>ENA-UPWP01000968-UPWP01000968.1-human-gut-metagenome-genome-assembly--contig:-NODE-968-length-18742-cov-5.207233_pt1 | contig 18742 bp, 18 predicted proteins | sample MGYA00250052_ERZ773380 | MGnify/ENA primary metagenome ERZ773380 (study PRJEB29103, sample SAMN06112063) | human gut metagenome | biome: human gut; feature: ankylosing spondylitis patient; material... | reverse complement strand
GCCAAACATCACCCCGTGGTCTGTGATCGCCGCACTGTTCATCCCAAGTTCTTTGACTCTGGCAACATATTCTTTTATCTTATTGGAACCGTCCAACAGACTGTATTCCGTATGGACGTGTAAATGCGCAAAACTCATAATTCACCTCTATATCCAGTATTGCTGTAAATCTAAAAAGGGCGTTCCCTTACAGAGAACTGCCCTTACATCTTCTCGTGTCTGTCAAAACCGGCGATTCAAAATCTGAGATATTCTTATTCACCGTTGATCATAAAATTGATCAGTCTTTCTGTATCTTCCGGTTCATAAGCAATGATCTCAAGCTCCGGAATCTCTCCATTTGAGAAAATATTGGCCATAGATACATACTGAGAAAGTTTAGATTTCAGGTTCAGTCTGTCTCCCTCTCCTGTTACCAGTTCTACTCTTCCTTTGCAGTTGTCTACTACTTTAAAAAATGCGTCTATGTCTGTAATATTCTGTACTTTCATTTCTATCTGTCCCCTTTCTTCTCTATTTCTTTCTTCATTATAGCTTATTTATCATGGATTGCAAGGCTTTTTAGCGAATTCGGATACTGTCCGGAAAGATTTTTACGCGGTTTTCTTTCAGCAGTCTTCCGACGGCACGCTTAAATGCAGCCTTGCTCATACCAAACTCTGCCTTGATCGTATCCGGATCTGCCTTGTCATTAAACGGCAGTACTCCGTCATAAGACTGGATTCTTTTCAAGATCAGTTCTGCATCTGCATCCATCTGCTGCGGAATCTTCCCTCTGACACTTAAATCCAGCTTTCCATCTTCCTTTACATTTGTCACACGTGCTTCGATTTCATCACCGATACGAATCTTTCCAAAAACATCCTTTTTCGGGATTCTTGCAGAAAACTGATGATCCACCGCAACAAAAACGCCAAACTCATCACTTCTGTCGTATACAATTCCTTTTACCTGATCGTCTTTCTGATACGGCGAGTCTGTACGCAGCATATGATAAACTTTCATGGTGGCGCAAAGTCTTCCGCTCTTGTCTACGTACAATGCAACAAGACACTTATCGCCTTTCTGTACTTTTGCTGTCTGTTCTTTAAATGGAAGGAACAGATCTTTTTCCAGTCCCCAGTCCAGAAAAGCTCCCATCTTTCCTGTATCTGCCACTTCCAGAACTGCCAGATGTCCCATAGTCAGCTTCGGCTCATTCGTCGTCGCGATCAGACGGTCAGACGAATCCCGGTACAAAAATACTTCCACCGGATCCCCCGGTTCAATTCCTTCCGGCACCTGCTTTTTCGGAAGAAGTACACGTTCTTCATCATTTCCCAGATACACACCAAAATCTACAATCTTTACAACAGTTAAAACCTGCTTTTCTCCTAATTTCATTTAAAATCTCCTCTTCACCGTTCTTCGAACAGTATAACATGCTCTCTTACTTGATTTCAATCACTGCATACGGTTTTCCGTTTTCATCGCACAATTCTGTCACAATACGATTTTCCTCTCTCGCCACTTTCGGAAAGATCACATCTCCAAGAACTGCTGATTTCTTGTATTCCACCCGGATCTGGCGGACTCTTGTCTCTTCCGGCAAAACCTCCAGAGCCATCTGTACATACTGACAGTTATTCACATGCTCGTTGGTATCAATGTGATACTTTCTCACCGGAAACGATGGTTTTTCCTCCAGATTCTCCGGAAGACGGATCTTTCTGTCTTCATACTCCATCTCAAGCGCAGGCTCTGATCCATATGGAAGTACATCTTCCGGCTCAGGTCTTGCCGGTCTTCCTTTTTCCATATCCATAAACACCCACACAGAATTGGCATACGCAAGCCGGTTTCCCCGGGCATCATCGAGCACAAAATTCCGGTTTCCATACAAGCCTTTAAATTCCGTCGCAAAGGTTCCTGCTGTAATACGCTCTCCCAATGCCGGCAGACGTTCGATCACGATCTGCCAGTAAGACAAAATCCATGCTTTTTTCTTTGCCTTTAACACCTCTGTGCCCAACCCGATATCCTCAGACTGAAACGTACTGCAGTCCTGAAAATAATTGATCAGTGCCGGCAGGGTCATATTCCCGGTATGATCGATCTCACTGTATCTTACTCTGCTGTCAAATGTGTACATCTTTTCTTCCTTCCCGAACAGTTCCTGTTCCTTATACGTGTGCCTTATAGCTGTGTTCCATCGTAATGACACACTGATATCTTTTGTCAATCTCCTGCAGCTTTTCCATCAATTGAAGCTGCAGATTGTTTTTTTCTTCCTCATCATATTCAAATGGTACGACCATATCAAAGATCAGATTGATCTGCCCCATCCCGTTGACAACACGCAGATCATGAATGCTGCACTGAGGATCCAGTTCCTTTAATGCGGCTTCCACTTCTCCTCTCACCGTCATCACCTGTTCATCCCGCATCTCGATCGGATCCATATGAATCACCAGAAGAATTCCCAGCTCATCCACCGCATCCCGTTCAATCCGATCGATCAGCTCATGGGCTTCCTCAATATCCGCGTCGTTTGGCACTTCCGCATGAATGGATGCCATACTTTGATTCGGTCCGTAATTATGTATGATCAGATCATGAGTTCCCTCGATTCCCTGATAACGCTCTACAAAATGCTTGACTTTATCATATTCTTCCGGATCGATTGCTTCTCCGATCAGAGGCTCCAGCGTGTCTTTTGCAATTCCGACACCGGCCCACATAACTACCAGAGCGACTCCGATCCCCACAATCCCATCAATATTAAGCCCGGTCAGCCGGAAGATCACCAGAGACAAAATCGTTGCACTGGTCGTGATCACATCTCCCATAGAATCTGTAAAGACTGCCATCATCACCTTGGAATCAATCTTCTTTCCCAGCTTTTTATTAAATACACCGAGCCATAGCTTAACTCCGATGGATAAAATCAGGATCACTACCGAAATCAACTGAAAATTCAAGGTTTCCGGGGTTCTGATCTTGGAAACAGAATCCTTCAAAAAAGTAAATCCCACTTCCAGTACCAGAAATGATACAATCAAAGCCGCTATATATTCAATCCTTCCGTGTCCGAACGGATGCTCCTTGTCCGCCGGCTTGCCCGCCATCTTCACCCCGATAAAACTGATGATCGAAGATGCCGCATCTGACAGGTTGTTAAACGCATCTGCTGTGACAGAAACACTGTGCAGCAAAAGCCCCACAATAAACTTCACAAGAAACAGAAATACATTACAAACAATCCCCACCATACTCGCCAACACTCCATATGCAGTGCGGACCGCAGATTTTTCTACCGCTTCATAGTCTTTCACAAAATGTCTGACTAAAAATTCTGTCATACTTTTCTTTCGTCTCCTTCTGTTGTTTTATTTTTGAAATATCTCCTGCAGGTAAAAGCGAAATTTTACTTTCTCCGGCTTTTTTTCTTCCTCTGACAACAGGATCCCGTCTCTCTCACTTTTCGTCTCCTCATTTACCGTATGCACTGCATCCCAAAATGCCAGCTCCGGATAGAGCATTCCCCACCAGTTGTGACCTTTGGCACTTCCGATCTCCACACGGAGTGCTTCGTAATTTCCTGCCGGAAATGTCATATCCTGATACTTCTTTTCCGGAAAATAGGTGGTTGTCACAGCCGCGTTGACCGGATCATCGTATCCCTTTTCTGTAAGGCACTTTTCTGCAGTCTGCTCAATTTCATCACAGTGGGAACGCACCCACTCTTTTGTCGCTTCTGCGCCTGCACCTGTTGGCATCTCGGTCTGCAGAAATTCCAAAATCTCATTGCGTACACACAGCTTCATCTCCTGATCCAGGGTACTGTCACTGTTTGCCAGCACATGAAATCTGAGCACCTCATCTGCCAGTTCCTTTTGTACCTTTGCCTGTACTGTTCTCTCTGCTGTACTAAAGATCTGTCCGATCAGAATTCCCGCTGCCAGCATGGACAGCAATGCAATGATTCTGTTCCTGTTCTGATTTGAAAATTTCATATGTATCTCCTCCGGTTTCATTTTGATATCCGAAGTATGTACCAAAAACAGGAAGTTTATACAAATTTCCGTAATTTAAGACGTAGTGAAGAAATCCTTCACTACGCCCTTACTTATGTCTCAATGAATCTGTCACTGCAGTCACCTGATTCTCAATATGCTGTCCCATGATCTCAGATGCTGTCTCTTTATTACTCTTCTCGATCGCCTCGATGATCGCCTGATGCTCTCTCAAAAGCTGCGGATAACATTCTTTCTTCTTGAGATACTCTACTCTGTAGCGGTACATCTGTTCTCTGAAATTATTCAAAAGCTGCATCAGCCTCTGATTGTCTGTAGAACGACAGATAATATCATGATATGCCACATCCGCCTCTGCGATTCTGGTCACATCCTCACTTCCCAGAGATTCTTCAAACTCCTTCGCCGCTTTCTTCAACGCTTCGAGTCCTTCTTCATCCATCCGCTCACAAGCCAGCTGAACTGCAAGCTCTTCCAGTGCCTTTCTGACTTCCAGCACATCATTCAGACTTTTCTCCGTGATCTCTGCGACTTCTGCCCCGCGTCTTGGGATCATCAGCACGAGACCTTCCAGCTCCAGCTTGCGGATCGCCTCCCGGATCGGTGTGCGGCTCACCCCCAGCTTATTGGCCAGCTTGATCTCCATCAAACGCTCTCCCGGCTTTAATTCTCCGCGCAGAATCGCCTGCCTGAGTGTCTTAAATACCACATCCCGAAGCGGAAGATATTCATCCATTGTCACTTCTAATTTCGGTTCCATCTTATGTCCTCCTTGCGCCATGCACATTTGTCACATATACCTGTTTTGCCAGTGCCTTCCTGCGGATCTGCTCCTGCGCTCTGCGCGCTGCCGCACGGCTTTCAAAAATCCCGAATACGGTAGGACCGCTCCCGCTCATCATCGCATTGAGCGCACCTGCTTTTTTCATCTCATCCTTGATCTTTTCAATGACCGGATACATCCCAATCGTGACATCCTCCAGCACATTGCCCATATGAGCGGCAATCTCGGAAAGAGACCCCGTCTCCAGCCCCCGGATGATCCCGTCTATGTCCGGATGATCCACGATCTCTTTTGCATCCAGTGCCTCATATACCACTTTGGTAGAAACACTGATCGGCGGTTTTGCGATCAGTACCGTACACGCCGGAAGTGCAGGAAGTGTAGTCAGCTCCTCTCCGATTCCCTCTGCCAGTACCGTTCCTCTCATAATACAATACGGAACATCTGCTCCCAGACGGACACCTCTCTCCATCAGAGATCTCTGACTTAAGCCCAAACGGAACATCTTGTTCATCCCAAACAAAACTGCCGCTGCATTGGAACTCCCCCCTGCCATACCTGCCGCTACGGGAATGTGCTTGTTCAAAACAATCCTGACGCCGCCCGGAAGCTTGAATTCTTCCATCAGCATGGCTGCCGCCTTATACGCGATATTATTTTCATCCGTCGGCAGAAAATGCAGATTCGTCTCCACTTCTATGCCCGGCAGATCCTTTCTCACGATCACAACATCATCATACAGATAAACGGACTGCATGATCATCCGCACATCATGATATCCATTTTCTCTTCTTCCCAGTACGTCCAGTCCCAGATTGATCTTGGCAAGTGCCTTTAATTCTATCTGTTTCATCCTGTGTCCTCCGTTTGTATCTTGTATACATTTGTGTTTATAGTATACCCATTTTGCCTTCAAAAATCAACGATATATCTCTACATTCCGATCTCTTTACAGATAATGAGCTTATCGCCCGGTTTGATTTTTCCATTTTCGAGATGGTTGATCTGACGGATACTCTCCTCGGTCGTCATATATTGTTTTGCCAGCGTCCACAGATCATCCCCGGATTTTACCATATACCCTACGATCCCCGGTTTTTTCGCCAGTTCCTCCCGGTCTGTTTCCTCCAGAGACACTTCTGTGATGACCTGCATCGGCACTTCTTTTCTTAAAAATACATCAAAATCCAGAACTGCCTTTACTTCTACTGAATCACTGCCAGTCATGGTCACTGAGATCTGTTCCACTCGGTTGGATAACTGATACCGCACGTCTTTTGGCATATCCGGACATTCCAGCAGATAAGAAAACGGAACCATTCCCTGCCAGTTTCCAAACGGAAGCGCATCATCCGCTTTCAGATACAAAAATGACACATGCAGGATTCCTTCAATCAGGATTCCCCCCTGTTTTTCCGCTCTTGTCTCCACATGTTCGATCTGCACACTTCCCGAGCTGTGACAGATCTGCAGAACGTCGTCTTTCAGCTCCGGAAGCGACAGGTTTTCTACAATCTTGCATTTGGACTGATTCTGTAAAAGCAATTCCTCATAGACCGCCTCTCTTGTCTGATACGAAACTTTCTGTTCCAGAGAGTACAGATCTTCCAGAAGATTCAGCTCTTCCTCTTCATACAGATTGATCCGAACACTTACGGTTCCCTCAATCCCGATGATGCGCATCTCTCCGTCCTCATCCATCCGTACATCTGCCAGCGTATCCTCCAGCGCGTGCTGCACATCATAATACATCCCTTCTGTTGCCCCGCTGCATTCGATTCGTCCCTCATAAGGAACACTCTGCTCCAGCCAGTCGGTCTTTCCTTCTTCTGAGAGATACATACAGAAAATCTGCAGTTCTCCCCGCAGAAGCAGTTCATCCTGTGCTGCCCGCACTTCCAGCTTCCGCCCTGTAATATCCGTCAGAAGCACCTGACCGATACTCTCTTTTGTTCCGGGGATCGTAATTTCTTCTTTGATGCGGTATGTATCTTTTTTCGCAGTATGCAGCTTTAAGAGATTCACCGGTTTCTGCTTCTTGTAAATAGAAGCACTGCTCTCCAGATCCACCGCCGTCTCTTCTTCAATGAGATTTTCACATCCGACTTCCATCTCAATCATCGCGCGGATACTGATCTTTCTGGAGTGTACCAGGGTCGTACCGAACTCTACCCGGATATTCCGGACAAAATACTGGGTGCGCTCTTCTCCCTCCGTGTACACCATTTCTTCAAACGGAATCTTGCCATCCAGTACTGCCGGCATCGGCTCTCCCTGATCCGTCACATACAAAATCTGGAAATACAGCTTTCCGGAAATCCGCACATAATTTTCCACCAGCTTGACATCCTCGATCTTGACAGTTCCCTGTCCCTTGATGATACGCCGCACATCCTGCTTTGCATCCGGAACATTGTAATCTTCGTCCAGATAAAACTGGTCAAATGTTTTTTTTCCTTCCTGATTATAACGGATTGTTTTCTGTATCAGCTCCATAAACTCCTCCTACTCAAATAAAATTTCTTTTTCTGTCTTTTTTAATTTCACCACCACATACGGATAGGTTACGACATCCTTTGTTTTCTCTCTTTTTTCCGGTCCCAGAAGACTTGTCTGGATCCGCACCGTTTTTTCCCCCTCCAGGACGGCATCGACCTTGATCTGATATCCGGTCTTATTCTGCGGCCCGTAGCTTCTGGCAGCGTAAATATCCTGCTCCACGGCATATGTCAGCATAAAAGGATGGGCTTTCTCCTGTTCCATCCATTCCTTTAGTTCTTCCGGGATTTCTCTTTCACTCATCAGCTGAAATGCTGCACTTTTCTCCCCTGTGATCTCCGGCTTTTTGCGGATACAGCCGCAGGGCAGCCAGATCGCTGACAGAATCATCATCCACAAAACCACAATTTTGAATGTTTTATTTTTTCTTTTTCTGTTCACCCTCTGCTCCGGAGTCCCTCTTTCCATTTATCTTATTAACATTTCTGTCTTTTTATGACCGCGAAACTTGTATTTCACAGGATGCTTTAGTATAATCTGTACTAGACTAAAAAGATGTCAGGCATCTTTTGACCCCAACGTCTAAAAAACTAAGAGAGAAGGTTTATAACATGATTCGTTTTATTTGTGTTGTTGTTTTCCTTATTCTGTTTCTTATTCTGACAATTCCGGTATTTTTCATTGAATGGCTGATCGGAAAGTTCAACCGCAATGCAAGAGACTACAGTTGTCTTCGAATCGTACAGTGGGGATTCAAAGCAATCTTAAAAGTAACCGGTGTACACACGACCGTGATCGGATTCGAAAATATTCCGGACGAGCCCGTGCTGTTTATCGGAAATCACCGCAGTTTCTTTGATATTCTTCTGACGTACTCCCGCTGTCCGAGACTGACCGGATATGTGGCGAAAAAGGAGATGGAAAAAATTCCGCTTTTATCTACCTGGATGCGCTTTGTATACTGCCTGTTTCTGGACCGCAAGAATCCAAAAGAGGGACTGAAAACCATCCTTCAGGCGATCGATTATGTGAAGCAGGGAATTTCCATCTGTATTTTCCCTGAGGGAACGAGAAACAAAGGGGAAGAGCTCAGTATGCTTCCTTTTAAAGAGGGCGCTTTTAAGATTGCCACCAAAACAGGATGTGCGATTGTTCCGATTTCCATGAACAACACTGCCGCGATCTTTGAAAATCAGTTTCCAAGGATCAAAAAGGTCAATGTTGTCGTAGAATACGGAACACCGATCTATCCAAAAGATCTTGCACCGGAGGACAAAAAACACATCGGTGCTTATGTACAGAATATCATTCAGGAAACGATCAATAAAAATGCAGAATTGATCTGATTTAAAAAAGGAGATTTTTTATGAGAGCAGATAATTTAACATTGCTCACAGATTTATATGAGCTGACCATGATGCAGGGCTATTTTGAAAAACAGTCTGCAAACGAAACCGTGATCTTTGATGTATTTTTCCGGGAGAATCCGGTAAAAAACGGCTACTCCATCATGGCCGGTCTGGAACAGGTCATCGAATACATCAAAAATCTGAATTTTTCTTACGAAGATGTAGATTACCTGCGGGGACTCGGCATTTTCAGTGAGGACTTTCTCCACTATCTGAGTGGATTTCATTTCAGCGGAAATATTTACGCGATTCCGGAAGGAAGTGTGATCTTCCCGAAGGAGCCGATCTTAAAAGTCATCGCTCCGATCATGGAGGCACAGCTTGTGGAGACTGCGATCTTGAATATCATTAATCATCAGAGCCTGATCGCGACAAAAACAGCCCGTGTTGTCCATGCGGCACAGGGAGACGGTGTCATGGAATTTGGTCTTCGCCGTGCTCAGGGACCGGATGCCGGACTTTATGGAGCCAGAGCCGCTATGATCGGCGGATGTGTCGGCACATCTAATGTGCTTGCCGGCAAGATGTTTGATGTCCCGATCATGGGAACCCATGCCCACAGCTGGATCATGAGTTTTCCGGACGAGTACACCGCATTCAAAGCCTATGCCGAATTATATCCGGACGCATGTACCCTTTTGGTGGACACCTATGACACGTTAAAATCCGGAGTTCCAAATGCGATCCGTGTCTTCCGTGAAATGAAGGACGCCGGTATCCATCCAAAGAGCTACGGCATTCGTCTGGACAGCGGAGATCTCGCATACCTGTCCAAAAAAGCACGTGTCATGCTGGATGCCGCAGGATTTGAGGATGCCGTGATCGCAGCTTCCAACGATCTGGATGAGATGCTGATCAATGATCTGAAGATCCAAGGTGCAGCGATCACCTCATGGGGAGTCGGAACACATCTGATCACCTCCAAGGACTGCCCTTCCTTCGGCGGCGTTTACAAACTGGCTGCCATTGAAAAAGACGGCAAATTCCTTCCGAAGATCAAGATTTCAGAGAATACGGAAAAAATCACGAATCCGGGAAACAAAACCATTTATCGTGTATACGATAAAGAGACCGGAAAGCTTCGTGCGGATCTGATCTGTTTTGCGGACGAAACCTATGACACATCCGAAGAACTGCTTTTATTCGATCCAAACGAAACCTGGAAAAAGACTCGTCTTCCGGGCGGAAGCTACACGATGCGTGAGATGTTACAACCAATCTTCATCCACGGAGAATGTGTCTACACTTCTCCTTCTGTCATGGAGATCGCAGCATATTGCAAACAGGAAAAAGAGACTCTCTGGGATGAGACAAAACGTCTCTTATATCCACACAAAGTTTATGTGGATTTGTCCCGGAAGCTCTATGACACAAAAGCAAAACTGTTAAATGAAGTAAATAAATAAGATAGGAGATCATCATGAAAATTATCGTATTAGCCGGTGGACTCAGTACAGAACGCGACGTTTCTCTCGCTTCTGCTGCCGGAATCTGTAAAACATTACTGGAGAAAGGACACGATGCATTTCTTCTGGACGTATTTCTCGGCCTTGAGAACGCACCCGAGAATCTGGAAGACGTCTTTACACTGCCAGGACACGGTCTGGAAATCGCAAAGAACATTTCCGAAACAGAGCCGGATCTTTCAGCTGTAAAAGCTTCCCGTCCGGATCAGTCTGACTGCTTCTTCGGTCCGAATGTCATCGAACTCTGCCGCCTGGCAGATATGACCTTCCTCGGACTTCACGGCGGAGAAGGAGAAAACGGAAAGCTGCAGGCTTCATTTGATCTGCTCGGAATCCGCTACACAGGACCTGACTCGCTTGGATGTGCTGTTGCCATGGATAAAGGACTCACTAAACAGATTTTTATGGAAGCCGGTGTGGACACACCTTCCGGAGTCTGCCTGTATAAAGAAGACAGTGACTGTTCCCTGGAATCTCTGGGACTTTCCTTCCCGGTCGTTGTAAAGCCATGCTCCGGCGGCTCCAGCATCGGAGTATATATTGTAAATACAGAAGAGGAATACCGTCAGGCACTGAAAAATTCTTTCCGTTATGAAAACGAAGTGGTCGTCGAAACTTACATCAAAGGCCGCGAATTTGCATGCGGCGTGATCGATGGAAAAGCACTTCCTCCGATCGAAATCATTCCCAAAAACGGATGGTTTGACTATGCCAACAAATATCAGGCAAATGCGACTGAAGAAGTATGCCCTGCCGATATCAGCGAAGAGATTGCAGAGCGCATGAAAGCTCTCACAGTCCGCGCTTTCCAGGCATTGAAGCTGAACGTATACAGCCGGGCTGACTTTATCCTGGACGCAGACGGCAATCTGTACTGCCTGGAAATGAATACCCTTCCGGGCATGACTTCTGCAAGCCTCCTTCCAAAAGAAGCACTTGCAGACGGAATTGAATACGGAGATCTGTGCGAGCTGATCATCCAGAAATCCATGGAAGCAAGATATCAGTAAGCAAATACAATAAAGGATGGAACGTTTATGAAAAACATGACATTGAAAGAAATCGCCGTTGCCTGTGGTGGAATTTATTACGGCGATGATGAAAGCTATTATAAAGAAGTTTCCAGCGTTGTGATCGACAGCCGGAAAGTAGAAAAAGACTGTCTGTTTATCGCCATTCGCGGTGCAAGAGTGGATGGACACATGTTCATCCCGCAGACGATCCGGGACGGCGCTCTGTGTGCGCTCTCCGAAAAACGGATTGAAAATGCCTCTTATCCATACATTCTGGTCACCTCCTGTGAACAGGCATTGAAGGATATTGCCGAGCACTATCGGAAAAGCCTTAATCTGAAAGTCGTAGGTGTCACCGGAAGTGTGGGAAAGACCAGCACCAAAGAAATGATCGCATCTGTGCTTGGAGAAAAATATAACGTATTGAAAACAGCCGGGAACTTCAACAACGAGATCGGGCTCCCGCTTACGATCTTCAATATCCGCGAAGAACATGAGGTTGCCGTGCTGGAACTTGGTATCAGCAATTTCGGCGAGATGGAACGGCTTGCAAAGATTGCCCGTCCTGACATCTGCGTCATCACCAATATCGGAGTTGCCCATCTGGAGCATTTAAAGTCCAGAGACGGTATTTTGAAAGCCAAAACGGAGATTTTCCTCTATATGAACCCGAACGGTTCCATTATCTTAAACGGGGATGATGATAAACTCTCAACCGTTCACCCTGCAAACGGAATCCAGCCGGTCTTCTTTGGTCTGGATGACAGCCGGGATTTTTACGCGGATCAGGTAGAATCCTGCGGACTGCGCGGTACCAATGCCGTCTTCCACACACCAAATTCAACCTTCTCTGCACACATCTCGATTCCGGGAGAACATATGGTTCTCAATGCACTTGCCGGCATTGCCGCAGGGTATGCACTGGGAATGAACGACAAAGAGATCAAAGCCGGCATTGAAGCTTTGGTTCCTCTGGCAGGACGCAACAATCTGATCGAGACAGATTCCCTTACGATCATTGATGACTGCTACAATGCCAATCCGGCTTCCACAAAAGCATCTCTGGATGTTCTTGCAAAGGCAGACACTCGTCAGGTTGCAGTCCTTGGCGATATGTTTGAACTGGGACCGACAGAAAAACAGATGCACTATGAGGTCGGAAAATATGCTGCCGACCTTGGAATCGATATACTTGTCTGCATCGGACAGCTCTCAGAACATATGGCAACCGGTGCAAGTGAACAGTGTTCCAAAACACAGGTATTTTATTTTGAAACAAAAGATGACTTTTTCGAACAGGCAGACCGTATTTTAAATCCAAAGGATACAGTTCTTGTCAAAGCTTCCAACGGTATGAAGTTTTCCGAGATCGTCAGTGTACTAAAAGAGAGGTAACATATGGACTACCAGATGCTCGTTCTTGATCTGGACGGCACTTTGACCAATTCCAGAAAAGAACTTACAGAACCGACAAAACAGGCACTCATCGAGATTCAGGAGGAAGGAAAGAAAGTTGTACTTGCCAGCGGACGCCCGATCAACGGTATCGTTCCTCTGGCAGAAAAGCTGAATCTTTCCAAATACGGCGGATATATGCTCTCCTTCAACGGAGCCAGGATTACCCAGTGCTCTACCGGAGAGATCATCTATAATCGTACCCTGCCTGCCGACGTGATTGCGCCGATCTATGAAATTACATCCACCTATCCGGGACTGGATATTCTGACTTATGACGGGAACCAGATTCTGTCCGGTATTGCTTCCAACGAATATACCGAAAAAGAATCTTTTATCAATAAAATGGAAATCGTACAGGTACCGGATTTCGTATCCCGACTGACTTTCCCTGTCAACAAACTGTTGATTGCAGGAGAACCGTCTATCTTGGAAGAACTGATGCCGCACCTCCAGCAGAAGTTTCATAAGCTGCTGAATATTTACCGGTCTGAGCCGTTTTTCCTGGAGATCATGCCACAGAATATCGACAAAGCATACTCTCTGCAAAAACTGCTAAACAGCATCGGACTGACTGCAGATTCTATGATCTGCTGCGGAGATGGCTTCAATGACATTTCCATGATCGAATACGCCGGACTTGGCGTTGCCATGGAAAACGCACAGCCGATCGTCAAAGAGACTGCCGATTTTATCACGAAGTCCAATGATGAAGATGGGATTTTACATGTGATCAATACATTTTTACGATAACCTGATTATAAAGACTATAAAAGAAGGGGAAGGCTGCACGTTATAAATTGCAGGCTTCCCCTTTTTTACTGTGCAAGCTGTTTCAGTCACAGATTTTCCTGCACAATCACATTTTAAATACTACGAAAAGAGAATAAGTTTACTCTTACACTTTGGACAATGACCTGACACCAGCGGTCGAAAAAAAATTCGTCTTCCACACGCCGGGCAAGTAGAAACTTCCCAGAAACATGGTACTACCACAAAACACACTACAAAGAACACAATTGGCTCCGCAAAATAGGAAATCGGAAAATAAGAACTGCCCTTGTACAATATAATAATATCCAGTATCCAGACAAGCGCCATTAATCTCCATGCAATGAGATTTCTTTTTCTGTGCTGTTTTTGGAGATCTTTCACATAAAACATTAAAATCCCATAAATCTGTGCGCGGAAAAATCGGTACAATAGAAGATTCATCTGTGTTCCTCCTAGTATTTGTTGCATTTAGATTAAAAAATATACTCAACGTATACTTGATTACCTATCGGATATGTATGTTGTGAATCCAAGTAAAACCATGTAGTCTGTGCTTCATCCGTAACTAATGCATTTTTCGGACTATGCCGCCAATTATATATTGCATGATAATACGTCACCTCAGCATTAGAACTAAATAAACGCTGTGCAATATTTGCAACCAAATTTACTGCAACATTTGCTGCTATTGATGATGTGCAAGCTGTTGCTATACTAGATAAAGCACCTATTATAAGTGTAATGCCCAATCCTTGAAGCCCTGTTTTTTTTCCATCAATATATTCTGTCACCCATTCTGAATTGTTTTGTATAAAAGGTTTGCTATAATTTGATTCTGGTATTTCTAAGTCAAGAGTAAATTGGTTATAAGTATTATCTCCCTTATCTTTAAATGTTACTATTGCACTATCGTCCCCTTTAACCATGTATTGAGTTGAATTCTTCACAAAATTATCATTATCTTTCAGCTCATAAAAAGTGCTTGTTACATTGCAAAAATCTTCATCTGCATCTTCAACAACTTTATAAGTCTTTCCATTTTGTACATATGTATATACTAAATGAGTGTCTCCTGGTTTTCCCTCAAGATATACAATATCACTACGTTCTCCTACAATTTCCGATGTTGCTTCTACTACAGATTGATTTATTGCATTTTCCTCGGATGCTTCTACCTCTGTAGAAACTAACATCCCACCAACGAGCACAAAACTAAGCACTAATGCCAAAATTTTTCTCTTCAACAACCTCATCTTCAAAACCCTCCTTTTTGTAATAGATCCTCTTATTTCCATAGATAATATTATCTTTTAACTCATTTTATTTTTTTTCAAAAATTTTTTCAATCATGCTTTGGTTAAAACTAAGTAAAAAATCTATCATCTACAACTCTTATGTCCCCATCAAGCGTGGATTCCTGTATCTAACAGCTGTAATCTACTGATACAGCCGATGCATTGTAGGTTTGGAAGTTGATGGTACCCTGGATAGCAGAATGCATTGAAAAAAAGCCGTTGGGCGGATAACATTATGATTGAAAGGTGGTTTCGCAGTTTTAAGTACGAGGAAGCATATCTGACTCAGTATGCCAATATCCGTAAAGCACGGAAAGCAATTTGGAAATATATTCATACCTAACAATTTTGAACGTTGTCACTCTGCTATTAACAATCAAACTCCAGCATCCTATTATTATCCGGTACTTTTGATTGAGTATGCAGCTTAATGGAGGACATTCTTCCCCTTTTCAACTACCTATATCTATTCATGCAAAAGCAGGACTGAAGAAGCTGATTTTACAAGTCATTCAGCTTTTTCACCGTATCATAGATATCCTTTTCTGTCGTTTCCGGATGGATTGTACACATACGCAGAACCTTTTTGCCCTGTAGTTCTGTTGTAAATATCTGTGCAAATCCACTTTCTGTAATTTTCTTTGAAATGCTCTGATTGATTGCATCTAATTCCTGTTCTGTCCGTGTTCCATCAGATACATAACGAAAATTTACAATTCCAAGCTGTGCCGGAGAAACAATTTCCCAACCCGGAGTTTCGCGAATTAGTTTTTCCACAAGTTCCGCCAACACACAGCCATGCTCAATGATATGTCCGATTTTCTCTGTTCCCATGGTCTGCAAGGTGAGCCACAACTTCAGCCCCCTCGCAGGGCGTGTCAGCTCCGGTCCCAAATCCCAAAACTCAATACTCTCTTCACTGTCTTTAGAATCTTTTAAATATTCCGGATGAGCCGCAAAACTATTTACCAGACATGACCGGTTTCTCACCAGTACAACACTACATCCATAGGTCTGCATCAGCCATTTATGTGCATCCCAGCTCAGACTGTCTGAATACTCAATTCCCGACAACTTCTTTCTGCATTGTTCCGACAATAATGCAGATGCGCCAAAAGCTCCGTCTACGTGCATCCACATATCATATTCATGACATAATGCGGAAATTTTCTCGAGCGGATCCACACTCCCTGTATTCGTCGTTCCGGCAGATGCAATAACTGTGAAAGGTCTTTTTTTCTCTGCAATATCTTTTTCAACAGCAGATCGCAATTCAGAAATATTCATACAGAAAAATCTGTCCGTAGGGATCACATGAATCTGTTCTTTACTAAAACCGATAATCTGCAGCCCTTTCGCTACAGAAGCATGGGTCTGATCTGAAATATAAATTTTTGCATTGCTGCGCTCATTAAACTTCAGCTTTTCATCCCTTGCCGCTGTTAACGCAGTCAGATTGGCAACGGAACCTCCTGAAACAAACAGACCGCCGCTCTCCTTTGGATAACCAGCTATATCACACATGAAACGAATCAGTTTCTTTTCCACAAGGTTCGCTGCAGGCGCATTCGTTTCACAGCTTGCATGAGGATTATAGGCGTTTGTCATCACATCTCCCATCCATGAAAGCAGGGACGCTGTGGATGGAATACAAGAAAAACTACGGGGATGCTGCGCTAAGAGTGTATTCGAGTAAATTTCCCGAATCATTTCTGCATAGACCTCCTGAAGCGGACGCTCAGATACAGGAATCGTTTGATTTTTCAAAGAATCCAGTGCTTCCTTTTTTGCCGGATAGTATACCGGAAGTGTATCCAATTGATTATAAAGCTCAACTGCCCGAGAAACAAAATCTTTCATTAGTACACCAATCTGCCCGTTCATTTTACAATCCATAATTACTTTTCCTCCTTGACTTTCTCTCACAATAAAAGTATCATTTGGATATTCATTTGTAAAATTCATACTTTTTATCATAATGTTCAAAATTTTTGAAGTGAGGTGTTATAAAATATGGAGTTCAGAAACCTTGTAACATTTGCCAGAATTGCAGAAATCCAGAGTTTTTCCAAAACTGCAGAACAATTAGGTTATTCACAATCTGCTGTCACCATGCAGATCAAACAATTGGAGGCAGAACTGCATACGCAGTTATTCGAGCGAATGGGAAAACAGATAAAACTGACACCGGCAGGTGAACGACTTCTGCCCCATGCTTTGGACATCTTAAACTCTGTCTCAAAAGCAGAAAATATCATACATGAACCAAACCAGATATCGGGTAAATTACGTATCGGTACAAGTGAATCCTATGTAATCAGCACTTTACCGCCTGTTATTATGGAATTTGGCGAACTTTGTCCTCGTGTGGAAATCAGCCTGCATACTGCTTTAGTACCTGATCTGTTTCAAATGCTCCGGCAAAACGACATTGATATTTTGTATTTTCTGGACAAGAAATTTTATTTCCCGGAATGGATCAAGGTGTCAGAACAGCCTGAAAAAATATTTTTTGCGGCATCTGTAAATTCTCCACTGGCAAATCAAACTCAGATTCCCATTGACCGGTTGCTGCAGGAGCCACTTTATCTTACCGAAAAAGGAATCAGTTACCGTTACGCAATGGAACAATTTCTGGCATCAAAAGGCTTTGCGCTTCACCCCTTTTTAGAAGTTGGAAATACAGATGTAATTACCCGTTTTTTATTACAGAACAAGGGAATCTCCTTCCTGCCGGAATACGTGATACATGACTATGTCCAAAACGGACAGCTGACTGTTCTGGATACAGAATGTAAAGACATTGTAATGTGGAGTCAGCTTGTATACCATCGCAACAAATTTGTGACTCCACAGATGAAGCTATTTTTAGAATTGATGTTAAAGTCTAAAAGACTTGTTTAAAAAATATTATAACAAAACGAAATCAGAAACGGCACCAGTGCGGAACAGATCACTCCGTTAAACACAGACAGTACCACGGTCTCTTCATTCGTATACCGTATCATCATCGGCAGTGTCGTATCCTCACTGGTTGCCCCTGCCGGAGCGATACAGGTATAATAATTCAGTTTTTTCGAAATCCATGGGATGCTGAAAAATGAAAATATCTCCCGCAGCAGATTACTTAAAAATGCGATACTTCCCGCCTGTGCTCCCGCCAGATTGCCAATGGTAACCCCGGAAAGACTGTACCATCCAAGTCCACTGGCAATGGCTGTACTCTCACCAAGCGGCATCCCTGTCAGAAGTCCTCCCGCGATTCCTCCTAAAATAGAGCCAACTACGATTCCCAGGGGAATCACAAAAATTTTAATATGATATTCCTTGATCTTACTGACAATCCCCTGATTGAAACCAATGCTGATTCCTACCAGAAACATTAGCAGGTATAAGATCATATCTTTATTCGAAGTAATCCATGATACGATCACGTTCTCATCCAATCCTGTCATTCCGCAGGCAATGCCGCCAAGCAACGCAATGATTGCTAAATATACCATATCTATTTTTTCCCCTTTCCATCTTTTTTATGTTCTAAAAAATGTCTGGTCAGAGGATAGACCAACAGCACCGATCCCACCGATGGAAGCAGAAAAAAAATCACACTCTGGATTCCCAAAGCAGAAAGCTCTTCCAGAAAATTTTCTCTGCTGCCAAGCATCACTCCCATGGAAAAGATCAGAAGCAAGGTGCAGACCACCTGCAAGATCTGATTCCATCTGTTTAAATTGCGCGGCAGTAAAAATTTACCTGCCAATACGCCAATACACATGATTACAATAACATCCATCTTTTGTATCCCCGTTCTTTCTCTCCTTTGAAGCATAGAAATATGCCCCATTCGTACAAGGATATCACAAAAAATGTCTCATCGTCAATGCCTTATAAATCCAGAGTTTCCAGTACTTTTTTCAATTCTGCCGCAGATTGTTTTAGTTTCTGCCGCTCACTTTCGTTCAGCGGAATCTCAAGTACCTGCTCTGCTCCTTTCTGGGAAACCAGAGTCGGAACACTGATACAAAGATCTT
>ENA-UPWP01000942-UPWP01000942.1-human-gut-metagenome-genome-assembly--contig:-NODE-942-length-19306-cov-20.251495_pt1 | contig 19306 bp, 18 predicted proteins | sample MGYA00250052_ERZ773380 | MGnify/ENA primary metagenome ERZ773380 (study PRJEB29103, sample SAMN06112063) | human gut metagenome | biome: human gut; feature: ankylosing spondylitis patient; material... | reverse complement strand
GATGGTATGGTTCCAAAGGATATAGCGGACATGACCCTCCGGGAGTTGATGGCCAGTAAAGATGTAGAAGTTCACAAGAAGGACAATGTACTGAAGCTAAAACGGAGAATGCCCACTGAAACCGTTATGGTTGAAGTGCGTAGCTATGATGATGCCGCTATTGTTTCTCAATCGCGCACCCATCGAGACAAACCATTTAGCCAAATGGAGTCAACTATCGCCAAGATGCGAGCAGAAGGTAAAACACAAGCGGAAGTGGCTGATCTCTTAGGAACGACTCAAACGAACATCAGCAAAATCGAGAAAAAGATGAAACAACGCAGATGAACTTCCATGCCGGGGCAAAAATGCTCCGGCATTTTTGTTGTAATTTGAAATTTTACTCATATTACAACTTTACTTGGCCACCTCTGGACACTTTGTCCAGAAGTCCGGGATGGTGCTTTCCACCTCGTTCCCCCACACGTCCCAGCCGGCCGGGGACTGCCGGGCGAACAGCTCCACCCTGGGCACATCGCCCATGAGGGCCACGATCTTGTCACGGGCCTCCTCCGGCTTGCGGCTGTGCTCCTGGATAGGGGAAATGATAAACTGATGGACGTTTGCCGCCTGCCGTTTCGGGTGTCCCCGTGTTGCCAGCAGGCAGCCCTCCGCGTTGCCCCGCGCCCAGACGCCCAGGCAGTAAACCCAGCCCTCGGACTTGCGGTTTTTCTTCAACCAGACGAAAGCAACGCTTTTGTAAGTGAAGCCCCACGCATTGATGAGCCGCAGGGCCTCCGGGAGCTGCGGGAACGTAGCCCACAAAAAAAGCACGCTGTCCGGGGCCGCCAGATCCGCCACCGGGAGCGTGCATAACTCGTCAATCCCCATTGTGGGATAGTGCTTTTCTGCCGCCCCCTGCAAGCTCTTTTGAGCATACCGCCAGGGGGGATCGGCGTAGATCACAGAATATTTCCCGATAGTTACACTCCTTTCTCCCCGGCCTCCACCGCCGCGCCCGCCACGCGGATGCGCTCACTGGCGGCGGCATAGTAGGCCGGGACGGTTTCAAAACAGAGGAAGCGGCGGCCCGTGTTGAGAGCGGCCACCGCCGTTGTGCCGGAGCCCGCGCAGATGTCGGCCACCAGTTCGCCGGGCCGGGTATAGGTCTTGATGAAATACTCACACAGGGCCACCGGCTTCTGCGTAGGGTGGACGGTGCGCTGGACGGTGGGGAACGTGAGCACATTCCCCGGAAAGCGCAGGCCGTCCTCCGAGCCGCCCGTGGTACGGACGAATTTTCCATAGTTCGGGCTGTCCCCGTTGTTCGTCAGACTCCGCTTGTAGGGCTTGCCCTGTTCAAACTGCGGGTTGTAAAGAGGGAGCTTCTGATAGAATACCAGGATGTTCTCCGTCTTTTTCAGCGGAGCGCGGCGGGCATTGAGAAAGCCAGTAGAGCGGCTTTTGTACCACACCCACTCATAGCGGAGCATGGACAGGTTGGATGCCCCCAGCACCTTGTCATAGGGGCACTGCGCGAAAAACAGGATCGCGCCGTCCGGCTTCACCGCCCATTTTACCGCCTCCCACAGCTCCGGGAGCGGCAGGGGCACATCCCAAAAGTTCCGGGTTGTACCATAGGGCGGATCAGTTAAGAGCATATCCACGGAATGACGGGGCAGGGAGCGCAGGCCCTCGATGCCATCCATGAGGAACAGCCCCTCCGGGGGTTCCGGGGACTTCTGGACACTTTGTCCAGAGGTGCCCTTATCGGTCATCCCTGGCCTCCTTGCCCTTTGCCGGGGCGGGCCGGGCGGCATTTTCCTTTGCGGCCTCCTTTGCCGCGTTTGCCATCTGCTCCCGGATCGGTTTCGGACGCAGGGCCTCGGCGCGGGCAATCAGCTTTTCCACAGCCGCATTATAGCCGTCTGCCGCCGCCGCGCTCAGCCGCTCCTGCAAGGCCCGGTTTGTCACCCGCGCCGTGGAGCGGTAGCCCGTCCGGGTTGTGGGATCGGGCTTGCTGGGTTCCCCCAGGAAAATCCCGTTCTTCCCGTTGACTACCTTAAAATCGTCAATGACGATGCCGCCGATATTCACGCTGGCAAAGCCGATCAGCTTGCCCTGGGGCTCAATGGGCCGCACAGTCACCTCGATGGGCACCTCGGCGGCCTCCAGGTTCTTTTCCACCCGGAGCTGTACGGCCTCGTCAATGGAGATGCCCTGGGCGTCCGCCAGCTCCTGAATGGGCGCTTCAAAAATCAGGCGGCGCATTTCTGCCATCGCCGCCTCGTCCATAACGGGGGCCCCTTGTGCCGCCGTCTGCATATTCGCCATAAAATCAAACCTCCTTAGTGCGCACTAAAGATACTGCGCGCTATCGTCCCGGTTTTGAACAGCATGAAGCAGAGCAAAACCGTATAGCCCACGGTGCCCCAGATTGCCCCGATGGGATCTCCGCCCGTGGCAATTCCCTGGATCAACACCGCATAGATTGCAACGCACACCAGAATGAGCATCCCCTGGAAGCCTACGGCAAACAGGGAGCGCAGATAGTTCTGCCCGATCTGTCCCACCTCCCGGTGGGAGATCGTTGCCATAGGGATGGGGGCCAAACTGGTGAGCAAATAGATTTCCAACATTCTGCCATACACCAACACAAAAATGACGATGCCCAGCGCCCACATAGTAATGCCAATAATAGAGGATTGGAACCACAGGCCCAAAAGCGGCCCTAAATCCATCCCCTCCAGGGTGGTTTCCAGCTCCGCCATCATATCCGGCGTGATGTCCGTGGAGCCCTGGATGAGCCCGCCCGCCTGGGCGATCACGGACTGCGACACATCGAACACCGCCATAACGATATTAAAGGTGTTGGACAGGATGAGAATGGCACAAGCCGTTTTGAACATCCATTTATAGATATTCGCCACATCAAACTCGTGCATATTGTTCTTTTCCAAAAGCATCTGTATCAGTTATCGCCTATGTGCTGATGAAGGTGCAACGCCGGAGGATATTGCCAAAAGCAAAGCTGCCATGTCAAGTATGGAGGTGATTATCGGTGATGAAGATGTCCTGCGCCGTGTTGCAAAAGACATTATCGAAGATTACAAGCGTCGAACTGAAACAACAGACCGTCTGCAAAAGGCTATGATTACCTGCGCAGACCGCAAGATAGCATTCAGGCTGTATAAAATCATGAGGGAGATGCAGCCCGAATGGTTCGAGAAAAAGAAAGCATTGAATGAACTTGTATTGACAGCGGACGAAAAGAATAAGCTGAATGACATCGCATTTGTCAATATGGTTATGACCAGGGATAAGGACGATGAAAAGGAACTTTACAATTTGCTTGGAGACAAAGACTATCGTAAATTTCTTGATTCTGAGTTCAAATCGGAAAAATCAAATTTCCATATCTCTATCAATGTAGATATGTGGATTACGGGATTCGATGTGCCTTGCTTGACCATGCTTTATAACGACAAACCGCTATCTAAACATACGCTTATTCAGACTATTTCGCGTGTAAACCGTAAATTCGGCACAAAAGAGTGTGGCTTTATCATCGACTACATCGGCATCCGCGAAGAGATGAAAAAGGCCATGAAAAAATATGGTGGCGAAGTCGGGCCACAGGAAGATTTGGATGTTGCACATGAAGTATTGCAAAACGAACTGCAACTTTTGCAAGAGAGACTGTCAGGGTTGGTATTCGACCGTTTTTTCGGGAACAATGACCTTGCCCGACTTCAGTTCATTCAGAAAGCGGCTGAATATATCCTTGCCAACAGTGTGGAACGGAAAGGCGAGGTGTCCTTCCTTAAACTTTTCAAGGAACATGTCAAACGTCTGCGCTCTGCCTATAATATCTGTAACCCTGCCGGCATTCTAACAGAAGACGAAGTAGCATGGAGTCAATGTTTTATGGGTATCTGCTCATACGTGACTAAAATGACCGCTACCGAACACGATACGGAAAGCATGAATCGGCATGTAGAACAGTTGGTTCAAGAAGCAATTCTTGCCAGCGGAGTAGAACGGGTAATGAATGAAGGTATTGAAGAAAATATTTTCAGCGACTCATTTTCTAAAGAGGTGGATGAAATAAAGATGCCATTCACCAAGTTCCAGATTCTCTGCAAACTTGTTGCTAAAGCCATCAGAGCATATAGCCGGACAAATAAAATACAAGCCGAGCACTTTCAGAAGATGCTTGAAGATACCATAGATGCCTATAATACACGGGATAAGCTGACATTTACCAACGAAGTGACTCAGAACGTAGTAAATGATGTGTGTGACATTGTTTCATACAAAATCAATGGACTCTCGAACAAGTTGATGAGCATTCTGAAAGAGTTAAAAGCTGATAGCGAAAAATTCAAAGTTTTAGGTATCACTTTCGAGGAAAAAGCGTTTTTTGACGTTCTTGTCGAAGTCAGAGACAAACATAGCTTTGAATATGCGGATGAGAAATGTATAGAGTTGGCAAAGAAAATCAAGACCTTGATAGATGATACTGCTATTTATGCTGATTGGTTAAATAATGACAACCTGAAAAGCAAACTTGCCAGCCAACTTACCTATCTTCTTTATAAAGAGGGTTATCCTCCTCAATGGGACGAAGAGGTATTCCTGAAAGTATTGGAACAGGTAGAGAATTATAAGAAACATGAATAATACAAATAGAATAGATATGCAACCAATATACATAGATTTACACATACATACTTCAGAGGATGCAAATAATCTGAATATTAACTACGATATAGCAGAATTGGTCGGTCAAATAAAGAAACTGAATGGAGACAGTCCGTTTATGATTTCGTTGACAGATCACAACACCATTAACAAATCAGCCTATTTGAAGGCAAAAAATCTGGGTCTTAACTTAATTATTGGTATAGAATTACATATTCAAAATCGGGCTGAGGCAAAATCGTACCATTGTCATATATATTTTAATGCTCCTATAGAAGATGCAGTAATAGATTCGCTAAACGAGATTTTAGATGAGTTATATCCTAATAAATTACCTGACCGAAATGATCCAAATACGCCAGATATCCAAAAAATCATCAATAGTTTTGACACATTTGATTTCATCTTATTACCACACGGCTCACAGAAACATGGAGCATTTAATTATAGCATCAATGATGGCGAAAATTTAGATAATGCTATCAATAGAAGTATATATTATAATCAATTTGATGGGTTTACATCAAGAAGTACCAAAGGACTGGAGGCAACTCATCGATATTTTGAACGACTAGGAATATCAGAGTTCATTAATCTTGTGACTTGCTCGGACAACTATTCTCCTAGTATATATCCTCGCTCACATAGTGGCAATGACGATGATTTTATCCCAACGTGGATGTTTGCACAACCAACATTTGATGGATTGCGACTTTCGCTTTCTGAAAGTACAAGGCTCGTTGCTAGTTACGAGAAACCAATAAGGCGAAGTGATTATATTGGACATGTGGAACTACAGAATGAACATATAGATGTGAATGTAAATCTAACCGAAGGTCTGAATGTTGTAATTGGTGGCTCTTCATCTGGAAAAACTTTATTTGTAGATTCGTTGTATCGAAACATTCATCAAGACTTCTATGGCTCAAAATATACAGAGCGTTATGGTGTAGATAATATGATTGTAGAGAATACAAGCGGAATGACCCCATATTATATATCTCAAAACTTCATAGCAGAAAACATTTCGGATAATAATGAAAAAAGCATTGATAAGATAGAGATATTAAGGAATATATTTCCTGCAGACGATGAAATTAATCGTAGCATCACAACAGGTCTAAATAAATTGCATGAGGTAATTAGTGAAATGTTGCAGTACGTGGAGAAAATAGAGGACTGCGAGCGAACTTTGAATGCGTTACCTAACCCTGGACAGCTGATTGTTACTGGCATAGTGAAGAAAAATGTATTAAATATATTGATGCCAACGTCAGAAGAAGAAAGTGCCGTTAAGTATCCCTTGAATCAATATAAAATCGATTTAGAAGCAATAGAAACTATCAGAGCTTTTTTAGAGAATAATCCTTTGGTTGATGATGCAAATGAAGAAATTGACTCTATAAAAATGAAACTTGCTTTAGCGGCAAAAGCCTATACTATGTTTGATGATGTGTCTACAATCGTAAAAGAGCATAAACAAATTGTGGACAGAAAACTAAAAGATGAACTTGGCCAGCAACAGTCTCGCATTACAAACAAGGATAGTTTGCTTAAAACAGTAGGTGAATATATAAAAGCACTCGCAGGATTTAATCATTGCAAACAAGAGTTGATTAAAACAAAATACTCTTTCCAGACTAGAGAGATAGAAGCGAGAGGGCATAAATTGTCTGTGATTAACAATTTTAGTTTTAACGAAAAGGTACTAGTGGATGCATTGAAATACTGTTTGAAGTCTAATATTAATTCTATTGCAGATGTTACTCCGTGGAATTTGATGAGCCGCTATTTCAAGAAAAATCCAAATGTCGAATCATACAACGATATGACGCAGAAGGTATATACGAAATTAATGGAGTTAAATACGCGTTCGTATAAAATTGTAACAAAAGATGGAAAAGATTTTAATAGTTTGAGTCCTGGATGGAAGACGGCAATTTTGTTAGATTTAATACTTGGATATGAACAAGATACTGCGCCCATTATTATTGACCAACCAGAGGATAATTTGGCTGTGAAATATATAAATTCGACATTAACAGAAACTATCAAAGCTGTAAAATGGAGCAAGCAAGTGATTATGGTAAGCCACAATGCAACAATACCTATGATGGCAGATGCCCAAACAATTGTTGTTTGTGAAAACGATGGTAACAAGATAACCATTCGCTCTGCATCATTGGAAAGTGAAGTCTTCGGACAAAAAGTATTAGACTATATTGCTGATCAGACTGATGGCGGTAGGACATCGATCAAAAAAAGAGTCAAGAAGTATAATTTTAAAAAATACAATTAAATATGAAACTGAAATTCAATAAAACAGAGGATGGTGATATTGCTGCTGTAATTCTTGATAATACCAAGCAGGAGGTGTTCTCGTACATCAAAATGATTGCCGCTCTTCTTGATGGGCAGCCTATCGAATGCGAATATGGTGAAGGGATAACTCCCGAAGAACAAGAACAGATAAAAAGTTTAAATGATGCCATATGGAAAAAAGTACATCCTGAAGGAGAAAATGGCGGGATGAGTCTTTTTAATTAATATTTGAATATGCATAGTAAACGAAGTAGCATCTATCATATTGGCATATATATGAAATATAATCAGAAAATGGAGCAAGATATTTCTCCATTTTCTGATATGCAAGTGCTAGTTCAATTATCTATTTCTACTTCGAATTTTGGTATGTTTTACTATTCGTGACGTTTGAAGTAAACATCTACGACGATATGTCTCTTCCTCCTCGTCAGGTCTTCGGCCATCCCAAGGCAGGTCAGAGGTTGATCCTCCGCCACCGGAAGAAACCGGTACGGGTTGCCCACCGATGAGCGCATCGGCAACGGCAAAAATCAAGTTGCGAATTGACGGTATAGCCAACTGATCAAGCAATGCATTCAGCTCGGATTCCAGATTTTCATTTGCGTCAGAAAGCAATTTGTTCTCCCGTCTCAACTGATAAAGTTCCCCGTAGTCCACCAGTACATTATGCTGGGCGGCTTCAACCTGCCGTGCCGCATCATTTCTGTATAGGGATTCTATCTTGCGGACAATTTCGGTGAATTGTTTGGCGATATGCTGGTTCTGACGCTCAACCCACTTATCCGTACCAAACAAGGGAACTTTCTCGGTAATTCGAGGTGGCGTGAAATCTACCTTGTGATTGCGGAACGACTGGACAACCGAACGTGCTTTTGCCGCATCTGCAGTCAGTCGCTCCAATTCCTGCTCCTTTACGTGGAGTTTGTCAGCCTTGTCTTCAAGTTTGGTCTGATATTCGGCAATGAGTTTCTGTATATCCGCTTTCTGTTCTTCATATTTGTCAAGTGTAATCCTGCCGGAAGCCAACTCCTTTTCAGCCTTTTCAAGTTGCAGCTTATAACTGAAAACATTTGATTCCAGATTCCGTATCATGGATTGAAGCCCCTTGACCGCTTTCTCAGCCTGTTTCGCCTCTTTGGTCAACTTGCGGATATAATCACGCTTGTGAAGATGTTGCACATTACGTCCGTCAATACTATCTCCACGTTCAAGACCGTATTTGCTGCCGACATCTTCATACAAAGAAGTGTGCATATCTTTTAAAATCTTTCCATACTCAAACCTGTCTTTCCCGAACTTTGCCGACCACATCACACACTCTCGTCCGCTTTTTCGGCGGATTCCGACCGGAACAATCAGAGCATGAATATGCGGGCTGCTCTCGTCAAGATGTACCTGAAATCCTACAATGTTTTCCTGTCTGTATCTGCGGACACACCAGTCATAGACATCCTTTGCCCAATGTTCGACTTCTTCACACCGATGCAAGTGGCTGTTGTCTGCATCTTTCTCCAAGCTGACGGTCTGGTTTCCGAACGCCATTTCAAGCGTCCGGTCATGGTTGCCGCCAAAGATAAACTTTGCACAACAGTTCGGCTGAATTTTGCTATCCGGCTTGAACGGCTTCCAACCCAAAGCGGCCAACCGTTCCTGTAAACGTACTTCGAGTGACTTCTCCTGATAACCCAACGGATGGATTTTACCGTCAGGACCGATCTCGAAATTCAGTTTCATTCTGGTCTTGTCGTAGTGGTTGGTCGGATCCTGATTCTTCCTGTCAATCTTATTCTTGTTCCAACGCCGTTCGTTCTCGTTAGCCTCTGCCGTGCTGAATGATTTGCAGGCGTCAACATGCATGGCCTGTTTTATATCTACTGTCATAATGAATGTTCTTTTGATAAATGATTGATGTTTGTTTTGAGCTTGCTCACTCTAATTCGGATTCTGCCGGATTCAGATGGACCTTTATTGCTGTCAGGCAAAAAGTCCTTATTGTGTTATGGACTTTTCTGTAAACTCCAGAAGCAAGCCTTCAGATTACTCCACCAGTGCCAGATCCAGTTCGTCAATAAGCAACCGCAATGCAGGATTGCGTTCCACCATCCTTGCTAGAACCATCTGCGGCGTATCTTCCATCAGGAGGAAGTCGGCAATGTCCAACCCGGCTTCGCGCTGCCTGTCGGTCGCTATCTTCTCCAATAGGTCGGAACAAGTGGCATGCTTGCAAATGGAGTGAAGCATCGCTGTCTTACGTTTCCATTCCTCTGTTGCTTTTAGGTCGGGGAACAAAATCACCTTACGCCCACACAACACCTGCATGGATTTGCTGTTGAAACTACCGTGCATTCCACCTGTGGCAAGCCAGACGAAATCCGGAATAAAAAGGGCGGCAATCAGTGCTGTCTTCTCGCTTTCTACAATGGCAATAGTACTTGCCGGAATTGAAGTTTCGGACAACAGATGTTCACCGAACAGACATTGCTTCATATGGAAGTCCGGTATCTTTTTGACCGAATGTACCCAGCTTACCTGATTGAACGGATGCTTGATTCGATGCCCGGTCTTAGCATCATAACCCATAATCTTGCCTGCCCGCACATTACCGTTGATGTCTATCTGCCAGAAAACGGTTGCCCCGTTCCACATCTTGGATGTACCGACCTTATAAAGATTGAACAGCCTGTCAGTCTTCTCCTTGCCTGCCACTTTGGTTAGATATCGGTATAAAGGGTTGACGTCAAACTTCTGCATGGACTGGCTAACCCAATCAGAGGGAAGATAAGAAGTCTGTGGTGCAGAACTAGATAATGGCTTCGCTATTGGCTTGACGGCTCTTGATGGGGTGTCGCTTCTGTTGCTTTGTTCAATCATGGTTTCTTTGATGGTTGGATTATCCTGAAAATACTTCTTCGGGGTATAATGGTAGCCACAGCTGTTGATATGATCACATTTGCCCACATGGTTAGGGAATGTAATTTGCGCATTCCCGTCAACATATCGGGTAAAACAGGACTTTCTGCCGCACTTTGGGCAAACTGTTTTACTGCCCGGTCTGTATTTTTGAAGATGGAATCTGTACTCACTCATAATGCTTTCGTTTTTGATTACTGCAAATCCGAAAGACCATTTGCAGTCTGCAGTCCTTGCAGCTTTGCAGGAAAACATCGTTTTCAGAGCCCCCAACTGCAAGACTGAAGAAACTGCAAGCTGCAACGCGGGGTCATTCATTGCAGTTTTGGGTTGATGGTTCATTTTCGTTTATGGAATATTTACCGGATTCATACACCATTTTCTCGTAATGCCCGGCTTTGGACTTTTTCAAGAGCCTGCTGTGACACAACTCCCTGAGATAGTTCATCACCGTGCGCTCGCTGATGTTCTGCAGTTCCTTACCGACCGCTATGGCCGTTTTCGTATCGAAGGTATCGGGTAACAACGACAACAATACTTTGGGAGGCTCTTCACAGGTATTGTCTGCCACGAAGGAACGGATGCGTATGTATGAATCCTCGAAATAGTCATTCAGCCGGATAGCGGCTTTCACCGACACCGGATCCACAAACTGCAGGTGGCTTTCATCGGAAGCATACCGCAGGACTTGGATAATCAGAGCCAGCCGTGCCACGTGAGACGGATGTTTCATCTCCCGGCTATCAACGTCGGCATCATCCTCTATCCGATTGATACGTTCCACTTTTTCGTTCCACCAGGAGAAGAAATACTCTTTGGCTTCACTGTTCATGGAAAGCACATGGGCAGCGTGTTCTTCCATTCCGTCTCCTTCCGTTTCTGTATCATAATCCAAAGCAAGCACCTTGTCCAGTATCTTTTCCCAACGTTTTGCAGCCAAAGAGGTCTTTTCTCCGTCATCATCCCGGTTTGTCCATTTTGATACTTCCCTGGATTTGGGAAGCACGAACAGGATACGGTCAAGCAGTCCGTTTTCCTCGAATCCTTTTTTGAGAAGTTCGTGAATACGTTTGGTCTGTGCAGTTCCGATGATGTTGATGCACGGGCGTTCTATATGTACAGGAGTGGAATTGCTTACCCTTATTACATCCAAGGCTCCGCCACTCCATGCGGTCAGCAATTGCTCTATGAGCTGCCCGTTCGTGTAGCGGTTGGCGGAATTGAACATGCCCATGATCTCATCCACCAAAATGGCAACGCTTCGAGGATTGCTGTTATGTGTCTGTAGAAGCGATTCGGGTGTGAAGTCGGATACGATAGTACGGTGAAGAACAGGTTTCTTTCCGTTTTCTCCTGCCGCTTTCCATGCTTCCACTTCTGCCTCATACGCCTTGAAAAGGGCATAGTCATGTTTACGGATTGGACGGTATGCGGCTTCTAGCGGTGGGGTCTTGCCTAGTCCGGGACGGCCCACCAGAATGATGTACAGTGCGCCGTTACTCTGCCAGTCGCTTTTGATGCGGATACGGTAAGTACCGCCCAAGGCTGTCGATGCTGCCGACAGCATGGACGTCGCAATGAACTCAATCATGTAGTTCTCGTATTTGGTCATGTCAAGTATAACGGACTGTACGGCCTGAGGGAATGCGTCCAAAGGAAAACCTGTGTCTTCGGTATGCTCCGCCTCCATGCGGATTCGGTTGCACAGTTCAAGCCGGCTGTTTTTCATGTCAGCCATTTTTCCTCTTGCAATAGGATGTTACACTTTCGGACTTGCCCCCTGTCTGCACGCGGCGTACATCGGACTTGGCATACATGTTCTTGTTGCCTACCTTGACAGGCACGAGGTAGCCGCGCTTCGCCCACAGATTGAGCGTGCCTTCGCATACGTCCAGCAGTTCCCGGACTTGCTTCGTGTTGAGATAGACTTCTTCCGCTTCACGCTGCATTACTGCCTTCTGCTCTTCCTGCTGTGCCAGGATGGTACGCTGTACGATGGATTCGGCAAACATCTTGAGGTCCGAGGGAGTAATTTCCAGTTTTACATTAGCTCCCTGTTCGACCAGGGTTTCTATGGTAATCATAAATGTCAGTTTTGAAATTTATCACGACCATCTGTAAAAGTTCCCTGATGCCTCACTCCCGATGGCTTGTAAAAGAGAAGCACCGCCAACCTTCGGGGAAAGGATTGACGGTGCAAAAGTATGTATGAATTAAAACTACTTGATATATAATACTTTGTCTTAAATCGTCATGACAATTTAAGACTGCATGACAATATAAAACAGCCTTATTTTACCTTATTCTGCAATATCTGTTTCTTCATCTGTTCTGATAATGCCACTGATTTCCTCTGTCAATGTCCGGAATAGTTCCCGGTTTTCGTCACTTTCTATAAGTGGTGCGGACTGGTCTTTCCCGTCCTTGATTATGTGCCTTGCCGTTTTCAGGGACCCGACGGCCTGTCGTATGGCACTTTCGCTCTTCAAAGACGGCAAATCCGGAAATTGCAGGGTCAATCCAACGCTGTATTCTTTGGCGGTATGCATACCGTCCACCAGTCGCAATTCTTTCAGTACATAGTACGGCAATGCCTGATGGACGGCACTCCTGTTAATGGAAACAAAACTGCGGAGACATTGCAGGACCTCCGTTTTGTTCTTGCAACTAAGATAATCTATAAGAGGTCGTTCCTGTATCTTTTTCCTTCCGGCTGTACGCCGTATCTTTGATGTTGCATCAATGCTGGAATCTGTTGATTCCGCGCCACCAACATTACTGTCTGTATCGGATTCCATTTCGGCTGTTGCGGATTGCAAGGCCCATTCACCGATGCGATTTTCTTTAACGGCTTCGTTCATGGCGAAATATTCGTCCCAGTCGGCACGGGTACGGAAACCACTTTTGATGGATACGCTAATGATTTGTCGGGTAACAAAAGAACAGCTTTGTCTGTCCGCTTCGTCTGCCTTCGGATTCCCTGCCTGTTTGCTGACCATGCTGACCATCGCCTCGAAACTCTTTCCGTAGTACAGCCAACTCAACACAAGAGGTGCTGAAAGGATAATGCGCGGTTCTTCGGGCTTGCTGCTGAAAATGGATTTTATCCTGTCCCATAATGTGGCCGGAGCTGTATCATGCAAAGGATTACTCTCCTCCCTCTGTTCATGGTATAACTCCACTATTCGCTTGGGTACTGCATCCTCTTTGAACATGAGGTCTATATTCTCAAAATTCCCCTTACTGTCATCATCCCAACATAACTCCCATTCAGTCTTGATTCTGGGCAGTTGTCTGAATATGGCCTTACAGATGTCAAGGTACTGCCTCTCGTCCCCGTTTGTCATCAGTCGCGCGAAACGGTTGTATTCCTCTCTGTGCGTGTTCTTCCAATGAAGGATATCCGCCTTGAACTGGTCGTATGTCAAATTTCGTTCATCCATATTCATAGTGTATTATATTATTGGCAAGTATAAAAGGGGATATTAGAAAAGAGGGAAACGGTCAATCCAATAGGTTTACCAGTTCTTTTTTCATATCGTCATCAATCTTGCGGTATCGTACAAAAGCCCGGCTGCCTTCCGAATGCCCCGACATGGAGGCGATCAGGTTCGGGTCTTTGACCTGCTTATATAAGTTGCCTATAAAAGTCTTTCGTGCCGTATGGGTGGTTACCACCTCGTATAGAGGCCGTGCCACATCCTCTCGTGTCTTCGGGTCGAGGACTCTCACCATACGGTCTATGCCCACATATTTGAGAATCTCCTTTATCTTCTTGTTGTAACCGAAATGAGAGAACCGGGGAAGTAATGCGTCTTCCAAGTCCTTATATCTCTCCAGTATGTCCAAAGCCTTTTGGTTGAGCGGAACTCTGACTGTATTGGCGTGTTCCATTTTGGTCTTCTGTGGAATATATTCCACACATCCGTCCACGACATTGGCTTTGGTCAGTCTGTTCAGGTCGCTGACGCGGCAACCGATCAGGCACTGGAACATGAATATGTCCCGATAGATCGGATGGGTGGCCCCCAGACCGCTCAGGTCGGCATAGTAAACCCTGTCCCTCTCTTCGAGGGTCAGATAAAACGGGTCGCCGTACATAGGTTGGGTTATCTGGTACTGGTCAAACGGATTGTTTCTTGTCAGCCCGCGCTTGATGCACCACTTGACAACCGTCCTTATCCGGTAAAAATAGCCTGTAATGCTGTTCTCGGAGCGGATTTGCTCGTATTTCTGCTTTTCCACATCCTTATAGAACAATGGATATTGTCCGGCAAGATTATGTTCCTCCTGTAGCCAGCTCTTGAACTCCCGCAAATCATCAGCGGTAATCGTGTCAATACACAACTTAAAGCCTCTGCGGTGCAGTACTTCATGCTGGAAACGCTCGTAACGGCTTATCTTGTCTATATTGCCAAGATGGTGCTTGTAGCTGTCGTCCGCCAAAGTGTTTTCTGCGATATACCGGCTGATTTGATAGACGAGATGGTATTCTTCGGCTTTGTTGCCGCCCCTTGCGTTGATGTCGGGATGGTGGTATTCCTCTATCAGTCTTTTCAGCCAGTTCCCGTCCACACCACGGTGGTACTCCTTTGTGATAAGGTGGGTGATTTGCTGGATGACCCTGTCAAAGTTCATCCGCTTCTCTTCCGATACCAGAGCCACACGTGGCTTGTAACCCTGTTTCTCCGCGCTCCAGTGATTGGGGCTGATGGAAAGCTCGCTTGCCGCTTTTATATCGACTCCGCCAATATCCCGGACACGGAAATAGACACGTGCCAGATCCGTCACATTGTTCTTGGCCGATGTCTTTCTGATGAATGCCGTTACTTTCATATATATTTCCTCCTTAGTTTATCATTTCTACCAGTTTCCGCTTCATGTCATCGTCTATGGTGCGGTATCGCCTGAACGCCCGGCTTCCTTCCACGTGTCCCGACAGGGAAGCGATCAGATTCGGATCGGGGACCTGTTTGTACAGGTTGCCTACAAAGGTCTTGCGTGCCGTATGGCTGCTGGCGACTTCATACAATGGTTTTTGTACGGTATTATAGCCGTGCGTGTCAAGGATGGTGACCATACGGTCAATGCCGCAATACTTCAAAAGTTCTCGTATGCCAAGATTATAGGTATGTATGGGCTTGAAAGGAAACAGCCTGTCCGCGTTTACATCATAGCGTTCCAGTATCTTCAAGGCCTTTTCGTGCAAGGGGACTCTGACTGTCTTTGCCTGACACTTTTTCGTTTTCTGTGGCATGTATTCCAGAAAGCCGTCCTTGATGTTTTCCCTTGTCAGCCGGTAAAGGTCTCCGACGCGACAGCCGATATAGCAGTGGAACACGAATATATCCCGGATGACCGCCAGTTTAGGATTGTCACTCAAATCCGCATCGTACAGGACATTCCTTTCCTCCGAAGTAAGGTAGAACGGGTCCCCGTATGTCGGTTCCTTGCAGCCGTAGAGTGCATACACCTCGTTGTCGGAATACTTCATCTTCTTGCACCAGTGCAGGAATGTACAGAAGAAATTCATAATGTTGATGACGGTCGTGTTGGAGAGCGGCTTGGGTTTGTGGTTGATAAGCATACGGGGAACATAGAACTCAGGATGCTCCTGACGCAGCAGGTACTCATTCGCGACATAATCCCGGAAACCGTTCATCTGTTCCAGTGTGACAGTCTCCACAAAGAGCGTGAAGTCACGATTACCCAGTATTTCCCGTTGGTAGTCGTGATAGCGGGACATCTTGCGCTCGAAACGTATGATATGCTCTTTGGTTCTATCAGCCCCTTCGTACTTCTCCAAATATTCATGAACACGATAGAGCAGAGTTGGATGGTTGCGTTCGAAGGCGCGTGCAGGGTACAGCACATCTTCGATAACCTGCTTCAGCCATTTACTGTCCGCCTTGTCCGAAAAGGTCTTCTCCACTTTCTCGATAATGGCGGCAATCTGTTCGGGCAGGCGTTTCTGGTCGGTGGAAGGTATGGCTGTCGTGCGTTTATAACTTAGAGTATCTGCATCCCAGTACTTGTCATGGACTGTAAGAGGCGAAACCACCTTTATATCCACATTCTTCTCACGGACACGGAAACAGATGTTCGAGGTCGTAGAGGAACACTTTTTCAGATAGACGGAAACTTTCATCGGCAATGCGTTTTTGGTTCACATCGCAAAGGTATATAAATTCCCGTATATGTTCCCATATATCCCGAAGAAACTTGAAACGGATTAAAACAAATTAAGAAGTCAATCCCGAAACTGATACCATATAAAGCACTGTAAATTAGTGGTTATATTTGCTTTTGTTATGCTTTTCTTTTCAATTCTTACTTCTTTTTCCTATTCTCAAAACAGATATTGCAGTTCCACGCTTTTTTATATATTCCTTTCATCTTACATTTATCCGTTTACCCGGTGGGAGTCAGGGGGACACTCATAGGAAGATTGGGCATGATTCATGCGGGACAGCTTATCGAACGTACGCTTCACGAACAGGGACGCACAGTTACCTGGTTCGCCGGACAGTTATGCTGTACACGTCCCAATATATACAAGATATTCAAGAAGGAAAATATCGACATCCATCTTCTTTGGCGCATTTCGTGCATACTCGATCATGATTTCTTCCGCGATTTATCCGATAACATCCGTATCGGTACTTCTTCATGTGTATCCAAATAAGATACATTTCTGTATCCTATCCGGAACTATGATTTCTCCTGCTGGTATACTCCTTTCGCATACCTTTGCGGCATATTAACATAAAATCACAAAAGAATATGAAAAAGCTGATTCTAATTATGATGCTGGTTTTCGGTTGTGTCATTGGGACGTATGCGCAAAAGACTGTCTTTAAGTTTCGTGATGCGCAGGCACGTGCCGGAGATGCAGTAACCGAAGTTTGTGTAAAGCCTACAGTTGTAGAGGTGAAAATTCTTGAAGAGAAAGGACGAATAAAGGATGTATGGACACTGAGCAGAGAAGAGGTGGAAGTTGCCATGAAGGGTGAGCTTGATAACATCCGTGCATGGGGAACTTATTTGTCCACTATCAAGAACGATTGTGATGTAATCATGGGAGCCACTTTTAAGATAGAGGATGATGAAAAGTCGGGAGGATATACGGTTACGGTCGTAGGTTATCCGGGCGTGTTCACCAACTGGCATACTGCCACGACAGAAGATTACGAATGGATACGTATCCAGAAACTTTCGGGTGCCGATGATAGAACCAAAATAGCACCTGTCATAAAGAACAAGAATTAATAACCAAAAAACATAGACAATAATGAAAAAAGTATTATCAATTGTTGCTGCGCTTTTGTTGTGCGTAGGAACACAGGCACAGATTGTATCATCTAGAAGTGCAATCGTCAAGACTCAAAAGCAAGCGAGTAACACACAATGGTTCCTGCGTGCAGGCCTGAACATCATGAACCTCAACGGTGACGGAGTTGAAGCGGATTCAAACATTGGCTACAATGCTACATTCGGCTATCAAAAGCCTATGGGCGGTGCCGGAGCATATTGGGGAATGGAATTCGGCCTCGGTTCCCGTGGGTTTAAAGCCGATGAAATGAAATGTATCGCACACAATATTCAATATTCACCGTTCACTTTCGGATGGAAAATTGGAGTAGCGGACAATCTTAGCATCGATCCGCATTTGGGTGTTTTTGCCAGTTATGACTATACCAGCAAAATGAAAGAAAGTGGTGAAAGCATCAGCTGGGGAGATTTTGCAGATTATCTGGAAGTGGATTACAATCATTTCGATGCCGGTATGAATATTGGCGTAGGACTGTGGTATGACCGTTTCAATCTGGATTTCACTTATCAGCGTGGATTCATTGACGTATTTTCCGATCTCGATGGAATCAAGACTAGTAACTTTATGATCCGTCTGGGGATTGCTTTCTAATTGAGACACATATTTTAATCATATAAATTTCAGCATTTGCGCTCTTTTCTTTTGATGGAAAAGACGTGAATGCTGTTTTCTTAAACATAGCGGCGTATGATAACAAGACTGAGACTTTGGGTAATTGTATTTTTATTGGGTGGAGTACTGCCCTCTTTGATTGCACAAACTTTTACTGAACAAAAGAATACTTATCCGCTCAGTGCGGACGGCAGCAAATATGTAGTCAACGGATTTATTCCTTTCAGTCCGATGATCGATGAAAGTATTTATGCTAATGCTCTGTTGTGGACTATTAAAAACGTTTGCTCTGCACAGCGTGACGGAATAACAGAAGTAAGCATTCCTGCCAAGAGTTTTAGTTGTAACCTGGTGCTTACTTCCCAGGCGGATGCCAAACAAAAGAATACGTACTATTGTACGGCCCAATTTCAGGTAAAAGATGGGAAGCTGGTCTATTATCTTTCCAATATTCAGATAGAATCATCGGTGGTTATAATGAAGAAAGTCACTCCGATGGAAAAACTACAACCTGAGAAGAAGCCTTCTCACCAGGAAACCATGGATGACTTTGTGCAAATAGAATCGCAGATGCTGAACAAACTGTTTGATTTTGTCAGCACAAACCAGCTTTCTCCTATCACCCATTGGAATGAAATAAATATCGGCAAACCGGTAAAGGGGATGACAGAAGATGAATGCCTGCTGGCTTTTGGCAAACCACAAACAATCTCAGAATCAAATGGTGAAGTGCAATGGATGTATTCCAGCTCTTTCTATCTTTTTTTCAAAAACGGGTGCGTGGAAACGATTATAAAATAAAGAAAAGAAGTAATCCCGAAATTGCTTCTCGTGTCTTATCATCTTTCTATTGATCGGCTATTGTGTATGTCTTTGGTAAGAGGAAGCCAGTGTGTGTGATAAAATGATCTGAAAAGTAGTGAAGATTTACTAGAAATTCTATCGCCCTTATGATGAACTTGAACTTGGGGAGTTGTGATTTGTTGTTGATGTTTATTGTTTTAGTGATAGTTCCTGTTTTTTTAAATTTAAAACATTGATAATAAGCTTATTGTTTTTTTTATTTGGTGGTAATATATCTGTGATTGTGTATGAATATGTATAGTATTTAAGCTTGCTATTACTAGTTGAAAGGATAATAAAAGTGTTGGGTGTTTGAGACTTTCTTTCGATATCTTGTTGTTATATATTTGTACACATTGACTCTTTGTTTATCTTAAAGCGGAACTTATATTTGAGATAAACAAAGGTTCTATTTGAAATGAACAGACATTTTGCTTTATGCTTTCTCCACAGTAATTCAACGCGACTTTTGCTCTCATGCTCTAACAATTTGTCTGCATCCCTTTATTCATCTTAGTTTCAGGTATGGCAGCAAGTGTGGTAGCAGTTATGAGAGCAAGTGTTTGCTCTCACTCTTCCATGTATCATTATCTGTCATTT
>ENA-UPWP01000941-UPWP01000941.1-human-gut-metagenome-genome-assembly--contig:-NODE-941-length-19316-cov-7.450335_pt1 | contig 19316 bp, 13 predicted proteins | sample MGYA00250052_ERZ773380 | MGnify/ENA primary metagenome ERZ773380 (study PRJEB29103, sample SAMN06112063) | human gut metagenome | biome: human gut; feature: ankylosing spondylitis patient; material... | reverse complement strand
ATTTGCCGCCGCATGTTTATCTGGAACTTTTAAGTATCTATTTCTAATAATATTACTTATCAAAGCAAAGCGCGATATGCTTATTGCGGCAATTCTATTTTATAAAGGATTCCTAATCTCCTCAAACTTCTCCCAAAATCCTTCGACAGTCTCCCCGCCGGAGCAGATCTTATCCGCCAGTGTCACAATCCACGCCTCCCTGCAGCACGGCGGAATCGGATTGAGCGGAAACATATGCCGGCGGATCGTCTCCTTCTCAATCTCACTCAGTTCAAAATCTTCCATCGCATTCTGCAGCGCTTTTCCTGCATGATAAAATCCATGCCACTTATGGGAATCGTCCTTCTCATGCCAGTCGTATAGAAAATAGTCATGCAGTAACGCCCCGCGGATCAGCGCATGACAGTTCACGCGGATTCTATACTTTTCCGCAATGTAAAAACTGACGTACGCCACCGCCACGCTGTGGCGGAATACGCTCGTGGAACCATGCTGCATAAACCGGCTGGAGGAGAGAAACCTGGAATTTTTGCATACCTCCGTAAGAATCTCCCGAAAAACTTTCTCATTCTCTTTTGACAAATGAATCCGCTTCTTTTTTCTGTCCATTTCCCTTAAACACTTCCTCTGTCAGATCTGATAACCACCGGATCTCATTCGGCTGCATGGCAAGATCAAAACCACCTCTGTTTCAAGTCCTACCTGTCCACTTCGATTGTGATTACAATTCCATCTCCCGCATCTTCCTGAATCGCTTCCTGCACACCCTGAATCACATCTTCCTGCAGCGCATCCTTGTTAGTAGAAGATTTTGCATAAATTTTTATCTCCGGATTGCCGAGACTTCTCACATCATCCCACGTAAATTCAGCCAGGTTGATCCCGGTCGGGTTGTTCAAAATCTCCAGATCATCCATATCACAGTAGATTTCTGTCCCGCTCAGTGTGGTCACTGCCCCGAAGTTCTGGGTGTCGCCGTTCTCATCCACATACTTATACTGTGTCGTCGTACGGCGCATCAGACGCTCGATCTCATAGGTAATCTGCCCCCATACCTGTGATGCCATCCAGTCGTCATCCTCGTATGTTCCGTTTGCGACCAGATACGTGCTGATATACCAGGAGTGGGAATTGTTATATCCGTAATCAATGCTGTAATAATCATAGGTGTCGTATACGTATCCATCTAAAGTAGGATGATTATTGCTGGTATAATAGTGTTTTCCGTTTACCTTATCTTCCTTCTCGGTCCTTGTGATCTCATACCCGTCCGGCAAAAACGATTTCAAAACGTCGCCGTATTTCCGCTCCAGATGATAGCTTTTATGATATCCGCAGCCGCCAATAAGACTGACTGCTGTCAGACATGCCAGTGCCACTCTGTATTTGCGATGCAAAAAATGTTTTTTCTCTCTGCTTAACTGCATCATTTTCTCTTCCTGTCCTATACGTTATTGTCTAATATACTTCGGCTTATTTTAACATATCTAATTACAAACGTGCAAGTATAACGCACAAAAAGAACCGCAGTCCATGGAAACATGAACTGCGGTCCTTCTATGCATTACACAATCTGCTGATCGGACTGATTATTTGTACAGCTCTACCAATCTCTGTAAGTGCTCGTAACGAGCCTTTGCAGCTTCCTCGGAAGCCTTGAACAGTCTTTCTGCTCTCTCCGGGAATGCTCTGGTCAGGCGGCTGTAACGTGTCTCGTTGTTCAGGAAATCCTGATAAGAACCGTCGCCCGGCTTGGATGTCAGAGTGAACGGATTCTTGCCCTCTGCCTTGAGCTGCGGATTGAAGGAGAAGAGGTTCCAGTAACCTGCTGCTACTGCTTTCTTCATCTCATCCTGGCAGTGGTTCATACCACCCTTTACACCGTGCAGCTCACATGGAGCGTAACCGATGATCAGAGACGGTCCGTTGTAAGCCTCAGCCTCAGCGATAACCTTGACAGCCTGAGCCATGTTTGCACCGAGAGCGATCTGTGCTACATATACATAACCGTAGCTCATAGCGATCTCTGCAAGGCTCTTCTTGCCAACTTCCTTACCGGAAGCTGCGAACTGGCAAACCTCACCGATGTTGGAAGCCTTGGAAGCCTGACCACCTGTATTGGAGTACATCTCGGTATCGAATACCATAACGTTTACGTTCTCACCGGAAGCAAGTACGTGATCCAGACCGCCGAATCCGATATCGTATGCCCAACCGTCACCACCGAAGATCCATACGGACTTCTTAGCGAGGTAATCTTTCTTCTCAACTGCAGCCTTTGCATCCGGGCATCCGGCTGCTGCTGCCTTCTCTAACTCTGCTACAAGAGCTGCTGCTGCAGGAGTATTTGCCTTTGTATCGTTCTTTGTCTCAACGAACTTGTCAAATGCTGCCTTTAACTCAGCGCTTGCCTTGTCAGATGTTGCGCACTTCTCTGCAGAAGCGATTGCCTGCTCACGAAGTACCTTCTGACCGATTTCCATACCAAGACCATGCTCAGCGTTATCCTCGAATAAGGAGTTTGCCCATGCCGGTCCCTTCTTGGAATCTTTGTTTACCGTATATGGTGATGTAGCTGCCGGACCACCCCAGATAGAGGAACATCCGGTTGCGTTACTGATGTACATATGCTCACCGAACAGCTGTGTGATCAGACGAGCGTAAGATGTCTCAGCACATCCTGCACAGGAACCAGAGAACTCAAGCAGCGGCTGGTTGAACTGGGATCCCTTTACAGTGTTGTCTGCCGGCATGCCAGGCTTCTTGCCTACGTTTGCTACCAGGTAATCGAATACCGGCTGCTCTTCTGCCTGAGACTCCTGCGGAACCATCTCGATTGCGCCTACCGGGCAGACAGTGATACACTCACCGCATCCCATACAGTCTAACGGAGATACGCTCATGGTGTACTTGTACTCGCTTGCCTTCGGCTTTGTATCTGCAAGCTTGATGTTGGAAGGAGCTGCCTTCACCTCATCCTCGCTCAGCATGAACGGACGAATGGTTGCATGAGAACATACAAATGCACACTGGTTACACTGGATACACTTCTCAGCATTCCATGTCGGAACGGTTACGGCTGTACCACGCTTCTCATATGCAGCAGCGCCAAGCTCGAACTGTCCGTCCGGGTTCTCCTTGAATGCGGATACCGGAAGGGAATCGCCATCCATTAAGGAGATCGGCTCCATTAAGTCTCTTACCATCTTAACAGTCTTCGGAAGACCCTTAAGCTCTGCAGGAGCTGCGTCTGCCTCCGGATTCTTCCAGGAAGCCGGAACCTCTACCTTATGTACTGCGTCTACACCGGCATCAATTGCCTTGTAGTTCATCTCTACAACTGCGTCGCCCTTCTTACCGTAGGACTTCTTAGCTGCAGCTTTCATGAACTCTACTGCCTGATCGATCGGCATAACGTTTGCAAGTTTGAAGAATGCAGACTGTAAGATCGTGTTGGTACGCTTGCCCATACCGATCTCGATTGCCTTGTCGATTGCGTTGATTGTATATAACTGAATGTTGTTCTCTGCGATGTACTTCTTCGCATCTGCATTCAGATGATGAGCTAACTCTTCATCAGACCACTGGCAGTTGATCATGAATACTCCGCCCGGCTTAACGTCCTGAACCATCTTGAATCCCTTGGTTACATAAGACGGGTTATGACATGCAACGAAGTCTGCCTGGTTGATGTAGTACGGGCTTCTGATTGGCTTGTCACCGAATCTTAAGTGGGAAATGGTAACACCACCAGTCTTCTTGGAGTCATACTGGAAGTATGCCTGGATGTACTTGTCTGTGTGGTCACCGATGATCTTGGTGGAGTTCTTGTTCGCACCAACAGTACCATCACCGCCGAGACCCCAGAACTTACACTCTACAGTACCTTCTGCAGATGTGATCGGAGCCGGCTTAACCTCTGGTAAGCTTAAGTTCGTAACATCATCTACGATACCGATTGTGAAACGAGCCTTCGGAGCATCTTTCTCCAGCTCTTTGTATACAGCGAATACACTTGAAGGAGGTGTATCCTTGGAACCTAATCCGTAACGTCCGCCTGTCAGGACAACAGTGTCGAGACCAGCCTCACGGAGTGTGGTTGCAACATCAAGGTATAACGGATCACCAAGTGCGCCCGGCTCCTTTGTTCTGTCAAGAACAGCAACCTTCTTAGCTGTCTTAGGAAGAGCCTTTAAAAATGCCTCTGATACCCACGGACGATACAGACGAACCTTTACAAGTCCGACCTTCTCACCCTTAGCGGTTAAGTAGTCGATTACCTCTTCAGCTACGTCGTTGATGGAACCCATAGCTACGATAACGCGCTCTGCGTCCGGTGCTCCGTAGTAGTTGAACAGATCATAGTTTGTGCCAAGCTTCTCGTTGACTTTCTTCATGTACTTCTCAACGATTGCCGGGAGTTCATTGTAAGCTGTGTTGCAAGCCTCACGATGCTGGAAGAAAACATCTCCGTTCTCGTGGGAACCACGCATAGCCGGATGCTCCGGATTCAGTGCATGTGCACGGAACTCTGCAACTGCATCCATGTTGCACATCTCTTTGAGATCTGCATAATCCCACTTCTCGATCTTCTGGATCTCATGGGAAGTACGGAATCCGTCGAAGAAGTTGATGAACGGAACCTTACCCTCGATTGTAGCAAGATGAGCTACCGGGCTTAAGTCCATAACTTCCTGCGGGTTGGTCTCGCACAGCATAGCGAAACCGGTCTGACGACAGGCGTAAACATCGCTGTGATCACCAAAAATATTTAAAGACTGGGTAGCTACGGTACGCGCGGATACGTCGAATACACAAGGAAGCTGCTCGCCTGCGATTTTGTACATGTTCGGGATCATAAGTAACAGACCCTGAGATGCTGTAAAGGTTGTGGTCAGCGCACCTGCTGCAAGGGAACCGTGTACGGCACCTGCTGCACCTGCCTCAGACTCCATCTCTACGACTTTGACCTGATTGCCAAAAATATTCTCCTGTCCTGCTGCAGACCACTGATCTACGGTATCTGCCATCGGGCTGGAAGGTGTAATTGGGTAAATAGCTGCAACATCTGTAAACGCATAAGCTACGTGAGCTGCCGCTGTATTACCGTCCATTGACTGTTTTGCTCTGGACATTATTATTCCTCCTTAAATTAAAATAGAGTGTCATATTCCGACTTAAGACTAATTTTAGCATTTAATTTGTCGATTGTAAAGGTTTCAGACTGTACGAAAACGTGTGCAATCTACATTTGTCATGTTCTGTTTGTCCCTGGTCAGATATACTTTTTTTCAAACTCCTCCAGGGGCAGCGGGCGGTCAAAATAATAGCCCTGACCGTAGTTAAAACCGCACTCCATCAAAAACGTCCGCTGCTGCTCCTCCTCGATTCCCTCAAAAATCACCTCCTCCTTTGCCGACTGGATGAACTGCCCCATCTGATAGACAAAAGCACTCTGTCCGTTCTGGTGGATTTTGTCGGTAAAGCTCTTGTCGATCTTCACTACATTCGCCGGGATTTCCAACAGCACGCTCAGCGACGAGTAGCCGGTTCCAAAATCATCGATGGCGATGCGGTAGCCGAGTTTGCCAAGTCTGGTAAGACACGCCTTTAAGCTGTCTAACTTCTCCACAATCACACTCTCCGTCACCTCGATCTCTATGTAGCACGGATCAATCCCGTACCGCTGCAGGGTATTCTGCAGGCGTTCGATAAAATCGTCGCCGCCGTTCTCAAAATTTCTCCTGGAAAAATTGGTGGAGATCGTAAACAGTTCTCTTCCGGAATCCCTCCAGCGGCGCATTGCCCGAAGCAGCTGTTCCAGAATATAAAAATCCAGATCCACGATATAGCCTATATTTTCCAGTGCAGGGATAAACCGTGCGGGAGACAGAATCTCGCCGGATTCCAGACGCCAGCGTGCAAGCGCCTCGGCGCCGTAGACCCGCTCCTCGCGGAGCAGGAACTTCGGCTGTAAATATACCTCGAACTCGCCCCGCTGCAGTGCCGCGTAAAATCTTCCGGTAATCCGGATTCCCTCATCACGTTTTTTCCTCATGTCATCCCGGTAAACGACCGCTCCCACATTCTGCTCCTTGGCAAGCTTTCGTGCCAGATTGGCTCCCTCCAGTATCTTCTCAAACGTCTCTTCCCCGTCATCGATAAAGCAGATTCCAGCCGAAAGCTGCATGGCTCCCGCCGGATAGCGGATCTTTAACTGTTCGCCAAACATCTGATCCTCTCTCTCCACAAGCCCCAGAATGTTCTTTTTGTCCGTTCCTCTGACCAGCTCAATGAAATAATCCGAATACATTCTACAGGCCTCCACGACATGGGACTCGCTGCGGATTAACGCTGCAAGCTCCTGCAGAATACTGTCGCCGGCCTCCTGTCCATAATTTTCATTTACATAGGCAAAGTTGTTCACGTCCAGATTTACCAGCGCGTACACCATGTTCTCATCCTGCGCAAGCCCACCGCTCTTTAATTTTTTCCGGATCAGCCTGCGGAATGTGTCCAGATTATACAGTTCCGTCAGCATATCCTGATTCTGCAGATGCCGTATCTCTGCCTGGTCATCGCTCTGCCTGCTGCGAAGGGAGACAAATACAGCAACCACCCGCGCGAGTTCACTGAGCATCCCTGCTTCCTCTTTGGAAAATCCCTCTGCACTGCTGCTTCCCACACACAGGCAGCCACTTCTGTTACCGGAAAATTCAAACTTTACATTTCCACAGTTTTTGATGGAAGTTCCATGATATTTCTCCGCCCCCAACTGGGGAACCTCCGTTAATATATCTTCCGTTGGCGTCGAGACAAAACGCCCGATTTCCGCCTCCCGGAACACTGTAACCGATTGTGGGAATACCTGTTGTTCCACCCGGCTGCCATCCCGGTTCCAGTAATTCATCAACACCATTTCCTGCTGTTCTTCCCGGTACTCAAACACCATGGCAAAGCCCAGCCCGTATTTTTTCCCAATCTGTTCGATCAGCACGTTCAAAGATCCGTTGATATCTTTCGCATGCGAGAGAAGGCTGAACGCAAAATTCAGGAACTCTTTATCCACCTTCTGCCCGCTTTCCGGAGCATATTCAATCCTGTCGCGCCTGCGCTCCCGCTCTGCTCCCTCTTGCTGCTTTTTGCCCGCAAACGAATAGTGGTCTTTTCCTTCCCGCTTCGTGGCATACATCGCCCGGTCAGCCATCGCAAACAGGGTCTCATAATCTCTTCCATCCTCGCCGTATACTGCCATGCCGATGCTGAGCGTCACCTCAACGATGGCGTCGTCGCCGATCAGCTTTTTTCTGGCTTCCCGGCCCAGCGCCGCGGCGCACGCTTCTGCCTCCTTTGGAGCCACATCCCGCATCAGCGCCAGAAATTCATCTCCTCCGACTCTTGCGGTGACATCTGTCTCCTGAAACTGGCTTTGCAGCACGCCGGCAATATCAGTAATTACCGTATCTCCGACGGTATGCCCGAATGTATCGTTGATCCGCTTAAAATTATCAATATCGATCAGGAACAGCACATGCTGTTTTTCCGGCTCACTTTTTAAAATCCGTTCTACCTCTCCGGATGCCGCCACCTTATTATAAAGCCTTGTCAGCGGGTCGCGCTTCGCCTCCTCCGACAGTTCCTCCTGAATCCTGCGGTCGGAGCTGACATCGTAGCTGCGTCCGATGATGCGGATAATCTGTCCGTTGTCCCCGACAATGCTCCGGTAAATCGTCCGGTACCACACATATACAGGTTCCTCCCCGGCAGCCGCCACATTCATCCGGTAATCAATACTTCCTGTCCGCACATCCCTGCTGGCTGCCTCCAGCACCCTGGCATACGCGGCACGATCCTCCTCGCAGATATCCGCGAGCATCTCCTCATAATCCATATATCTGCGCCCTGCCGTTCCCGGCTGCCCGTTCCCGCGATATTTGCGCGGCACCCTGAAACGCCGCTGTGCAACGTCGTACTCTAGCGGGAATTCATCGGTGACCTCTTCTAACATGCTGTACTGCTCCTCCATCAGGCGCAGTTCTTCCTCCAGATTCTTCCGCTTGTCTATGTTCCAGCTTGCCAGGATATAGTAAGGTACCGCGTCCCGGTAATAATACAGTCTGCACCGCATCAGTTCCCAGCAGACGCCGCCGCTCTTCGTACGGATGCGCAGTTCAATCTCCTCCGTGGTTCTTAGTTCCCGGCACACTTCGATGGCATCCTCGAACACACCGGTATCGTCCCGGTACAAATACTCCACAAACGGCGTATTTCCGGTCAGTTCCTCCCTGTCATACCCCTCTGCATGCAAAAATTCCCGGTTCACCATCTCAATATACAGCTCATTCCCGCCGCGGACTACCGCTATTCCGACCGGCATCTTGCCGATCAGATCTTTTCTCTGCCCCCGCTCCATGTCTATTGTATTTATTTGCGTATCCCCATACTCCATAAAATCAATCTCCTGAGATGCAATTTCCTCTGTCATACTTAAGATAACTCCGATTGCCTTCCCGTACATTATATCAAATTTTTAACGAAATCCAAACAATTTGTCACAGCGTGAAAGCCCTTTTTAATAAGAAGTTCCGGTTGCATTTCTCCGTATTTTTTAGTATGATACGAATTGGTGCAATAAAAGCAGGTGATTTACAAGAAAAGTTAGGAGAACATAAATATGATCAGTACAAGCAACATCACTTTACGAATCGGAAAAAAAGCTCTCTTTGAAGATGTCAACATCAAATTCACAGAGGGCTGCTGCTACGGTCTGATCGGTGCAAACGGCGCCGGAAAATCTACGTTCCTCAAGATTCTGTCCGGCCAGCTTGAACCGACGAGCGGAGAAGTTATCATCACGCCGGGTCAGCGTCTTTCCTTTTTGCAGCAGGATCATTTTAAATATGACGAGTACACGGTACTCGATACCGTTATCATGGGCAACAAGCGTCTCTACGATATCATGAAAGAAAAAGACGCGATCTACATGAAAGAGGATTTCACGGACGAGGACGGTATCCGCGCCAGCGAACTTGAAGCGGAGTTCGCAGATATGGACGGCTGGAATGCCGAGTCCGATGCAGCCACCATGTTAAATGGTCTTGGCATCCCGACGGAGGATCACTACACACTCATGGCGGATATGCCAAGTGCCTTAAAGGTCAAGGTTCTCCTTGCACAGGCGCTCTTCGGCAACCCGGACATTCTTCTTTTGGATGAGCCGACCAACCATCTGGATCTCGATGCGATCAGCTGGTTAGAAGAATTCTTAATCAACTTTGAGAACACGGTCATCGTTGTTTCCCACGACCGCTACTTCTTAAACAAAGTCTGCACAAACATTGCAGATATCGACTACGGAAAGATCCAGCTCTACGCCGGCAACTATGATTTCTGGTATGAGTCCAGCCAGCTTCTCGTAAAGCAGATGAAGGAAGCCAACAAGAAAAAAGAGGAGAAGATCAAGGAGCTGCAGGAATTCATCTCCCGTTTCTCCGCGAATGCTTCCAAATCCAAGCAGGCGACTTCCAGAAAGCGTGCCCTGGAAAAGATTCAGCTCGACGAGATCCGTCCGTCCAGCCGTAAATACCCGTATATCGATTTCCGTCCGAACCGTGAGATCGGCAATGAAGTTCTGACCGTCGAAGGCATTACCAAGACCATCGACGGCGTCAAGGTGCTCGACAATGTCTCCTTTATCGTCGGACATGACGACAAGATCGCGTTTGTCGGAAGCAACGAGCTGGCAAAGACAACGCTCTTTAAGATTCTTGCCGGTGAGATGGAGCCGGATTCCGGCACCTACAAGTGGGGCGTGACGACCAGCCAGTCCTACTTCCCGAAGGATAACACCGAGATCTTTGATACCGATCTTCTGATCGTTGACTGGCTGACACAGTTCTCCGAGATCAAGGATGCAACCTATGTCCGCGGTTTCCTCGGACGTATGCTGTTCGCCGGAGATGACGGTACCAAGAAAATGCGTGTCCTCTCCGGTGGAGAAAAAGTACGTGTCCTGCTTTCCCGCATGATGATTATGGGAAGCAACGTGCTGATCTTAGATGAACCGACCGACCATCTGGATATGGAGTCCATCACCGCATTAAACAACGGACTCATCAAGTTCCCGGGCGTTATTCTTTTTGCCTCCCGTGACCATCAGGTTGTCCAGACCACAGCGAACCGTATCATCGAGTTCCTGCCGGACGGCACCTTTGTCGACAAGGTATCCACCTACGACGAATACCTCGAGAATGATGAGATGGCAAGAAAACGTCAGGTATACTCCATGTCATCGGATGACGAGGGCGATAACTAAGACCCGGTCTTTTTTACAAAATCACACGGGAGCGCTGTGTCAGGAAAAATCTCCGGCATAGCGCTCCCGTTTTCTGTTCTTCTAAATTCTGTTTTCACTCCCGCCGATTCCGCGATCCTGTTCTCCGGCGCCCCTACGCTTCCTTAGGCTTCCGCTACTCTGCCTCCCGCATACCGAGCGCAAACGCTCCCATAATACCCGGATTTTCTCCAAGTGCCGGCGGCACGAGGTAGGTATCGATCTCCTTTAAGATTTTCTCATTGGAAATATACCCGCCCAGCAGTTCCTGCACTTTCGTGCGCACCATTGAAAAGAGCTGGCTCTGGTGCATAATTCCGCCCCACAGCACAATCTTCTGCGGAGAATACGTCAGAACATAATTTGCAACCGCCTCCGCGAGATAGAACGCCTCCATCTCCCAGACATCCTCCCGGTCCGCCAGTTCCTTTGCCGGTCTGCCCCAGCGCGCCTCCACCGCCGGACCGCTTGCAAGCCCTTCCAGACAGTTGGCATGGTACGGGCATTTTCCGGCGTAGGTGTCTTTCGGGTGACGCTGCAGAAGAAGATGTCCTGCCTCCGGGTGCACCAGCCCGTGCATGAGCGCCCCGTTACAGTAGACGCCCACGCCAACGCCGGTGCCGACGGTAATATAGATTGCCGTGTCGCAGTCTTTTGCGGCTCCCCAGGTAACTTCGCCAAGCACCGCCGCATTCACGTCCGTATCAAATCCGACCGGGACGCCGAGCGCCCGTGTAAAAGTTCTCACCATATCGACATTCTGCCATTCCAGCTTCGGCGTGCTGGTAATATATCCATAGGTCGGGGACGCACGGTGCAGATCCACCGGTCCGAAACACCCGATTCCGAGTGACGAGATTCCTTTTCCCTCAAAAAACGCAGCCATGCGCGGCAGGGTAATCTTGGGCTTCTCTGTGGGAATCGTCACACGCTCTGTGATTGTGACCTGATTTTCTCCCGGCTGTCCTTTGTCTGTCTGCACTTCCCCGATCGCGCACACCATCTTGGTGCCGCCCGCTTCTATTCCACCAATCCGCATCCTTCTCTTCCTCCCTTTTCTTATATATACCACTTCGGAGTTCTCTCCGCCAGTCATATTTCAAAGAACCGGAATATTTAAGAGACAGCAGCCCTCCCGGATGAATTAGAAAATTCTCCGCACCGCCAGCACGCTGCGGTAGGTTACCGGAGAAGTCAGCGTAATGCCTGTCTTTTCATTGCTCGCATGAATCAGTGTGTTATTGCCCGCATAGATGCCGACGTGGCCGCTATAGCAGACAATGTCGCCCGGCTGGATTTCCGACAGGCTGACGGCATATCCCACACTCCGCTGTTCCGACGATGTGCGCGGCAGATTGATTCCAAATGCCGCATACACGCCCTTGACAAATCCGGAGCAGTCGGTTCCGTTTGTCAGGCTGTTGCCGCCGTATACATAAGGGTTTCCCAGAAACTGTCTCGCGTAATCGACCACCGCCTGACCGTTGGAGGAAGCCGTCTGCGCACTTTGCCCCGCACTGCTTCCGGAACCGCTTCCCGCGCTGCCTCCGGAACTGCTTCCCGCGCTGCTTCCGGAACTGCTTCCCGCACTGCTGCCCGCGCCGGATTTTTTCACCTCCTGTTTTTCTGCCGCTTTGCGGGCTGCTTCCTGTTCTGCTGCCGCACGTGCCGCCTCCGCCTCTCTGGCTTTGCGCGCTTCCTCCGCCGCACGGGCTGCCGCCTGCCGTTCTGCTTCCTCTCTGGCAAGCCGCGCCTCTTCCTCCGCTTTTGACTCTGCATGAATGTACTCTGTGGACAGCGTCACATAATCCAGTGCCACATAACCGTCACCGTCCGCGGTGGACACTTTCGCCCAGCCTTCCGTCGACTCGTCGGTTACCACAACGTCATCGCCGTCCGGCAGCATGGTAAGCACCTTCGCCTCGGTTGTCGGCTCCGTCCGCACGAACAGGGTCGTCGTTGTGACGGTCGCCAGGCGCGTTCCCACACTTCTGGCAAGCTCCTCATCCCCCACGACCACATATTCCGCCTTGACATATCCGTTCACATTTCCGGACGTAATCCGGTACCACCCGTCCTCCGTCGTCTCCAGCACAGTGGCTGCGGATTTGTCGTAAAGTTTTCCAAGAATTTCACTCTCCGTATCCGGTTCCTGCCGCACGTTGACATAGTGATTCACCTGCGCCACTGCAATATCCGCAAACTCCGATGCGGTCTGCGGAAGTTCATTTTCCGCAATCTCCGCCGTCTCCCACGCTTCCTCTGCCACCATCTCCGGTTCCATCATCCGCGCCACAGCCGCGTTACTTTGCAGTTCCTCCACAACATCCGCCGTCTGCGCCTGCACTCCTCCCGCTTCCTTAAGCACCTGTGCCAGCGTCTGTGTCACGCCCGCCACCGGCACCTCACGTTTTTCCTGTCCTGCCTGCACCATTCCATAGCTTCCCAGTGTGACGGCTCCCGCCAGCAGAAGCGCCAGTATTGTCATTCTTTTCTTCATTATGTAGAATCCTCCCGATTTATTCCATATGCTTCCATATTGTTACTTATTTGTTACAAAAATATTTCATTTCTGCAACAACCGTATTGTAACAAAGGAACCACATGGAATCTACAGGGAACTCTTTCCATTTTTCGCTTTCTTTTGTCCGGTCTGCCGCTTTGTCCCGCAACGCAAAAGGAACCCAAAGGTTCTTTCGTCCCTGCGGGTTCCCTTCGTATTTTCCTTCCGGTTTAACCCAAACTTCCTTACTAATAGCAGAAGCTGTGTCCGCCGATCTTTTGGTCCAATCTCGGCGTCAACGGTTCCGTAGAAAAATATAACGTATCATTTCTTAATATATGTGTATTTCCATTCAATACCTCATGAATCGAAGTGTATTCCTTCTCCGTAGGGTTCGCCCGCTCTCTGTTCTTCCAGGAACAGAACTGCGTCGGGTTTCCCTGACTGAGCACGTCATACAAGGTATCTGGATATTTTTCAGAAGCCATCCGGTTAAAAACTACCTCGACCACGGCTTCCTGCCCTTCTGTCGGCTCGCCCTGCGATTCCAGCCAGACGATTTTTGCCAACAAATCTATCTCCTCCTGCGTCAATGTAATATTCCAGCGGTTCTCTGCACCGGTCGTCGTCTCTGCCGTCGCAGGCTTGCTCTCTGCCGCCTCCGGTGCCTCTGCTTCCCCCGATGCTGCCTGTACTTTGGCTTCCGGTGTCTCTGCTTCCTCCAGGGGTGTCTGTACTTCTTCTGCCGCATCGGACGGCGCCGTGCTTGCTACCATTGTTCTGGGGTTCTTTATGATTCCTGTCGCTTCATCTGATTCTGTCGTAAATGAATATCCGGATAAAACACGGCACACACCCGCAACCGGAACCTCTGCTTTGTCTGCCGCAGAAATTACATACGCGCTGCTGATCTCTTCTCTGCTCTCCCGTATCGTGTTCTTCTCCTCAATGTTGGCCGCAACCATGAGACAAATGCATAAAGTGCACAGCATTGTCACGTCCAATATTTTTCTGTTCATTTTGCTCCTTTCCTCAAGAATGATACTCTGTGAGCTGCTCTCGCACTCGTTGTTTCATCATACTAGATTCTTCCCAAAAGTCAAATTTCCCATTCACAAAATTCTGGAAAAATTTTCTTTACATTTTCCCAGAAATGCGGCAAAAGCGTGTTCTGTCGTATCCAATACTTCCGAGGAATGCTTTGATGTGTTAAAATAGAACTGCTCAAACTCACAAAAAAAACATCCCGAAACGGGATGTTTTCTATATTCCTTCCAATATTCCTGCGCGGTTTCTGCTATCGCAAATCCCGCCATTTTTGTACCTTTTCCGGCACAATCTTCCTCTGCTACCGTGTGAGAAACAGTTCTTCAAACACCGGGATTTTGTGTTCCGGATCCGCCTGAAAGATCGCAACATGCGCATCGTCTGTGCTCCTGTCGGCAAATGCCGGATATAAAAACCCGCAGACCGGCCGCCCCGGCTCGTACTCTCCCACCAACGGAGCGACTGCACCGATCAGATATTCATATACCTCCTCCGACTCCCCTTGCCGCTCCTTGTCCGATGCCTTTACCGGCACATCATAGCGGTCGTGAAAGACCAGAATCGCATACGGCTCCCTGCTACGGTACCGGGCACCCACAAGCTCATAAAACGTGTACAGCAGTGCATCATTTTTCAGTCCGCACTCGCGCATTCCGTACAACAACTGGCGCATTTTCCTCTGTTCTGCGCCATCCCCGAATGCGTAGCTGCGCAGGTTTACATTGGTTGCTGCAAACGGAACCGCTTTGGCAATCGCCAGATTTTTCTCCTTTTCCGCCGCAGACAGATTGAGAAAGTTCACATTAAAGCTCTCATCGATCTCTCCGTCCGGTTCCATGTAGCCGCCTGCCACACGCGTAAAGGAAGTACGGCTGGGCGTCATTCTGCGTGTCAGTTCCAGCATATCTTCTCTGTTTATCATAATTTCTCCCGTCCCGTGTTTTTATGATAACATTTCATTGCCGGCACATCCATGCTTGTCTTCACCACACTTATGTTCCGCGCAGGAATGCTCATGCTCATGATGAGAACATCTCACATCGGGATTGTAATCTAATTTTCCTGCAAGATAAGCTTCTACCGCTTCATCTGCCGCACCGGACACTCCACCATACAGCTTTATGCCGGCAGTTGCAAGTGCGCTTTGCGCACCGCCTCCGATTCCGCCACAGATCAGCACATCCGCACCCGCCTCCGTCAAAAATCCGGCAAGTGCCCCGTGTCCCTGTCCATTTGTGTCGACAATCTGGGATCTTACCACCTGGCTATTCTCAATATCATATAATTTAAACTGTTCCGTGTGTCCAAAGTGCTGAAATATTTCTCCATTTTCATAGGTAACTGCAATTCTCATCTGATCTGTTTCCTTTCTTTGAATATCATCTTTTCCGACGGACGTTGAGGTGCGCCTGCATATTTTATTGCAGCAAAACAGGGCAGTTCCATCACACAATCGATAATTCCCACCTGAAATCTCCAATGTCTTTCCATTTACGATGCTGTCTGCCATTTTGTATCTGGCTGACTCATAAATTTCGGTCACTGTTGTGCGGGCAATCCCCATCTGCTTCGCACATTGTTCGTGCGTACACTTCTCAAGGTCTACAAGACGAATCGTTTCATACTCATCCATCGTCATAATGACTTTTTCCCTTGCCGGAACACCATTCGGGCAAAAATTATCATATGCCGCTTCCATACAGATTCTTCTTGCTTTTGTCGGTCGTGCCATCTTTTCTCCTCATACCTATTTCCGTCATATGTCAAAAATTATTATATCGCAATTTTCTTTTTTTTACAACTCTCTATGAAAATTATGCGTACCCGATATACAGATTATCTGCCGCCATCACGCTGCAATCCAGTTTACAATCTGTAAGAATATGCAAAACGCTCGTATTGTGATCCCGCCTTTGCATATAACATGAAATGCAACATGGCATAAAAAAACACCGAATTTACGGTGTTTTTAGAGCAGGGGATGAGAGAATCGAACTCCCACCAAAGGTTTTGGAGACCCCTATCATACCATTTGACCAATCCCCTATCAAAACCAACTTGTAAAATTTCTTTTACTGTTGCAATTATACATATAAAAGCAACGATTGTCAAGCTTATTGTGCATTTTTATTATAAAGAATTTTACAAAGAAAGAGCGGAGATGGAGGGATTTGAACCCTCGCACCGGTTGCCCGGCCTGCCGCATTTCGAGTGCGGTCCCTTCAGCCTCTTGGGTACATCTCCATATTAAGATTAGAAACAGTTCTGAAGTGTAACTGGAACTGTTTTTTATTATATAAGGAATCTACGGAAAGGTCAATTCTTTTTTTATTGACGAATTGGTTTTGCTGTAATAAGATAATAACAAAATGCGGTTGTGTACCCTCTGGATTGCTATTGTCTGGGGATAATAAGCAGCTGCGAGGAAAGCAGATAGGTGACGATTATGACAGATAAGAAGAAAACAATTCTGGAGGCTGTGGAGAAGCTGACAGATACTTACCGTAAAGAAGAACTCTTTCTGGGAAAGGACAGAGAACGTCTTCCAAATAAGAAAGAGATTATTAACTTCATTAAAGATATGAGGTCTATTATTTTTCACGGATATTTCAGTGTGGATTACAGTGCCAGCGTGTTTCCGGAGCATTATGTGGCATATCGCCTGAATGATCTGTATGACTGCTTGCAGGAGCAGATTGAGATTGCATTTTTATATCAGGGTGAAGAAGAACAGAAGGCCAAAGAACATGCAGAGCAGATCACAGAGAGATTTTTTGCAAATGTTCCGGAAATCCAGCGTATGCTGCTGACTGACCTGCAGGCAGGTTTTGACGGTGATCCGGCTGCTAAGAGTAAAGAGGAGATCATTTTCTCTTATCCTGGATTTTATGCAATTTATGTATATAGACTTGCACATGTCCTTTATCTTGAGAATGTACCGTTTATTCCGAGAATAATGTCTGAGTATGCACATGGTTATACAGGAATTGATATTAACCCGGGCGCAACGATTGGAGAATATTTCTTCATTGATCATGGAACCGGTGTTGTAATTGGTGAGACTACAGAGATTGGAAGGAATGTGAAATTATATCAGGGTGTGACTCTTGGTGCGCTTTCCACCCGTCAGGGACAGCTGCTTGCCAATGTGAAGAGACATCCGACAATCAGAGATAATGTGACGATTTATTCTAACTCTTCTGTGCTGGGCGGTGAGACTGTGATCGGAGAGAATACGATCATCGGAGGTAATACCTTTATTACAGCATCTATTCCGGCAAACACCAAGGTCAGTGCGAAGAGTCCTGAACTTGTGATCAAGAAACCAAAAAGTAAAGTGGAAGCTACGAATGTATGGGATTGGGAGAACTGATCTCTGGTTAACACTGTAAACAGGAATTATTTTACAAATAAGCAGCAGGTGGAAATTTGCTTATATCAGGAGGAGTGAAAGCTCCTTCTGATAAACTGCGTAGCAGTTATTCGGTATAGAGCTGAGCAGCGAAACGGATGATTTTATCTGCCTGACAGAATTGTTTGTCAGATGATAATTTGTATATGTTGTTAAAAAAATAGAAAAAATTTAAATTTAGTGTTGACAAATACAGTTTCATCATATATACTAATCTTCGTTGATGCGACAGAGATACACAGACAACAAGCTGTGCGGGTGTAGTTCAATGGTAGAACACCAGCCTTCCAAGCTGGATACGTGGGTTCGATTCCCATCACCCGCTTATGCGATAGTGGCGTAGTTGGTAACGCGCGACCTTGCCAAGGTCGAGACCGCGGGTTCGAGCCCCGTCTATCGCTCTTAGGACTTCGGATTTTCCGAAGTCCTTTTTTCTTTTAAGAACCACTATAAAAGAACTGCGGCATATCCATTTGATAAATATGCCGCAGTCCGTTAGGAAGGATTATAGTATAGAATTATAATTTCAGATGTCGGCTTGTACTCAGGATTGTTCTGAGATAGTGTCGGAATCACCGTAAAAGGTCAGAAGATAGAGTCCGCAGATTCCAACCAGACCATATACGATTCTGGAAACCCAGCTCATGCTTCCGAAAAGGAGAGCGACCAGGTTCAGATTGAAAAAACCAATCAGTCCCCAGTTAACAGCTCCGATAATGGCGATAGTCAGCGCCGTATATCTTAAACATTTGCTTCCCATAAGTCACCATCCTTTCATAACCTGTCGCTGTATACAGCTTTTACAGGAATCATAAAGCTATTACATTTCATATTGTGCCATGAAAGACAAAAAATATGCACAGCAGGTTCAAATTAAATTTGAACCACTGTGCATATTTTAACAGAATCAAATAAGTTCCCTGCCTCAATTGAGGATCTCTGTCTGACAATCGGATTATTTTACTTTAAGTATCTGTCTGGCATTTGCGTCTTCATCGAAGGAAAATGCCTCCTGTGCCTGAACCGTTACATCACTCTCATCTGTCAGTGTAAATGCCTGGCATACATTAACGGTCTGTCCGGGCTGAATCTCAGCTGTAAAATGATCGATGGCATCGTCATTATTCTCGGGAATCGCTGCCTCGCAGGATTCTCCATGCTGGTAAGCTTTTAGGCTGACATCAACCATTGCACTGGATGCAGAGGAAGAATTATTGGTGTAATCGTAATAAACCATAATACATGGATTTCCGGCAAAGTCTTTGGTGATCGTATGTTTGGTATATTTGATCGTAAATTTTTCTGTTGTGAGATTAAGCGTATCATCTGCAGATGCCTCCGGTGCATTGGAAGAAGAACCTGAGGAATCTTCGTTATCCATATTGTTGAGGGAGTTGTTTATTTCCTCTTCAACACTCTTGAAGTTTGCTGACATGATTTTTACTGTCTCATCATCCAGAGAAACAATTTTCCATCCGGAATCTGTTTTGATCACCGGATAGGTGATATCTGTTTCGGAGAATACATCTTTTTCCACTTTTTTTGCCTGTTCATTCAGAATGGAAGCAAGTTTTGCCTGTGTCTCTTCTTCTGTAAGCTGGTTTCCGGCATAAGCGTTGGAAACGATCTGACGGAGAAATTCAGTGATAGTCGCTTTATAAATATTGGTTCCGTCAATGTAAGTGATATGTGCTGTGACAGAAGCTGTACCATTCTGGATGTCGAATCTGTTTCTGGTGATCTTATAGGTCATCTTTTTGTTGATTTCTGAGAAGAAATCCGTGTATGCGGCATCGCGGATATCTGCATTGTCCAGTGCTGTGAGATCGCTGCTCTGGATCATGGATTCCATTGCATTGAAGTCCATTTTCTTCATACTGTCAAGAAAATTTTCAACTGCCTTGCGTGGCTGCTGTCGCTGATAGAAATAGAAACCTGTACCTCCGCCAATGACGATAACCAGGATCAGAATGAAAATAATCAGCCCGGCATGTCCTTTTTTATTACCTTTTGTCATATTT
>ENA-UPWP01000932-UPWP01000932.1-human-gut-metagenome-genome-assembly--contig:-NODE-932-length-19503-cov-8.631473_pt1 | contig 19503 bp, 26 predicted proteins | sample MGYA00250052_ERZ773380 | MGnify/ENA primary metagenome ERZ773380 (study PRJEB29103, sample SAMN06112063) | human gut metagenome | biome: human gut; feature: ankylosing spondylitis patient; material... | reverse complement strand
GAACTTTGTTGTTCTTCCGTGCATTCTTGTTCGTTTTCATAACTATAAATTTTAATGGGTTGATATTGATTGAATTAATTTTGATAGGTAGGGTGGAACAAACCGCCCTGCCTTTTTCGTCCCTATGCATTGGCATACATTGCGAGTGTCTCACGTACTTTCTGCTTCCTGCTGTATATCCATCCCGCACACCTTTCACCGTTATAGATGAAGTTCGTACAGAAAACAGATCGTTCAAGCCTTTCAAGACATCTTTTATCAGCTTGGTGTCCCCGAATACGCCTATCACCTTTTCGCTGTATTCCACGGTTTCAAGATTGAGCGTTGAAAGATCTGCGAATGTTGTCGGCTGTTTCGCTGCGCTTTCCTTTAGAGGTGCTTTCAGATAAATGTTGGCTTCGTCCCCTGCAGTGTGGGTGTATCGTTTTATAAACTTTTCAAGGTCGTAAATCCGCTCTTTTTGAAATCGTCCAACCGCTATACTTGTTGCGTTCCAAATACATACCGCCCCCCATGCTGTAATTTTCACGGTGTTCGTATTCCTTGTCATTCTCTGCCAAATAAGCCGTTCCCTCAAAATTGGCGGCATATTTACGCATTTCGGAAAAGAGGTTTCGTGTATGGGTGGAAAAGCCTAAAATCACGGCTCTCTCTATACGGTAGTCGTGGTAGTCCGTATAGCTGTCACACTCGCTCACCCGTAGTTCACCGACAAAATGACGGCTTTTGCATTCGAAGGGATAAGGAGGCGCAAGCGTTCCGCTCCGATTTTTGCGGTGTGTTCGTTCCTCTGCCGTTCTTTCTCCGCTTTCTTCTCCCTCGCTTTGGTAAGCAGGGCAGCCGTTTCCAACAGATCTAAAAACTTGGGGTTCGCATCGTCATAATACATGCCTATCCCGAATTTTTCCGACAAAGGTCGGATAAGGTCGGAAGTATGAAATTCGTACGTCCGCAAATTGATAAGATGATAGGTTATTCCCTACTGGATGCGGCTTACTTCATACACTACATAGCTGTCGTAGCTGTAACCTTCCAGCATTACCACTTGATTGACTGAAACGGTCTGTTCGTCTCTGTCATAGCTTCTGTTCGCTCCCAATAAATGTACTTTGTTCATAATGAATTGTTTTAATGATTAATATTTCGGTTCAGAGTATCACGCAAAAAAGGATGATGAAAAAGAGAAGAATGAAAAAGGGTAAGGACAGTGGAAAAGATGCGCCATACTTAAACGGATGAGGAAAACCACTACCGCCAAAACCGCCAACGTGGGCAGAATACCGCCTAAACTCGTCACCATACCACCAACGAAGGCACACACGAAACGCACCGCCACATACGCAACGAAACCGACCAGTAACCACTTCACCAAAATTTTTATGCCGATTGGAATGGAGCCGAAGCCTCGTTTCAAATCTTGCTGTATTTCTGTTCTCTTTTTCATAACATTGACTTTTTTATGCTTTGTCGGTGGCTTCACCTTGCTCGTTTCAGGAGGCAGATTTTTAGAGGCCCCGACTGTAGCTTCGCACCCTGAACCATGCAAGGGGAAGTCATGACGAGGTAATAAAAATGAGGAAATTGTTATTTGAGGAAAAAGAGATAAGAAAATATGGCAAGATTCGAGAGTATTGCTATCGTCTCAATCAGTATATGACTATTCACAACATGGTGGGTGTTAAGCCCAACCGATTAAAACCGTTTGGATGAGAGTAGTTGTATAAAGAGAAATTTTCACATATGGTTATATGAGAGGTTTGGACTGAAATACCCAGACCTACTCGATCTAAAGTCTTAGGTTATTATTTCTTTTTATGCCCTTGTGTCCAGCTTTGCATCCGTTTGGTTAATGCTTCTTTCAATGAATCCAAGAAGGGGGTCTTATTATTACGGATACGCATATCGCTGAATGTGCGTGAATGGTTAGAGTCCAATTCAATATTAAAAACGGTCTGGATATAGTCAAAGAGTTTTGCCAAAGGAATATCACCAAAGACTTTACGGCTATCCCATGCGTAGATTTGCTCGTAAAGTTCTGTTTTTGTCGCAACCCACGTGATACGGACGCGAGGTAAAGACTGCTCTAACCGGCGATTTTCCAATGCTTCAAGTTCCTTATTCAGATATACCATCAACATCTCGTTAGCTTTCAACCTGGCGACCTTGAAATCGCAATTAGTAGAAAACATCGGATCACGCTCGTAATGGAACGATTCCAGATAAAGAGCCGTGTCAATACGTCCTCGCAAATAATAGATTGAATCGAGGTGTGTCAAACCCGAACGGTAATAACGCACGAAATCCGAACGTTTTGTGTTGTAACGATTGATAGCCTTGATTTCATCAATCAGATAAGCCCGCTGTGAATCTACTCCTACCGGGCGATTCATTTCGATATTATAGACCTTACGATAGTAAAGCAATCGGTAGAACAAACGAGGTTTTATTTCTTTGAAGAACTCTATTTCTTCCGCTTCATCTTTGAATGTATAGGAACCTATAAACTCTTTTACCTGTTGAAAAGCATTAGCTAATATTTGTGAGGCTTCAAGAGATTTCTTCATGATGTTCAAGTCTGCGGACTCGATTTTCTTCAATTTCTTTTCAATCTCTTTTTCGAGATTATTGATAAATTCCAGCATTACTTATAATCAGTTTTATTCAATATTGATGTTGCAATAACATTTTGATTGTCATACTTGATGAGCTTATTGTTAATCATGTAGAGTATTCAAATCTTGTATTATTTTTATAACATTTTCGTCCATCCCGACAAATTGCCCTTTTCCTTTCATCTGTCTTTCGGGAAAATCCCGATTCAAACGGATAAGTGTCATACCGGAATTTGCAGAGGCCATCTGCTCGAATGGAAACCGGATAATACCCGGTGTGTTGTAGCCTACCCCCAACTCCAACAGCACACAACGCCTACAATATGCTTTCTTTAGAAATTGAGTATAACGGTCTGCCTGCAAGTGCCATGCGGAATCTTCGACAAAATAGCTATTCTTACGCAGATTGACATCCATACTGCCGCCGCACACCGGGCAATGCGGTACAAGCGACGAGGGAATACGACCGTCATGTATCGAACCGAGCATTTGTTTAACCTGCTTTTCATCATTGTATCGTTTGGAATGACAGCCACAGGCGCATTGCAGGTAGGCATAGTCGCCCTGCATCTCGAAAAGACGGTCGGAAGCAAATCCGGCCTTGCGGAACTGCCCGTCCACGTTGGTCGTAATAACAAAATACTCTTTTCCGTCCACGAGCCGGAAAATATCCCGATATAATTCCATAGCAGGCGGTGCAAATCGGGCAAAGTCGATATGCTTCGCCCAATAAGCCCAGCGTTCCTCTTCGGTCGGAAAGTCGTAAAACGATGAAGTATAAAGGTCGGTAAAACCATAGCGTTCTATAAATTTGGAGAACTTCCGTTTGAAACGCATCCCGCCGTAATCCAATCCTGCCGCGGCCGACAAACCCGCTCCGGCTCCTATCAATACATAGTCCGCTGCCGCCATTGCTTTTCGAGCAGCGGCTATGCGTTCTTTATAGCTGTCCATAACCGATGCCTTACTGAAGAAGCTTTCGATAAATGGTGTAATCATTTCGGCTGAAAACATCGAAAACAATCGTTTTAATGGTTGTGTACTTTGTTGTATTCAAATAGTCTAAAACCGTGGCAACAGCTATCTCGGCTGCACGCTGCGGCGGGAAACCGTACTCTCTCGTGGAAATACAGCAAAAAGCCATACTTTCCACTGCATGAACTGTCGCTGTTTCGAGACAGGAACGATAGCAATCCGATAACTGCTTTTCCTGCTTTTGGGAAGGAACACCACCGGAGACAATCGGCCCTACGGTATGTATCACATAACGGGCGGGCAGATTATAGCCTTTCGTAATTTTGGCTTTTCCCGTCGGTTCGGCATTCCCTTGTCTTTGCATCAAGCGGTTACACTCTAACCGCAATTCGATTCCGGCAGCAGAATGAATGGCATTGTCAATACATTTGTGCAGCGGAACGAAACATCCCAACAAGGCGGCATTGGCGGCATTGACAATGGCATCCACTTGCAACCGTGTAATATCTCCCTGCCACAGCCGACTCTTTCATCGCAGCCGCACGGCTCGGTCTGGGAAACTGTTACAACTCCTTTCTTCGCAAGTTGCATTTGCAACTCTGCATTCTGCGCCGCGAGAAATTCCCAACTTATCGGACGAGACGGACGGATATTGAGTAATGCCCGTAATAGATTCCTCTTGTCATGCTGGTTATTCGGAAGCGGCATATTATCATATACAGAACTCTCCGACAGTAGGATATGAAGTGTTTTATCCAATTTATCCATTTTCATTTGGCTTTAGCCGGATAACCTTTCAGCGAATAAAATCGGTTCGTATTGTCTGTTCCGGCTCTGGAACTTGCAAACCGTTCTGATGTATATTTTTCAATAGCCAAGCCATGTTTCTCCCTAACGTCCGCATGATTTGTAACCCCTCCAAGTCTTGAACTGCCTCTCCGGGACGGCGTCCGTGTACACTGTTCCAATATTGCGATGAAACGACCGGCATATTCGTTATCGTGAAATACTTGTTCAGGCGGTCGAAAGTCGCACTTGCCCCTCCGCGTCTGCAAATGGCGACAGAAGCGGCTGGCTTGTAGAGCAATGCCGAACGGCAGGAATAAAACAAGCGGTCGAGCAGGGCACAGAGCATACCATTAGGGCCGGCAAAATAAACAGGAGAACCGATAATGACCCCGTCGGCCTGCTGTAACTTTTCACGAATCGTACGATATGGCTCATCATTAAATACACATACCCCCGTTTCTTGACATTTATTACACGCAATACAACCCTGAATGGCTTTAGTCCCGATAGAGACTATTTCAGTTGCTACACCTTCTTTTTCAAGTGCAGTAACGACTTCCAAAAGAGCTATATAAGTATTCCCTTTTTTATGGGGACTACCATTTATCAACAAAACTTTCATATTTGACTTGAGAAAAAAGGCGACGAAATTCCGCCGCCTTATAGTTTTTGAAGTGGATTATTTATAAAGATTAGCGGCGACAGCCGTGAGATTGTCAGGTGCAGCAGCTTGCGGGTAAGCAGACTTCATTGCAGCGACAAAATCATTCTCATTCTTTTTGTCCTGCAATAGTTTCTGCATCTTTTTCAGATAACCGATCTGAAAATCGACGGCTACTGTATCTGCCGTTGCTACGCCATGTCCGCCGACAAAAAGTTCAGCGCCGGACGTTTTTGCTTTCTCTAATTCAGAGAGATAGGCTTTCAATGCGGTACGTTCCGTAATCTGGAGTGGCCCCATGTGCATTTCGGAAACGGGCGTGAAATGCAGATAATAAACTTTACCTCCGATCAGGATGCTTGCTGCCGGAAAATCGGATGCAGCACCGGGAGTAAACTCGAAAACGATTCCCGCCAATTTTTCTTTGCCGTTTTTGGTAATTGTCGCAGTCGGAATTTCGCCGTCCGTGTCGATAGCTTTCCCGAAATTGGCGGCGAATCCTTTTACCATACCTCCATAAATCTCTCCTTTGACAAATTCGGGCATCCCCTCTACCATGACGTACTGCGACGGTTCATAAGCGGAAAATCCGGCAGCATGGTAATTTGCAATAACTTTCTCAACAGGTTTTCCCAGTTTTGCGATATATTGTTGCATCTCTTTTATGTTATCATGGAAAGCGGCAGGTTCCAAGACAACGAGACTCTCGCTACCCTCGATAATGTAGCTCATATCGCCCAGCGGATCGGCTGTTACGTAAGAGTGAAGTTTGAATTTACCGAAGTCTTTAACCTCGAATTTACCTTGTGCATTGACTACGAATGTCATGCAGACAATAGCCAGCGTTAAAAAAAACTTTTTCATTGTCCTTTAATTTTTACGATTGATAAATTTATTTTTTCAGTGCCCATTCGAGCAACTCTTTCATATAGATTCTGCTATCCTTGCCCCACCAACGAGTTTCCATCATCTTATGTACGTTACGTTCGCCGTCGGGATAGCCCATCAAAAGCGCCGCCATCGTTTCTCCCGCCACATAGAGCTTACCTCCGTTGTCGAGGTGAACGAACGAGGCTATTTGGTATCCTTGTTCCATGCAGACACTTGCCGGAATACCGCCCCTCACGCCGCGTACTCCGCTGCAAGGGATCTCCCTCCGGCCTCCGAAAATCTCGTTCTCGAATGTTACCGCACCGCAGTTGCCCGGTACATCCAAATCGTCGAGGACTTCGATGCCGAACCGATGGGTAATATCGTTTACACCGTACTCTGCGAGATTTACACGATACTGCTCCTCGTCGATAAACAGAATGACCGAACCTCCTCGTTCGATATAATCTCCGATAGCCCGTTTCTCGGTTTCGGTCAGGTTCTTCTGGGTGGATTTGGCCAGCGGGGAGAGGATAAGCAATGCGTCTATCCCTCCGAGCGCCTGCCCCGTAATCTCGGACTTGTTCATTACCAAAGTATAACCGCCCTCACGGGCAATCCGTTCGTATTCAGGAATTACATAATCGTAATAACTCGAATCGACGAACGTATCCTGAAACTGACCGTGCGACAGGTCGAACATCACTTTCTTCTGCGCCGATACGCCTATGGCTGTCATCACGAGCGCACAAATCAATAATATCTTCTTTATCATAATCCAATTATTTTATTATTACGAATCTTCCCTTTTTGCGGGGTTTCGATGCAGGATAATCGCCGTCGATATATCCTAAAATGACGAAACAGCGTGCCACCATCGTGTCGGGAATATTCCACGATTGCAGGATTTCTGCTCCTTCGGGGTTGTCGAATGTCTCTTCGCCCCGTGCCAGAATACATGACGCAAGTCCGAGAGCGGTAGCTTCGAGCACCATGTTTTCAGCGGCACAGAAGGCATCGGGCACGGAATAGAGAAAACTCTTCGGCCCGAAAATCGTGATGACGGTCGGAGCGCCGTAGAAACCCGAACGGATCGAGGAATCGTCGATAATCGAGGGTTGCTCTTTCGATACAAAACTTCCGACAAGGTGCGAACGGTCGAACCGGGCGATATTGAGTTTACCTACCGCTTCATTGAGCGTTCGGTCTTGGCAAGCCACGAAACGGCTGCGTTGTCCTCCTCCCGCATTGGGAGCGTAAGCTCCGGCTTCGAGGATTTTCAGCAGGTCTTCTTCCGACACCTGCCTGTCGGTATATCGTCGGATACTCCGGCGGTATTTCATCAATTCGAGTATATCCATAATTATCATTTTATCTCTTTCCAACATTGCGGATCAGGTGCATAAAAGTCATGCGTGTAACCGTAAGCTACGGCGGGGCATCCCCGACAGAAGCGCAGCAGTTCGCAACGGGAGCATTTTTCGAATTTTTCGTATCGGCGGTAAGCGTTCATCCGCTCACCGTTGTATATGTCGTGGATATGTTCACGGAACACGTTGCCCACCTCGCTCTCGAAGCGGCGGCAGGCCATTACCCTGCCCGTCGGCAGAATCGTCATGTGGCAGTCCCCACAATGGCAACCGTCGTAAATCGTATCGTTGTCCAACCCTTCGGGAATCTTGAACAATCCTTTCTCATAGAGAAAGAGTGTCCACAAGTGATCTTTAAGATTGAACGTCGTACCGGAATCCTTGTACTGCTCGAATTTCCGCCAGATGCGCTCCAAAAAGTCGCGGTACTCCAACGGCTCGATGTGGGTACTCTTCTCGAAGCTGGTAGGGCAGTAACGCCCGAAGGCGAAAATATCGACATGGTGTGCGACGACAAGGTCGATGATGTCGGGTATCTCCCGGATATTCGTTCCCGAAACGGTCGTCATCACGGCGCAGCGGATACCTGCCCGGCGAATGACGGCGATTTTTTCGACGGTCGCATCGAACGAGCCCGTTTTGCGGATGGCATCGTGCGTCTCGCGCATCCCGTCGATGGAGAGTTGGTACTTGTCGCAGCCGTATTCTTTCAACCGTCGGCACACTTCATCGGTCAGATGAAACGGGTTGCCGAGTATGGTAAAGGGAATATTCCGCTCCTGAAGCAGCGCGAGAATATCCCAAAAACGGCTATGCAGGATCGGATCGCCGCCCGTGATGTAGAAATAGGGCAGGCGTTCCATACGACGGCACATTTCCACACAATCGTCCACCACCTGCTGCGCCCGGCCGAGGGGCATCTCCACTAATTTGGGATGCCCCTCGGAGAAGATATAACAGTGCTCGCAACGCTGGTCGCAACTGTCTGTTATGTGCCATTGAAATGCAAAATATTCCATGATTCTTGTTCTTGAAGTGAAACTATTTGACTTCTTCTTTTAATGCCAATCCTTCGGTTCCGGCATAGAACATCACCACTTCAGCGGGTTCATCACCCCGATTCTCTCCGTAGTGTACCGTTCCGATCATCTCCACGAGCGCATCGCCTGCCTTAAATGTGCGTTCACGCCCGTCGGTTGTTACAATCGTCAATTCGCCTTTGAGCATCACACCGCAGTTGATAATGAAGTGACGGTGGGCAGAGAGGCGTTGGTGCGGTGGAAACGTGTAACGCAAAATCGTGATTTGCGGTGTCGTTGTCGGGTAGCTGGGGAGTGTCGCCCCGTCCCAACTGCATGACGTTTCGGCCAACTTCTCTACTTTTACTTCTGCTTGTTCCGACTTTTTGTTTTGCGGCTCTTGTGCCGAACCGCTGTTGATTCCTAATGTCGCCATTAGGAGAATGGGTACTATCTTTTTCATGTCGATAAATCGTTTTGGAATCGAGGAATCTAAAAAGGGAGATTTCATTCTATCGAAACCTCACCTTTTTAGTTTACCTGCGTTTTTTACTATTTGTCTCCTGCGCCGCAAGCCGAGCCACAGGCGGCGGGTTTCGGTTCGGGCTTGGTATCGCCATCGCCTGCACCGCAGGCCGAGCCGCAAGCACCGCTTGGAGCGGCTGTTTCATCTTTTGCACAGAGATAACTCTGGGCGCTTCTGCGTGCGGCATAAAGGCCGCTCATTGAAAATCGTTTCATACGCTTAAAAATTAAATCGGTTATTACTAAATGCTGTTCAGCTTATTTTTACGATGCAAAAATACCGCATAAAATACTACTTGTCAAGAAGTTACATTTATGTCTAATAGTAACCTTTTTCTCGCTTTTGCAGAAAACCAGCGGTTTGCGAGGCGAAAAAAAACGAAAAAAAATTTGGCTGGAGAGTTTGTTCTTTTTTTGATTGTCGGGAAATTACTAACTTTGCTTTCTAAAGTAAGTAATCATTCATACTGTACCAACGAAATTGATGATATAAGAATAATAAGATATGCTAAAAAAAGAAGAGAAAAATTCGATTATCGAAATCTGTCCCGTCCGTAATGTCGTGTCACGTTTCGGCAACAAATGGGCTTTATTGGTGGTTCTGGTTTTAAGTGAACAGAAAACAGTACGATTCAACGAGCTATGCAGGCTGATTCCCGACGTTTCTTCACGGGTGCTGTCGGGTACATTAAAAACGCTCGAAGCCGACGGATTGGTCGCTCGCAAGGTCTATCCGGTCGTACCTCCCAAAGTGGAATACCGACTGACAGACATCGGACAATCTCTCGTTCCGTTTATCGTTCAGCTTACCGAGTGGGCACAGACCAACATGAAGTCCATCGTCAAACACCGCAAAAAATTCGAGGCGGAATCTACAAAGAGTGAATAACAAGAGGGTGAATGTCCCAAAAGTGAAAACATCCCTTTAGAGAATCGGATATTTGCTTTCAGTCCTCAATCGGGATATGAATAAATCAAGGGTAGCAAATTCTTTTTGGACACCCTTTTATCGTTATCGAATTTTGTAAACTTCTATACTATATATCACTAATTATTTATTTACCTTCTTTAGCCACGTCTGTACTGTTTTCAGTGCTTGCGGTTGTGAGTTTTGTGCGGTTGTGCCTTTTATGGCAAGCCCTTCACTTACCGTAGCTCCTTTGCAGGCATCTTTCAGTTTCCGTTCCGTACCCGACAGCCCGCTGCCCTCGTGCGTGCAGAACGGAACGACAGTTTTCCCGTTCCAATTATGCTTCTCGATAAAGGTATAGACCGCCATCGGCATATCTCCCCACCAATTGGGATACCCCAAGAAGATAACATCGTAATCCTCGACTTTTACATCGCCTTTTATTTCCGGGCGTGCATTACTCTCTTTCTCCGCTTTCGCTACCTCCACGCAAGCCTTGTACTCATCCGGGTAAGGATTGACCGTTTCTATCCGGAACAACTTGCCTTCGGTCTCTTTCGCAATCATTTCGGCAATGATATGGGTATTTCCTTTTTCGATATTACCCACCGCATAGTTCTCACCCGTCCGGGAGAAGAAAACCACAAGCACTTTCTTACTATTTTTCATAACTGTTGTCTGAGACGTATTGCCCTGCGCATGGGCGGTAAACGTACATGCGCAAAACATCATTAAAATTGATATTATATTTTTCATAACTCCATTGATTTAATTGTTTCATTTTTCGGGTTTCAACGCTCCATAAAAGTAGGATGCCGTGGCGCCGCCATCGATCAGAAAATCGCTTCCCGTGATAAACGCTCCCCGTTCACTCATCAGCAGTTCGGCCACGTTAGCAATTTCATCCGCCGTACCAGGACGTCCTGCCGGACACTTAGCGAACATATTCTTGTAAAAATCACCTCTCGGCCCGTTGAACTCGTCGAGCGCCAGCGGGGTTACGACAATCCCCGGAGAGATGGAGTTGATACGGGCATCCCGTTCGCCCCATTTCACTGCCTCGGCCATTACACGTTTCACATTACAGCGTTTGGCCATCTGGTAAGCATGCAGCGTATCCCGGATATTTTGAGGTTGCAGGATGTCGAGCGAGAGCAATTCCTCTGTGGTCGTTGTGGCAAGCAATTCGTCCTCGCCCGCAGTCAGCGCAGGCATCCGATGCCCCGATTGGCTGGAGATTGTAACGCCGACACCGCCCTCTTTGATAACTTTACCGACTTCTTCAAGCAAAACGGCAGTTCCGTATAAGTCCACTTTCAATATGCTCTCTATCGAAGCCTGCGACGGCGATACGCCCGCCGCATTAACAAGCATCGAAATCTCACCGTGTTTCCGAGCCTCGGCAATCAGGCTCAATATGGATGCTCTGGATGAAAGCTCCATTTCAACGGGTATTGCATCGAACCCGGCATTATTCATGATTCGGGCAATATCTTCCGCATTTTCCATCTTCTTATCGCCCACGACTATTTTCTTTCCATAGCCCATGCGACGGGCTATTGCCATACCGATCTGACCGGCTCCGGTCAATATCATTACATCCTTTTTCATTTTCAAAATCTATTGCTTTAATTATTATTCTTAGTTGTTGCAAAATTACGGTATTGCCGATTGCCTGACCTTAACCCGATTACAGAGTATCTTACCGAAATTACGGATTGTCAGGCTGCTTGTCGCCTCATGTTTTTACGGCGTATATGCAGGGCGTATAAACCGATACTACCGGATAACACGAGAAATACGATTCCCACAATAAAGATAAAACCGTAGGAAGTTGCATCGGCTAAAAGTCCCCAGCCCCCGGCAGCGATAGCCCCGCCTATGGCGATAGCCATCGACACGTTGGAGTAAATCCGGGCATAATTCTTATTACCGAAAACAGAACGTACCAACATCGGTGTCTGTACCGTCACTCCGGCATAAGCCCAACCGAAAAGGAAACCGCCGATAATGGAAAGTGTTATCCCAATGTGTCCCATCAACAACAGAACCAAGCCCGATATACCCAATCCGATGGTTGTAAGAATACCATACAACGTGCTCCGGTCGTTTATCATTCCCAGCAAGACTTTGCCGACCGTGACGCCTACCATAACCGCGGAGGCTACAAACGATGCCTGTTCCACTGAAAACCGGATTTCCTGCATATACGTCGGAACGAACACGTTAAGCGTTGCCGTCGCGTTCATTAGAAACGCGAATACAATCAACCCGTAGAAAATAGGCATCCTGACAGCATGGGCATACTCGACTCCATCTCCCGTGGATTGTCTACCGTCTGATCGAGAGGAAACAGTGTCAGACAATTCGGCTTCTCCATAAGGTTTCAGTCCCTTATCTTCGGGATAGTCGCGCAGGAGCAATCCCAAGATCGGAGTAACAATCACCATTATTATAATTCCGAATATCAGGTATGTCATGCGCCAGCCATATTCCGTAATAAGGAATCCCGCCAGCGGATTGAACAGTACGCCCCCGATGCCGGAACCGGCACTGCAAATACCGATAAAAACACCCATACGGGTTTTGAACCAGCGGTTCAGCAGCGTGGGAAAGCCGAGATAGAGTAGAAAAGCCAGCGTTATGCCGAATACGGCTCCCGCCACATAGAATTGCCACACGGCACTGAACAGCGACATCGCCATGAACGTGGCGGCTATCATCGCCGAACAGAGGGCGAGGATCACACGGGCACTGTATTTCTCCAACAGTTTTCCGGCGAAAGAGAGCGTCAGCGTGGAAAACAGAAAATTCAGCGACATATATAATCCGAATTTACCGACATCGACTCCCAGCTCCTCACTGACCGGCTTATAGAAAATGCCCGCACAACTCATTACCAATCCTACAATGACAAACATGATCAGGAAACAGCATCCCACGATCACATAACCGTAATGAAAACCGATGGTTTTATGACTTTTCATACCCTTCTTTATTTCATTGTACGCATATCTATCACATAGCGGAACCTGACCTTACCGTCCAGTACGTTTTGATAAGCCTTGTCGATTTCTTCTCCGTTGGCTTTGATTACCTCTACTTCCGGATAGATCTTGTGTTCTACGGAATAATCCAGCATCTCTTGTGTTTCCTTGATACCGCCTATTTGAGAACCGAACACCTTACGAGGCCCCTGAAATATAAGGTCTGCAACAGACAAAGACGGCATATTGCGAAACGCAGGCAACCCGACAATCCCAAACTGGCCGTTGAGCTTCAGCATCTTCATATACATGGTCAGATCATATTTTGCAGGAATGGTCGACAGGATGAAATCGAAGGTTCTGTCCAGTCCTTTCAGGTCTTCTGGATTATTTACATTCACATACCGGGAGGCTCCCATACGCATGGCGTCCTCACGCTTTTCTTCGGTGATGTCGAATACCGTCACTTCAGCTCCGAGCGATACGGCATACTGGACCCCCATGTGTCCCAAACCGCCGAAACCGGCAATGCCGACCTTATCGCCGCTCTTGACACCGGCCTGCCTGATTGGTGAGTAAGAGGTGATTCCGGCGCAAAGCAACGGGGCGACTTTGGTGATGTCCGCATTTTCAGGTATCCGTATGGCAAAATCCTCGGCTACCACATAGGTATCGGAATATCCGCCTTGCGTGTGTTCATTGCCGTTGAAACGGTCTATACCGTGATAGGTCATGATAGCCCCTTCCTCGCAGTACTGTTCCAAATCATGCTCGCAGGCATCGCAGTGGCGGCATGAACCGATCATACAACCGATGCCGGCATAATCACCGACCTTGAAGCGGGTTACATTTTTACCTACTGCAACCACACGACCCGCTATTTCGTGACCGGGAACCATCGGGTATTCCTCCGCACCCCAGTCGGCGAACACGTGGTGCAGGTCGCTATGGCAGATACCGGCATACAATATATCAATCTGAATGTCATTATCGCCGACGGCGTGCCGGCTGAAACTATAAGGCTGAAAATGCCCTTTCTCCTCGAAGACGGCGAATCCTTTGGCCGGAATACGTCCGTCGTTGTTTTGTGCAAACATACTCATGGTTATAAGTGTTAAAGCTGTTGTTAAAATCATCTTGGTTTTCATACGAATACTTATTTTTTCACTTTATATTTTTATTCTGTTTTCCTATTCGATAATACCGATTCTTTCGAGCCATGCTTCCACATCGTCGTGCGCATTGAAAGAGTCGGTTCCCTGCACGGCAAGACCGCTTAATACGGTATTATCCGGATAATAGTTCCGCGCCAACCGTTCGCTGTCGCCCAAGCCGCTGCCCGCATGGGTGGAAAAAGGGACCAGCACTATTCCGGTCAGGTCATAAGATTCGTAAAACGTCCGTATAATCATCGGTGCCGCTCCATGCCAGATAGGATTTCCGATAAAAACGGTATCGTAATCATCGAGATTCTCTATCTTGTTCTGAATAGCAGGGCGGGCATCATTATCGTACTCTTCCCGTGCTATGGCGACTGTTTCCTGATAATTGTCCGGATAGGGAACAACCGGAAGAATTTCAAAACGGTCTCCGCCCGTCAAGTCTGCAATATAACCTGCGACACGGGCAGTATGTCCGATGTCGAGCCACTGGTTGGGATAATTATATCCCGTTCGTGAGAAATAGACGATCAGGATTTTATCCGTCTGGGTACCGGAGTTATCCGGGTCATCACCCGGCGTGTCGGGAGTTTCGGTTTCCGGAAAGTCGGTAGCATCTGTAACCGGATCATTCCCTCCGCAGGAAGCAAAGACGAAACCGGACAACAGGCTGAAAATTACGATAAGGAATTTTTTCATAACTGATTCGTTTTATTATTCTGCTGCAAAATTAACCGGGTTCTTTGGGATGGAACTTAAACAGATTACAGATTGGCTTACCGAAATTACAGATTGTTATCACACATAAATTCAGAGTGTTATGTTGGCAATCCAGCGTCTTACACGGATTACGGATTCTCTTACCGAAATTACGGATTCTGACCTTCTTATAATATTGGTAAACGAGGTAATTCTTATATTTGCCGTCAGAAAAATAACAAAACAATGAATAAAGAACTATTGAATATTACAACTGTTACAGAATACAATGATATGCTGGGTGTGGAGACCCTGCATCCGTTGGTGAGTGTAATCGACTTGTCGAAAGCGAAGCCGATGAAGCACATGAAACACACTTTCAGCTTTTATGTCGTATTCCTGAAAGACGAGAAGAATTGCGAGTTGGTTTACGGACGCCAGCGTTACGATTATCAGAAAGGCTCTGTCGTGTGTCTTGCTCCCGGACAGGTAATCGGGGTGGAAGACACGGGAGAGATTTTTCAGCCTCAAGGGTGGGCACTTTGTTTCGATCCGGAACTGATACGGGGAACATCGCTCGGTCGCAATATCCGGGAGTATTCCTATTTCTCATACGAGGTGAATGAAGCCCTGCATCTGTCGGAACGGGAGCGGAAATTGTTTATTGACTGTCTGGAGAAGATTCAGAACGAGTTGGAACACGCTATCGACCGTCTTAGCAAACGGCTGATCGCGACCAATATCGAACTATTGCTGGATTACTGCCTGCGTTTTTATGAACGGCAGTTTATCACACGGGAGCCGGTCAATCACGATGTGCTGACCCGCTTTGAAATGTTACTCGACGATTATTTCCAGTCGGGAAAAGCACAACAAGACGGTCTGCCGACAGTCAGGTATTGTGCAGGCGAGCTATGCTTGTCGCCCAATTACTTCGGTGACCTGATAAAAAAAGAAACCGGAAAATCAGCCCAGGAATACATACAGTTCAAGGTGATGGATATAGCCAAAGAACGTATCTTGAATCCGGAAAAATCCATCAGCCAGATTGCCTATGAATTGGGCTTTCAATACCCGCAACATTTCACACGGTTGTTCAAGAAAGTGGTGGGACAAACCCCGAACGATTATAAAGGGCAGGCAATAACAGCGTAAATACGGATATGGAAGAAGTTAGAATTGATATGCGCAAACCTGAAGAGGCCGACCCCGCCGAAGGGGTTCGTTGTGCGCAACTTTGTTTTAAGATTAACCACACCATGCCTATGACCGAAGAATATAATCGGCTTGTGTCGGAACTCTTTATGGGGAACATAGGTGAGCGAAGTCGTATTATGCCTCCTCTGACAGTGGTACGAGGTAATAGCGTAAAAATAGGTCGGAATGTGGTAGTGATGAATAATTCGCTCTTCATGGCTGCCGGAAGTATTACCATCGAAGATGATGTGATGGTAGCCGCCAATGTGCAACTTATCTCGAACAATCACGATTTATACGACCATCAGATTTTGACCTGCAAACCCGTTCGGCTGAAACGTAACTGCTGGATCGGTGCCGGAGCCACCATTCTCCCCGGTATTACGGTCGGGGAAAATGCGGTAGTGGCCGCCGGTGCTGTCGTTACCAAAGATGTTGAAGATAATACGGTCGTGGGTGGCAATCCGGCTAAAGTGATTAAACGAATATAATTCCACCAATCTATTCAAAAAGGGAACAAGATACCGGCAATGACATTGGTTTCTTGTTCCCTTTATTTTTATCGAGATTATGTAGTCTGTCTTCAAGCGTCAGAGTGTTTCGAGTAATTCAATAAGACGTTCAACGTGCGCCACTGATACATTTTTTTGTTGCTCGATAAGCTCCGGAGTGGTCCGGTTGCCATAACTTACGCCGCAGGTATAAATACTGCCGCTATACTCCATTTGCGTCAGCCGGCAGGTTGCTTTGTAGCAAGCCAGAAATTCGTCGATGGTATAGCCCATCGCCCCCTCGTGGTTATACAATGCTTCGGGTGCTCCCGTTGTGAACGAGAGGACGAGTTTCTTGCCTTTGAGTTTGTCTCCGGTACTACCGTGCGAGAAACCGTGACGGAAAGTCTCTTCCATCCAGCGTTCCAATATGGAGGGTGCGGAGTACCAGAAAAAGGGGAACTGAAACACGATGATGTCTGCCCGGAGTAGTTTCTGCTGTTCGGCTTCCACGTCGATTTTGAAGTCGGGATAGAGTTCGTCGAGTTTTACAATTTCGGCTTCCGGCAGCCGTTCGTTCAGGGTTTCGAGAATCGTTTTATTGGCCACGGATGCAGGAAGGTTTGTATGGCCGCTGATAATCAATACATTTTTCATATTCATTCTTTTATTGTTATTTGTTTTATGCACCTACACCGCCGTCCACTTTATAGTCGGCTCCGGTTACGAAGCAGGCCTCGTCGCTCGTCAGGAAAGCGACGACGGCGGCAACCTCTTCGGGTTGTCCCATTCGACCGAGAGGTACGCTTTTCGTCACCATATCCTTGTGTGCTTTCGCGGCTTCGTCCGAAAGCTCGGTCTTGCCGTAGATAGGGGTTTCGATAGGCCCCACACCAAGTGAATTGACACGCACGCCATCTTTTGCCAACTCTTTCGCCCATGCACGTGTCATGGTGTATACGGCAGCTTTCGAGGCGGCGTAGTTCGCCATCGTCGCGATAGGATTGGTTGTCATGGTTGTTGTGACATTCAGGATATTGCCTTTTGCTGCTTTTATCATCGGCAGGCAGGCTTGTGTCAGCATGACAACGGCACGCACGTTGATGGCAAATACCTTGTCGTATTCGTCGATTTTCATCGTTGCAAACGGGGTGACGGGCGCCCATCCCGCATTATTGACGAGAATGTCGAGACGACCGTACCGTTCTCCGATAGTCTGAATGATAGATTCTATTCCGGTTTCCGCTTCGAGATCGGTAGCAAGAAAGGTTATCTTATCGCTATGGGAGGCTGTTTCGGAAAGTGTCGTTTCCGTGCGGCCTACAATCAATACGTTAGCGCCTTCATCGGCCAGACGTTGGGCGATGGCTCTTCCGATACCCGTTCCGGCTCCGGTTACAAGAGCTGTTTTATGATTTAATGATGGATACATATTTCTTATTTAATTTTGTTGATTTTAGTTTGCTGTCTCTCCGCTTTGGCCACAGTCTGCTGCTGCCCTTCGATAGTCCCCAACTTGGCGATATCCTCGTCCGTGCGGTTTCCGTGTATGGTAATATGACTTAGAGCTTCGTTCATAGCGGCATATTCATCAGCCGTAATAGTCACTTCCGCGGCACCCAGATTTTCAAGAATACGGGCATCGCTACGCATACCGGGTATAGGAACAATATGACCGGAATACATCACCCAAGCTAAAGAGATTTGTGCGGCGGTACAATGCTTCTCTTCCGCATAGCGGTTGATAAGATCGAGCAGGACTCGATTAGCACGCATATTCTCTTCGGAGTAACGGGTAATCACGCGCCTTACGTCATCTCCCTTAAATTCAGCCGCGGAGTGGTATTTACCGCTTAAAAAGCCGCCTGCCATAGGCGAATAAGCGACAAAGCCGATGCCTTCTGCCTTGCAATAGGGAATTACGTCCGCCTCCCACTTGCGTTCCATCAGCGAGTATTCGCTCTGTACGGCTGTTATAGGTGTAACGGCATGGCCCGCCTTGAGTTGTTCGAGGGTGGGTTCGGACTGTCCCCATGCACGGATTTTCCCCTCATTGATCAATTCTCCCATCCAATAGGCAACCTCCGCGGGATCATTCTCTTTGGGCACACGGTGTTCCGTGTAAAGGTCGATATAGTCGGTTTGCAAACGCCGTAAAGAACCTTCAACAGCTTGTCGGATGCCGATACGACTCAATTTGCCTTCTGGATTCTCTTGTCCGGGCAGGACAGCCGGAGTGAATTTTGTAGAGATTGTTATTTCATGCCGGAAAGGTTTCAATGCCTTTCCCACGAGTTCTTCATTCTTATAACAACTGTATATTTCAGCCGTATCGAAGAAGGTACAGCCTTCCTCGTATGCTTTACGGATAAGACGAATGGACTCCTCTTCATTCGGACAAGTACCGTAACCGTGCGTGAACCCCATACAGCCAAGACCGACAGCCGAAATCTCCAATGTCCCGAATTTTCTTGTTTTCATCATCCTGTATCTTTTATCTTACGAGTTTTATTCCCCAATCCATATTTCCGGTAGCACTAAGCGCGGCTACCCAGAACGCACCGAGCATTTCAGTATAGCGGGACATACTGATATTTCCTAAATCAAGGGTATCCTCCCAGCCGAAATCCTTTAATAAAACCGCTACTTCGGCTTTCGCGTCAGCATCGTTACCGCAATAGAAGCCCGTAATGGCTTCCGGTAGTTGCCTCGGATGAACCATCAAATGATTGCAGAGATAGTTCAACGTTTTTACGACTTTTGTGTCCGGCAGAAATTTTTGGGTTTCTTCTCCCAAGCTGGTTGTTCCGCTCCACTTCGAATCGAGTGAAATATGCCCATCCTTGTAAATGTACGGATTTGCCAAGTCGACCAACAGTTTCCCGTTCAGATTTTCTTTTCCGGCAGCGTTCAGAGCTTCGAGCGAGTGGATGCCCTGCACACAGTTGAATACTCTTTCACCGAATCGGGCAGCATCGGCAAAAGTGCCGTGAGAAGCCCGATCACCATTAGCTTTCGCCCAGTTTGCAGCTTTCTCATTGGTGGCATTACGTGCCCCCATCATAACTTCGTGACCGAGTTCGGTCAATTTCGAGGCGATGGCGTGAGCCACATCGCCTGTTCCCAATATTCCGTATTTCATACTTTTATTTCTTATTGTCAGGGTTAAATTGCTTGTCGTAATTCAGAAGGAATTTTACGAGTTCGGGATTACGGTGCGACCAGCGGAAGTCGGCAG
>ENA-UPWP01000929-UPWP01000929.1-human-gut-metagenome-genome-assembly--contig:-NODE-929-length-19593-cov-24.177598_pt1 | contig 19593 bp, 15 predicted proteins | sample MGYA00250052_ERZ773380 | MGnify/ENA primary metagenome ERZ773380 (study PRJEB29103, sample SAMN06112063) | human gut metagenome | biome: human gut; feature: ankylosing spondylitis patient; material... | reverse complement strand
ATTATCAACCTCTAAAACAAAAATCCAATGAGTTCAAGAACAAAGAAAAACACCTGGACACTGATTCTGAAAGTAATTATCACCGTAGCCACCGCCGTTGCCGGCGCACTCGGCCTGAACGCCTGTATCTGATGATCATGAGAACCATCACCCTGATTATTATCCACTGCTCCGCCACCCCTGAGGGGCGGAGGCTGGATTTTGAGACTTGCCGCCGGGACCACATCCGCCACCGGGGCTTCACGGACATAGGATATCATTTCTATATCACCCGTGACGGAGAGATTCACCGCGGACGACCTCTGGAAAAGGTGGGAGCGCATTGCAAGAACCATAACCGGCATTCTATCGGCATCTGCTATGAAGGAGGACTCTCGGCGGACTGCACACCTGCCGATACGCGTACTCTGATGCAGAAGGGAAGTATGCTGGCACTGTTGCGCGAGCTGCGCCTCCTGTTCCCCAAAGCGTTGATAGTGGGGCATCATGACTTGAATCCCGTGAAGCCGTGCCCTTGTTTTGATGCTGTAAAGGAATACCGCTTTTAAGGGATGATTTCTCCAAAGATAGGGTTTCCAATGAGAACCGTTCGTTTTCAAAGAGGTTTCTTCAAAGATACTGTATCCAAGGATGATTTCTCCAAAGATAGCGTCCCTTTCCTCCGCTTTGATTTCCTGACCCTTCATTCAACTAATCTTTTCATTTAACAATAATAAAAATGAACTATCTGATAAACCAACTCATGACCGTGGACAAAGCCTTCTACCGTCATTATCTGGAAATGCTGCTCACCCTGAACCGCATCCAAGCCCTCACCCCCTGGCAGATGTCCATGCTGCTGTGGAGAGCCAAGATTTTCCATATACAGGTGCTCTACCCCGAACTGCTGCGCATCAGTCTGTGCACGGAACAGGAAAAGGACGAGATACGCTTTATGAAGGGATGGAAACTGAAAGAGCTGGAGAAAATAATGCCCGCATGGCAGCGACGGCAGTGCGAGGAGATAAAACGGGAACGGTGGAGAGGATTTTAATGGCTAATGAGGAATGACCAGTGATCACTGAAGAATGGTCAGTAATCAGTAAAGCCTGCCGGCAGCATGATCTACTTGTAAGCAACTTTTAAAGGGGGTATGTCAAAATAAAATAACTACTCCGAGAAGTTACAGACTGTAACTACAAGCCCTAAAAGGCGAGTGTCAAAACTCAGTTTTTGAAAACATGAACTTACAATCTGAAATTTGAGCATCCTAAAAGACTAAAGAAAGGGTCGTATCATTACTCCATACAGAGCTTGATACGATCCTTTTACGTGTTATAATTACTATCTGTAACTTTTCGGGGTTGTCCTTTTTGTTTTGACATCTCCCTTCTCCTATCCCCAAGTTATTCAGGAACAGCAACATTCAACTACTTCATTCCCCCTCATTAAACCCCAGGCCCTGCTGTTCGGGCTTCAGCTTCTCTGTCAGGAAATTGGTATGCTCCCACTTCGGTTCGGGCGGATTATGATCCAAGGTCCTCTCCTCGGTAGGCGTGTAGCGTCCGTTGTAAGTGCTGAAGGCGAAAAAAGCATCTCCCGGTCCGCCCAGATGGTCGAAACGTACCTTGGCCACACGCACCAGCACCTGCCCCAGCTCATCGTTACGGTCTACCACCATTCCATAATCCGTCTTGTTGAAAAAGGCCGCCGAGCCGTTGATATCATACAGCGTGGGCACAGGCCAGCGTTTGCTTCCCGGTTCGCGGCGCAACTTGGTGGGGTGCGCCACCAGAATGAGCAACACCTTGTGCTTCACGGCAAAATTGGAGAACTCGTCGAAGATGCGGCTGATGTACTGCGTTTCCGTTTCCCAGTCGGGAATCTGATGCTCGAAGCGGTTGAAGGGGTCCACCACCAGCACCTTCACTCCTTTCCGGCTCACCAGTTGGGCGGCAATGCGGAGCACACTCTCTACCGAGAAGTCCTCTTTCGGCATAATGGAAAAGACACTCTGTGCCAGGTAACGGATGGCCTGTCCGGCTTCCGGCAACGGCATCCCCTTGTGTTCGAAACGCTTGCCCACCACGCGGCGTATCAGCTTGCGGTAGTGATAGGCCAGCGGGGTATTCTCCGGGCTGAAATAGCCCACCTTCCAATCGTGGCGCAGGAGCAGGCGCATGGCAATTTCGTCCACAAACTCGCTTTTTCCGCTGCCGGGAACGCCTGTGACCGTGAGCACAAAACCACGCTCGAACTTGATCAGCCGGTCCAGATTCTCCAGTCCCGTATCGGCTCCTTCCGGCATTCCGTTGTAATAAATATCCATCAGCGTATCCCATTCGTCCATGGGGCAGAAGACTCCTTCCAACGGGATTTCCGCCGCCTGCTCCACCTGCTGGCGGAGCCTCGGAAGATCGTACTTCAACAGATACTCGTTGGCATCCTTGCAGCCTTCTCCCCAGGCCACCACCTTGCAGCGATCCACGCCCAGGCGGCGCACCAGTTCGTCGCGTAACTCCACTCCGCGCTTGTCGGTATCCATGGCCAGGATGATTTCCGCCTTGTCATCGAAGTGCGACTCCACGAAGCGGTCCAGCCACTGAAGGTTCGCGCCTCCGGCTCCGTTGGGTACGGACACCACCTCTTCCAGTCCTGCGGCTATCAGGCTGAGGGCATCTATCTCGCCTTCGGTGATGTAGCACTTTTCCTTTCCTTTTATGGCGTCTATGTTCCAAGGAATCAGCTCGGCTCCTTTCACCATCTTGAAATGCTTTGCGGCATCCCGGAATTTCATGTTTTTCATTACTCCGTCCTCCAGGTAAGGGAAGCAGATGCAGGCTTCTTCCTTGCCGGTCTGCGGCAGGAATTCCAAGCGTTCCTCTATCTTCATCCTTGTCAGGACGTCCATCGGAATACCTCGTCTGTCGACCATGTATTCCATCATTTCTCCATTCATAATTTGTTTGTTTTTATTAATTACCGGGCATACGTAATGTACAGGCGGTTGCAGGGGGATGTGCGGCTTGCGTTGCGACCTGTTACGGTGCTGCGATGCATCCTTCTGCTGTTTCTGCCGTTCCCGGTCTTGTTGTTTCTGTTCTCTTTTCCACATCTCGTCCTCGTTCCACGCTATGGCGAAATCACAATGAAAGCATTTCGCCCATCCCCCTTCACGGGTGATATGCACACTGAACGAAGGATCTTTGGGATTGCTTCGCGTTGCGGAACATTCGGGACAAGGCATACGGAAATGGTCCTTTCTGCGCGGCAGGCTTTTCAGCCACCGCACATAATCTGCATGTTCTTCGCGCGTCATATCCAGCTCTGTTTCAGATTATCCCAGGTGGCACGTCCGTTGGGGCGCGGGGGTGCATCGGCAGGAAGAGGAACTCCGCAATACGAACGTTCGCCGGTCAGCGGATTGTACGTTTCGTAGGGCGAGAGCGATGTCGATTCATTCTGCATCCGGCTCCTTTCTTTCAGCTTTTCTTCCAGAAAAAGACGGGTGGGCCTTTCTCGGCGGATGTAGTTGGCGAAATAAGCTTCGGCTTCGGACACGGAAGTGATTCCTCCTGTGTTTCCTTGTGCCACGACATGTTTCTTGAACAGATCACGAATAAAAGAAAGATTGTTCAAAAAGAGTTCTTTCAAACCTGACATCATCCCCACAGCCTCCAGCCAACTCTGAGTAATGAAAGCTTCATTGATGCATTGTTCCCATCGGGGCATCGTTTCGGACAATTCGGAAAATCGGGGAAGTTTATCAACAGCAGCAACAGCAATTATTTCTTTTTCTTTGTTATTGTTGTTTTTCTTCTCTCCTCTATTCTTTTCTTCTCTTATAAAGCTTTGCTTAAAGCTTGCTTGCAAGTTCTTTCCATAACACTCATTATCAACACTTTGAATCACATTTTTGACTGAATTTTCATTTGTATTTTTTGCAGTCGTATTTTTCATACTTTCCGCACTACTTTTCACGTTGCTTTCCGTGCTGTTTTCCTTGTAGATTTCCTTATTATAATCCGAATGGATTGGCTTGCTGCTCTCCATGCAGACAGTCTTGTTACTATCTACATTGCTGCTTTCCATATAAATTCTCTCCTTACTATCCATCCTAGGTGCACCACTGCTTTTCAGGTAGACTTCCTTGTTATTATCCATGCAAGGTACACCACCACTTTCCATGTAGGCTTCCCCGTTATTATCCACGCAGAACGCATCACCGCTTTTCAGGTAGGCTTCCCCGTTATTATCCACGCAGGGTGCATCATTACTTTTCGTGTAGATTTCCTTGTTATTATCCATGCAGGGTGTATCATCGCTTTTCGTATAGATTTCCTCGTTACGATCCATGCAGGACGTGTCACCGTTTTTCCCTTCGTTGATTCTGCCCCTCCCTATTGCAGACGCTGTAGACGCAGTTGCTTTTGCAGATGCTTTCACCGTACTTTTCTTACTGCTTCTCCCTCCCTTACTGCCGGCAGCGGCACGTTGCTCGGAAAGTTTGCTCTGATATCCCATCACCTCGTCCAGATACAGACATCGGAAATACCCGTCCTCTGTAATGAGAAACAAATCGAAGTCCTTAATAAGATGTTGCAGATTTTCCACGGTAGCTCCCCACTGATCGGCCAGCAAATCCAGTTCGTTAAAATCATGTTTGTATTCCTGCTGTTTTCGCAGAAACAATATCGTTTCAAGATACAACCCCAGCCCCATGCATTTCATATCGGCATTCAGCTTCATCATTTTGTAATCCGACATCAAGCTGCAATTCAGCCGGATAAACTGCTCTGTATAATCCATTTCTTTTGTGTGTTAGTATAAATATAACGCAAAGGAACGCAAAATATAAATAGGGCGTTGCTCACAAAAACAAGCAATTGTTAATAAACATTTCCTATCTTTGCCGAGACATTTTGTAAGTAGCTATGTTTATGCTGTTTACAAATCATTATTTAATAATTTAATTTTTAGTAACATGAAAAAAATTTGAGATCATCAGCACTTGCATCGGTAATGCCGTGCGAAGAAGCGATTTAAACCCCAACAACTTGGAAGACAAAGGTGCGATAGGCCGGTCCACCGCCACCAAAATTCGAGACGGAAAGATTGTGACTCCAAATTCTTACTTCAAACTGATGAAATGGATGGAAAAGGAGAAACCGGAGGTTTACAAAGAAGCCATGGAGCACATCCTGAAAGAACTGGGCAAGCTCAAAATGGAAGAGTAACCTCCCGGCTTCCCGGAAACGGGAATTTTCCCCGGTAAACGTGGAGAAACGAGAAACCGCCATAGAGCGCCTCTGCATGGAGACTGCCTCTATGGCGGTTTTTGCACCCGGAATAGCTGTTTTATTATCTTTGCAACAGTTGGATATAAGAAAGGTAAACCCTCAAATTAGGGCTTACGTAAATCATCTGCATATTCCTCAGCCGACATATTTCCGCCCCAATCGCCTTCGTAACAAGCAAAAGGATCTTCTGTTTCAATATTCTGTTCCTTTGTATACGTATTTCTGATGGAATTTGTCAGTTTTGCAATCAAATCCGGTTTTTCATCTACACTCAGTGAAGACAATACACTCATATACACATCTGTTATACTTATATTTCCGACCATAAATCCTCCTTTTTTACAAAAGAACAGAATCTATTCCGAAGATCCTAATCGGATAGTCTTTTTTATCATTTCAGATGGATTTTAAAGTAAATGCCACCGGAGAAATATTTCCCGTTGTTCAGTTCGGCAATCAGGTTGATGTGGTCTTTCCAAAGCTGGTAGTGTGCCCCGATGTTTACTGTGCGGGCGTCATATTCGGCCATCAGATCCAAGCCGTTCAAAGCTTTCACCGCCAGGTTGTCTTCCGGCAATAGATTGAATTTGAAATTCACACCCGCGGCAGGCCTTCTGTAATGAGGGAACCAGCAGGCACGGTAATCCACGTATGCGGCGTGAACACCCAGCGTCCCTACCCCGGCGAAACTGAAATGCTTGGTTGCCGCCAGATAATATCGTGTAAAATGATTGTTCTGCATACCGTCCTCATCGAACTTGATGGCCCCACCACCGTATGCTTCATGCGAGGTGGGATCGTCCAGACCAATGACTATTTGCGGAGTCCAAGACTTCCACCAGCCTTCTTTCCACAACCGCAAACGGGCGTTGAAGGCACGGTCCTGATTGGTATACTTTCCCCAAGACTGCTCCGGAAAATAAGTGGAGCCATGCTCTGCATAATTGATGGTACAGGTGTACCCCACTTCGAGCCAAGGAAAGATGGTTATGTTCAGATAATAATTGAATGTGTATTTTATCTCATTGGTGGTAAGATACTGCAACGGAACAAGATGTAACACATTCCCTCCCACCATAAATGTCTTGTCTTTTTGCATCTCGGCAGTGGGGGCATGAAGAAGTCCTGTTGTGCCGTATAGTGCCTGTGCCTGACTCTGTAACGAACTAATCGCAATAAGGCATACTAAAATTAATCGTATTTTTCTACACATTATTATGAGAATTCAATCTATCTTTGCTTCCATGAAACGTTTGCAAGCAATAGTGTTATTAGTATTGAATGGAATGATTTGGCTGGTGTCTTTCATTCTGCTCCTACCCATTGTTTCCTTACATAGTTTATGGAAACTATGCAAAAGGATCTTTGTAAAGCCCCAATAATTGTTTTGCAAAATAATAAAAGAATTGAATATCATCTATAAAATAGCGTCTGAACAGTCGCTTGGGTTCTTTCAGGAAGCGATAGAACCATTCCATTGCCAAGATTTGGAATATTCTGGGAGCACGTTTTATATTACCTGCTTCGAAGTCGATGGTAGCGCCAAGAGCCATAAATAATTTTACACCAGACATCCGACTACGGTATTTTGCTATCCACTTTTCTTGCTTGGGTGCACCAGCTCCAACCAACAACACAGTAGCGCCACTTTCATTGACAATTCGTATCAGTTCTTCACACTCTTGTTCGTTCTTCTCGAAACCGTAAGAGGGTGAATGAGCGCCGACCACTATTTGCCTCCCTACTCTCCTGTTTATATTCTCCATCGCCTTTTTAGCAACTCCTTCGGCTGCTCCTAACAGAAAAATTTTACAATTAGGATTATTGGCATGATAGTTATAGAATGCCGTAAAGAAACTGCTTCCCGGAATAGCCATCGGTAAGGATCGCTTTAATAGTTTTGATACAAGATAAAGGATCTGGCTATCGCATACTATCCATTCCGCTCGCTGGTAGATGTCGTAAAATTCTCTGTCACGCTGGAGTTTTATTAGGTGGTCGAGGTTGGGGGTGTAGAGTACACCTTCGGCCATTTGCTCTAATAGCTCTTTTTGGGTGAGAGAGAGGATATCAAGATTTAGGAAACGAACTGAGTTTTTCATTAGAAGTTAACCTTTACAATTTAGCAAATAATTTATTCCATGAATCTACAATTGATTCCACCAAATATCTTTTACTGGTTATTATGGCTGCTTGTGCCAAATTATTACGTTTATCAGCATCCAACATTAATTCTTTCATTTTTTCTGTTGCAAATTCCGTATCATACCCTTTTTTATTATAAGGTAAAATCACACCATCTACTCCATCTGAAATGATATCATAAACAGCAGAATAGCTTCCATATACTACAGGAATCACTCCAAAACTCATTGCTTCTGCCAACACAAGTGGAAATCCTTCATATTCAGAGGTAAGAATCAATATCGATGCACGCTTATAATACAAAGAAGGATTTTGAAACCCTTCAAAAACAACATTATTAAGCTTTAACTGAATTACTTTTTCTACCAAATTTCTCTTTTCTACTCCATCTCCAACAATTATTAGCTTCCAATCAGGAAAACTTGCCTCCAATAAAGCCCAAGTATCAATTATTCTATGAATCCTTTTCTGATTTTCATCAATACGTCCAACGTATAATACTTCTTTTCTCTTCTGTAAAAAATCGAATACAAAATCAGAAGAAGGTATCGTTATTGGATTAGGAAGGATCTGTACTTTATCATTTTTTGTCAAATAGGCAAATCTCTTAAATGAAGAAACAAAAGACTGAGACAAAAGCATATATCTATCACTATAGTTATAAACATAATGCATAGATACTCCTGTCGCAATTCTAAATATATGCCATTTTATTTTTAAGATTATTTTACGCCACTTTCCTGCCACTTGTTTTATTTGCTCTTCTACAATTTTAAGACGCGCATTTGTCCCAGGGTCATTGTGATAAACAGACACTATTTTTATATTTTGTTTACCACAGGCTTTACGTAAAACCAATATAGGAAGATAAGGTAATCCCCACTGATTAATAACAACTTTAATTCGATGCTTTTCTAATATATTCCGTATCATTTTTATATTTTTTCTAGAATAATGAAAACCATCAAGAACGTAAAATGGTATATCTTCAGGTAATCGTTCCTTCATCAAGCGAGCTGGAGGATTAAATGAAACAATGACAATGTTATGTCCTTGTTTAGTAAAGCCTTCAGCTAAAACAGAAGTTACAACTTCCTGCCCACCCACCTCAAAATATTTCATTAAAAAGAGAAGATTCATAGTATTATTCTGATGTCAGACCAATCCAGTTAATAGGAAAAATATTAGGATAATAATCTGCATTTATCCATTTCTTTGGATAAATTACAATGGGGTTATTCCTATTAAGATATGCTCCCCAGTAACTAAAAGTACTATTTGCTATTATATTTGCTTTCGCAAATGTCATCAGATACATATCAATATAACTATCCTTACCTATATTCCAATCTATATAAGTCACTTGCGATAATTGCATATTCTCTTTACACCATGCAATATCATCTGAAAAAACAAAGAAAAAAGTATTAATCAACTTTGACTGAACAAATTCTATAGCCCTTTCGTAATATTTAACAGTTGCAATATTTGCTAAAATGTTCATATATTCAATTGACAAAAAATCACCTCTTCTAATATGCAAACAAACAGAATTAGTACTTTGCATCCGATTAATTATTTCCAAATTTTTATTGCTCAGTTTTATAGGCTTAAATTCCAACCAATTAATTCTATTTTCATAAAAAGAGATATCTGATTTAAATGCATTAAATATTATAGCATCCCAATTCACGATAGTATTATGTAAACTACATAGATTAGTTTTAGGATGAATCTTTTTCCACAAATAAATAAGCCCTGTCAGCAATTTTGCCTTCAATGATGTAGGCGGAAGTTTTACATTAAAAACGTTCTCTAATTCAAGCCCTCCCTCATGCTCCTTAAATTTGGAATTCAAATAGATTCCCCTTATATCTTCTTCAGGAAAATGTTCTCTAATTGCTAAATAAAAAGTATACTCAAAGATTTGATTTCCCAATCCCCCACCAAAATATAGAATTCTCATTCTTCTATTAACTCTTTAAAATAAACTTCATATTGACTACAGATATACTCCCAATCATAAACATCTGAATTATGTATAGCCTTATCTTCAAGAAATAATCCTTCATAAAAAGAATCATTACACATCATTTTTTCAATTGCAACAGCCAATTCTTTAGCATTTATCACATCTACCAAAAGCCCATTTTTCTCGGACTCAATTATTTCGGAAAAAGCACCAACATTAAATGCAATAACGGGTTTTCTGAAAACTAAAGCAGTTTGAGGAATACCTGATTGAGAAGCAGATAAATATGGACATACAATAGCTTTACATTTTTTAATTAATGAAACTAATTCTCCATTACCCAAATATCTATTAATTAAAATATAATCTGTACTCTCTCTCATTTTTTCCAAAACTGGATCACGACCTCTACCTGCAACAACAATCTTAAATTTCAAAGGCCCTTTTTCTTTTAGAATAGTTATTGCATCATATAATATTGAAAGTCCTTTATAAGCCTGAATACTTCCAAAAAAGAAAAGATAAGAATGTAGATTCAATTTAGCACTATTAAAAGTAAATGGCAATAAATATGTCTCAAATTCACCAAAATGAATTAATTTGATAGAAATATCATGTATATCTTTGGAACATCTTTTTAACTCATGAAAAGAATTCATAGAGTGAACTATTATTGGAACCTTATTCTTCAAAGCAAAAGAAGTAACTGTTGTAAGTTCCAGACTACTAGAACCATGTTCCAAAAAAATTTCATGCAAAGAATACACAATCTTGATCTTCTCCTTTAAAAGCAAGCCACCTATCATATCCATTGGATACATATGTCCAACAATATTAACTACATCAAAATGGCTATTTTTTACTTTGACACATATTTTTTTTATTGTTCTTGTATCTATTCGGTCAATAATGGTATTGATAAAAGAATTCCCAAACTTTTTTCTTTTTCTAATCAACACACAAATACTTGCGCTACAGTTTTTGCTGTTTAAATATTGTTCAAGGACCAAACTTTTCAAGTTATATATTCCTGGAAAAAAATATTTTGTATCAAAATCAAGGGCTTCAAGTGAGTTTGATCCAGGATTAACTATATAAAAACAACTTACACTGTGACCTTTTTCTAAAAAACGTTTCACCAATGGCAAGGTACTTCCTGTGAAACCATAAGCAATCAATGCAATATTCATTTATTATCCAAATATAGTTTTATATGGTAAATATTCAGTTGAAAATACTCCTGTTAGCATTTTAAAGAAATAGTAAAACATCAGTAAAATAAATACAAGATAGGACACATACTTATATTTACCATATTTTAGCTCCCCAAATGAAACAGCATATAAAATAGCTGCATATGGCTTAAAATATAATTCCAAACGCATAAAATCTCGCATTGTCTGCATAAAAATATTCCTAATCATTTCCATTGCCAAAAAACCATGAAATGAATAGCTCAATAATTTCCCCCTACTACTATAATACTTTTTCACCATAAAATATAAAAGAAACATAAGACTTAACATGATACTCATTGTTCCTCTGGATGAAAAATCTTCATTAATTGATGATACAATCTGAGAATACGAATTCAATCTAATAGCAATAAGAGATCCCAACAAATTTAAATTTAAAACAGACCCAATAATAGACGGAAGCCAGTTCCCAAGACTAAAGGATAAAATATAAAGTCCTCCAATTAACCATTTTCCTACTTTTAAAGGATTAATAAAATAGAATGGTAACAACAACAGAACAGATATATGAATGGTAGCTCCTATCAAAATAGGAAAACAATATTTTATAAACCTGCGTTTAATGAGAAATGGTATGGCATAAGAAGATATCCCCATTGCTAAAGCCTGCCTACTAGGAAAAATAACTCCCAAAGAGATCACTAGATATATAAAACTAATCAATGGATAGCTTGTGTATTTAAAAGAAATACGTGCCAGACAATACAATATAAGAAAACTAAACACAAAAAGGAAACATGAATAATTGCCTCCTAGCGATTTTACAAGCGCATTTAGTAGTACATAACCTGGCTCTATAGGTTCAGCCATCCCTCTTGTAAAAGTGAATATATTACTAAAATCAGATCCTTGAAAAACATCATAAAAATTATCCCAATCAGTCCCACAATTCCATCGTATTCCCCAAAAAACAGTTAATATACAGACCCACAACCAAACTATTTTCCTTTTAGTATTCTCACTAGTCCGATCGAAATCGAAAATTGATGATAAAATGAAAGGAATATAAATTATGCAATAAGGAATCATTTGAATATACAAATAAGGAATAAATGAATTGATTCTCTAAAAGTGAGCCTATATTTCTTAAGTATAAAAAATAGATTGTGGATTTTGTGTCCCTTTACCCCATTAGATAGTTCTTGTAAAAGCTTCCCTACACGACGCTCTTCCGATCTGCTTAGAATGCATCTGTGAAGGTAATTTTTGTTGTATTAGTTGACAGATAATACATTCTTGTTTATTAGTCTTAGCTATCTTGCTTATTTTATTTTCAATCCATTTTTCCTTTTGCAACATAGCTTCTGCCTTTAACATCCAATTACCAGTTGTAGATATATTATAGGGATTGGTTCTATAATAAAATAGAATTTCATTGATATGTACTATACCATTGTTAGTTGCTGCTTCGAATGCAGTTACATCATCTGAATTCCAGGCAAGAGGAAATTTCACAAAACCATTCATATTTTTTAAGAAGCTTGTTCGATATACAAAGTCCGAAATAAATTGAATCCTTCTATCTTTCATACGGTGATAAATATTATCAAGCATACTTTCCCATTCAGGCCATCCTTCTGATAAATCAATTATATTCGATTGTTGGTCAATAATTGCAGTTCTGCAATGAAACACATTAATCTGTGGATATTTCTCTATATATTTAGCAAATTGTTCTAAGTATAATGGTGATACTTTATCATCATCACCCATTAAAAGAAAGTACTCCCCTTTTGCATATTGCAGACACCGATTCCAGTTATCGACAACGTTTTCTGCCCCTATATTTGTTTCATTTTTGTAATACTGAATACGAATATCTTGATTGTTTTCTACTATTTGGAACAAGTTATCTGGCGAAGCGTCATCCACAATAATAATTTCAAAATCGGAATAAGTTTGTTGCAACAAACTATTTAAACACTCATTAAAGAAGACTCCTTTGTAAGCTGGAATACCAATTGAAAATTTCACCATTAACCTTAAGTAAATTAAAAATTAAAACTTCGTTATCATACATTTATATTTTACCTGTATAACATTCACGATAGTCTGTAGCTACATTTCATTTTGATTATCTTTCTTCCTCAAAGTTGATTAACAAAATAACTGAAGCATTTCTTTGAAATGGCTTTTGCTAATGCCTGCACTTTTGAATCAGATTTTATATTGTTCAGTTTCTCTTTGAAAAGAGCTAAAAATTCATTTGTTTTTTTCTCACTATCCAATGCAAATGTAATGTCTAACATACATTCTGTCTTTCCTAAAGTTTCCAACAAACCAGATATTTTATGTTCGTAACTGAGTGCTACAAATGGAACATTATTATTTATGGCAAATACTACAGAGTGATAACGGGCACCCACCAAGCATGATGCCCCTTGAATGATAGTCTGTTGGATATCACTACTATACTGATCAGAGATAACCGTTATAGGATAGTCTTTTTTCATGGCCTTTATCTCATTGAACAAATGGATATCATCTCCCTCATAGTTTCCGTAATTAAAAGTTTGAGGAAGCATAATAATTTCATGATCTGGATAATGTGCTCCAATAACATCCGTCATCCGTGAATAAAAAGACAATACCATTTCTTTTGAAATTCTTCCTTTATAAGCATAATGCCAAATTAATAAGTTAGGAACAAATACCATATATTTTTTCCCTTCTAAAATTTTTTGAATTTCTTTTGGAAGAATAACTTTAGGAGCATCCAAGAAAGCAGAATCTACTGTAGAAACATAACCTAATCCCAACTCTTGAGCTAATTTTTCTGTTTTACTGTCACGAATAGACAGAAACGAAAAATAATGCAACATTTCCAAACTTAATTTTTTGAAATCACGATTAGATTTGGTAGTTATGGGGAAGGGACCGAACGATCTACCATAATAAGCCAAAGGTTTTCGAGCATATTTAGCCAGCTGAAGATAAAAAAGGTGATTCCAATCCTGAAAACCTCCCATACAAATACCACCAGGAGCACATAATATTAAATCTGCTTTTTTGTAGACTTGCAAAATATGTACAATTGTTGGATGCAACTTCCATAACCACTTTACTTTATAAATCATTCCCCAACAACTGCATTTTCCAAACCCTTTGAAAGCCTTTAAGTTCAAATATTGCACATTAGGCAGATTGACATTAAACTGTTTGATAGAATCTTTATTCGCTTGTATAAAAAGTACTTCTATTCTGCAATTTGGTATTGAGTTGCAAATAGAACGGACAAGAGCTTTGTGAGCAGATTCATCCCCTCTGTTATTCAATGGTTGATTGATTATTACAATTTTCATTTCAAGACTTACTTACATCATTTTAGATAATACTCTTTTGCTCAATATATTACTATAAGACAGTTCATTGAATGACAATCTTTTGTCTGGATCAATATCTTGTTTCCCCTCAATTATATCAGTTAGTACTTTCGATAGATATAACGCATCTTCTTGAGGCAGTTTGCAGCCAAATTGCCAGTTATTAGAAACAATAGATGCACCACCTACATCTGTGGATACAATATAGCACCCCAAAGCAGCTGCTTGACTTAATGCATTAGCAAAACCTTCAAAACGAGAAGTAAGTAAAAACACTTTAGATTTTGCATAATATTCAAATATTTTTCGAGGATTGTGTTCAGGACCAGTAAAAATTATCTTCTCCTTTAAGGAGGGATTATCCTTGAAATACTGTTTTACATATTCTGCATATTTTGAAGTTCCTTTTGTAATAAAGCTATCAGTCATAGGACCTACCAACACTATTTTCCAATCTTTTAAATCAGTAATTTTAGCCGCATCTAATATCATATCTGTATTTTTCTGATAGTTCCCTATTCTCCCCATATAGAGTATAATATTTTCCTTATTATTATAAGGAATCTCTTTTAGACTAAGATTATGAAATAATTCATCATCTATTCCAGGATAACAATGTACCAAACATTTCCATCCATTCTTTTTAAATATAGGGATACAAGTCTCATAAACATATTGGTTCTCTACAGAAAACACATCACATTTTTTGAAGAACAGATTACGGAACATAATATTAATCTTCCTTTTTAGCCAATGGTGAGAATAAATAAATTCATTTTCTTTGATATTAATAGTATCTTGTGAATTCAAATCACCCATAACCATCACTTTACCTTTAGGATTTAATAATTTATAAAGAATTGTAATCAGCATAACCTGGCGGCTTTTATGTATCATAAATATACCGCCGATAGATCGTGCAGGCAAAACGATATGATGTATCATGTCGAAAAACTGTTGGAATGCAGTAGGAACCTTTGAGTGTAATTGTATGAACTTCATACCACGATGTTCATTAGGAACAGGTAATTCTCCTATATTATAACCATAATAAAAAGTACTTGGCATATCCAATAACTTAGCAAGATAAAGAGGAAGTAATACTCCATCTTTAGTAAACCCCATTATTTGCGTATGACTGAAATAAGCAACAAATCGTTTTTGTTTCATACTATTTTTCAAAAAATCACTTAATAACTTCTTTTATCAGATTGACCCCCTTGTCACCTAAGATTTTTTTTATGCTTTGCTTTATTACTGTTTTAGTATCAGGTTCTTCAATATTCCAGATTTGCTTTAAAGCCTCATTTTCATTATCAACTTGAGTAAATATCTCAAATATCATAGGTTTTTCAGTCAATTCCGGAGTGACGAATCGCTCATAACATTGAATAAACTCCTGTTTAGAAGAGGCTGATAAGTATTCATATCCTAAATTTTCCGCATAGTGTTTCACCAAAACTGGTGATTGATTTCCGAAATGATTACCTGCTGATAAATACCTGTCTATATTATTAACATACAATAAATTAAGCTGTTTGAATAAATGAAATTCAGCACCAAGCGAATTATTAATCAAGAGAATACGGAAATTAGATTGTATATGCCTGTTCCCTAACACGTTCATATCATAAAAGAATGACAGATCACCAACAACTCCAAAGAATAATTTGTCAGGGCATGCAAGAGAAGCGCCCAACAAGGATGACATATTCCCATCAATTCCAAATCCTCCTTCGTTACAATAGACCTCAATAGACTTATCCAATGGAAAATACCCCCATGAACGGAGCGGACTTAAAATACCTAGATGTAAGGTGCATCCTTTCGGAAGTTTATCATACAGCTTTGATGCGACATAAAGGTGTGAAAAAGGCAACTGTGGTAGATTACTTAATATGCGTTTTTGAGCAGAAAGACAGGATTGCAAATAACTATCATTTTCTGGTTCGTTTTCTCTTAAAGCATTATAATGTTGAAAAAAGTAGGATTCCGGCATTTCAAATACATGCGAAAGAGCATGATACCGATCTTGAATCTTTCCATCAGGGCTTATACGCCAAACTTGTTTAGGATTTTCTATAATACTGCAAAAATCACTCATTTCTCCAACATGAATAAGGAGATCTGGAGAACGGTTAGGGTCAGATGAAGATTGTGCAGCATTCAAAGCATAATCTAATCGGTAATGACCATGAAAATTAGAAGCTGGATCATTGAATACCACAGCATTATATAGAGCACAAAATTTATCAATGAGTTCTGTTTCCGCTTCAGTCCAATGCAAATGTGTACCAATATAGATTGCAATCTTACCGTTTACCGATAATTCAGGAAAAGAATCAAACGGCATTACACGACTTATTTTATTAACTTCAGGTAGCGATTTTATCGCAAATTTTTTGCTATACCGAGTAGTCAAATTGATATGAACAGGGCCATATCCTCGATGGCTTAGCTCAAGAATTGCCATGTTAGCCTTTAGCATCACATTCCATTGGTCATCATCATCTTTCACAGTCTGAAGATGTACGCTCATTTTTACCGTATCCGCAGGTTGGATAGAACGGTCAATTACCTGAGGAATGAGTTGACCTATCTTTGATTCTTCCTGTGTAGATGTTACAGCAAGAACAGGCAATTTCCTATAGTAAGCTTCAGTCAATGCAGGAAAATAATTACGTGATGCAGTGGCACCGGTACAACTCAACACAACAGGTTGCATAATTTCTGCCGCCAAACCGCAAGCCATATAAGCAGCTGACCGTTCATCTACACAAGAATATATTTCAAAAAAAGAATCCTGTTGAACACTCGCCACAAATGTAACATTAGTCGAACCTGGTGATGCTACAATATGCTTAATACCATGTTTTTTAAGCAGAGCAATCAAGATTTGAACGTTACGTTCATCAGTATAAAATTGTTCCATATTTTTACATTAGTATATATAATTTTTATTTTTTATACAAACGCAGTATTACCTTTTCCTTAATAAAATACCTCTCATTAGAGGTTAATCCTAAACAATATACAGCTATACTTGTAGAAACAAATGAAATAAACACTACTACAACCAACCGAATAACACTTTGCTCCATATACATAAAAAAGAACAAAGGTAGAATGATAGATACTCCCACTACACTCACAATCTTCGGACATATTTCACAAAGAAATTCTTTAATTGAAAATTTCACCAATGAACAAAGCATATACATACGAACTATTTGTGAGATTAATTCAAGAAAAAAATGAACTACGAATACACTATATGCAGGGAAACCCATTTTTAACACTCCCCAAGAGCAAGGTAATACTGCCAAAAGAATACATCCGCAAACCATATTATATTTCTTAACTTTTCCTGTAGCTTGTACAGCTGCCGACATAGGATTGGAGAAAGTCCACAATAATGAAGTACACAACATGATACGCAAAAAAACGACCGTATCATTGGGCACATTTTTCAACCAAATAGATAGAACTTCTCCTGCTTCAAGAATTACCGGGAAGGTAAGCATAAACAGTAAAAAAAAAGAAAACCGTGAACTTCTATATATAAGTCGGTTCATTGACTCAAGATCTCCCTGTGCATAAGTTTTTGTAATCTGTGGGTTTAAAGCCGTTTGAAAATTTCCGCAAAATTGAAATACCGCCATTTGTACCTGAACCGCTATGCCACGAGCCGCATTAACTATTGGTCCAAAAAACATATTCAGCAAAACATTAACACCCTGAGTATGCATTACTGAAGCAAAGTGTCCAACAAAACTCCAGCCCGCAAAACTAAATATTTCTTTCATTAAATTCCTCTCATACTGATGTTTGTACTTCGCCTCTTTAAAATGTCGGTTACAATAAATACTATAACATAAACGTATCAGTAATTGAACTAACAGAATTAGTAGAGAATACGTTATTAATCTATCACAATTTATCATCGGAAGAAGGAAAACAATTATTAGTTTTAATGCAACCTCCAGCACCGAAATATAAGCGAAAGCAGACATCCTTTCATGAGCAATGACAACCGCATTATAAGGTACAGACATGATAGAGATGACAGCAGTAATAATACTACACTGATACACCCATATTGATGCTGTCAGCCGATTGACAGGAATCTGCATTTTGTTAAGCAGAAACCATAGCCCCATTGTTTCCGCTAAAATAATAATACATAAAGACAATAGTACATGTATTTGTATTGTAGTGCTAAATACAGACTGAAATCTTGATAGATTACCTTTCCCCAACTCAAAAGTCAAGTACCGCTGGGTCGCACTAGACATGGCCCCATTCAAAAAAGAGAGCATAATTACAATTCCTCCTACTACATTATAGATTCCATAATCTGAGATACCTAATGTGGCTAATATTATACGGCTAGTATAAAGCGAAACCGCCATTATAAAAAGCATCCGTATATAGAGCAAGAGAGTATTCTTTGCTATCCTTTTATTATTTTCCTGGGTTATTGACACCTGTTTCATATAGCTATTACTGCCAAAAGTATATGAGTTTAAAATTCATAGTTTACATCATCTAACGTTATCAGTCCAGAACCACCTGTCATATAAATAATATCTCCTACGATACTACGTCCCATATTGCTTACCAAAAAAACAGCCATATTAGCAATCTCTTCAGGCATGGCACATCGCCCTATTGGATTTTTGAATGCAATATCAGTATTACTTTCTTTAAAAATCATACGGGTTGCCGTTGGGCCAGGCGCAATACCGTTAACAATAATACCGTAGGGAGCTAAAATTTTTGCCAATCCTAATGTCAGCCCCCGTATCCCCCATTTTGTGATTGTATAAGCAGACGCCGCAGGACGTAGACTTGAAGAAGATGCAATATTTAGAATATTTCCTTCAATGTGTTGTTCCTTGTAATAGTGTCCTATCATTTGAGATAAAAAGAATACACCTTTAAGATTGGTATTGACAATATTGTCATATTCTGTTTCTGTGGTATCTCTGATATCTCCGCCAAGTACTCCTGCGTTATTTACCAGTATATCTATTTGATTAATATCTTTCCAACGAAGCATTTCCTCTAATTTTTCTTTGAAAATAGATACATCACAATTATTCATTTGAATACCGTAAACGATATAATTTTGATGTATACTTTTCAACTGTGAGCAGGCATGTTCGATACGATCTTTATCACGCCCCGTTATGATTACTTTTGCTCCTGCTTCAAGATAAGACTTGGCTATTTCAAAGCCAATACCCGAAGTAGCTCCCGTGATCAATGCAGTACGCCCCTTCAGCATTTCATTTGGGGCAAGTTTTGTGATATTGGCTATTACATGGCGTTCAGGTATACCATGTAATAAAAAAACAAAAGCACGTTTTAAGTATTTTTTTATTGACATTTCAAATAATACGTAAGCACTCAATTTAGGGCATCCCCCTTTGAAAGGGCACTTTTCAGTGCCCCAATCCGAGTTTTGTTAATTTATTAGTTTTGAATTTAACATTGGCTTGTAGCCGAAGTGATTTTGTCAGGAATCATATTAGCATCATCCCTGCACCCGTTAAAGATATTTTTGAAAAAAGTTCCGATGAAGTTCCAGATAGAACTGCCATGAAGCTTTACCG
>ENA-UPWP01000915-UPWP01000915.1-human-gut-metagenome-genome-assembly--contig:-NODE-915-length-19929-cov-10.836289_pt1 | contig 19929 bp, 21 predicted proteins | sample MGYA00250052_ERZ773380 | MGnify/ENA primary metagenome ERZ773380 (study PRJEB29103, sample SAMN06112063) | human gut metagenome | biome: human gut; feature: ankylosing spondylitis patient; material... | reverse complement strand
AACGTGGAAGAGACACGGAATCAGATGCAGTCATCCGGCTGGAAGAAATACACACATTTTTCTCCAACGAATGTTTCCTATGCAGTTCCACCCGGAATCTGCATCATGTGCTTCCTGTAATATTACTTATCATCAACTGCCACCTGTGATATGTGGCAGCCTCTTTTCAACTGCCTCTCCAATCTGTTACAGTACCTGCTCTCCGTTCACGTACAGATGATATCCGTTTGCCGTGATATTGGAGGTATCACCGTCAAAGCTTGTGATATAGCTGTCGCCGGTCAATGTCCATGTCGAATCGTCATCCAGGGTCACGTCAACCGTACCGCCGTCCCCGTCCGGATTGATGGCACCCTCGTAGCTGGTGCCGTTCTTCATGGTAAGTGCCAGGCTTGAAATCTCATCCACGAGAATATTGCCTGCAAACTCCTGTGAATCCGCCGTCAGTGTCACATCTCCGCCGTTTGCGCCCTCTGTGCCCCATCCGCGGGAGGAAGAGTTGCCTTCCACGCGAAGGAATACATCATTGGCAAGTGTAAATGCGACGTCCTTGAGTGTAATCTCACAATCCGTATTGGTAATATAGAACATATCTCCCGTCTTCGCCGTAATGCTGCCGCCCTCTGCAGAGAAGGTCGCCTCTCCGACATCTGCATCACCGGACATGCTCTGGTAAATCATAATGCAGTGAATGTTTTCGTCCGAGTCTCCATTATAAGTGTTGCTCATATTTCCTGTCACTTCACAGTCGGTCAGTGCAACGGAATTCTTGCCCTCTACCACAACGCCCTCGCTGGCATTCGCTGTCAGAGTCGCGTCTGACACACTGATATCTGCTGTACAGTAGATTGCCGGGCTTCCCGTTCCGTTTGTCACATAGGAACCGCCGTCCACATTGACCGTACCGCCGCCCCGGTCGCTTCGGATTGCGGCTGCGGAATTTCCCTGTGTCTCGACATCCAGATTTGTGGCGTTCATGGTGCCGCCGCCGGTCGTCTGGATACCGCCGGAATTATTTTCTGTCGTGCGGATCGTGGAATCCGAAATATTTACAACCGTGCCCTCGCCATAGCTGAACACACCGTTACCGTTTGTCACGCTGGTATTGACCGTCGCTCCCGTAATCGTTGCCGTTGCGCCGTTTAGCACCAGAAGTCCGGCATTCAGTCCGTAAAAATCTCCATCCTCTGTGTTCGATGAGGAGCCGGCTGTCTTCTCGATCGTGATATCTTTTAAGGTAACAGTCGCTCCGTCGACACGAAGTGCGTTCTCATCATCACCGGTGGATGTGTAAGTCTCACTATCCACCTCGGTATCCTCGGTAATCGTATTTGCAGAAGTTCCGTTTGTCACCTCACCGCTTCCGCCAAATCCGCCGCCTGCATTTAAGTTGCGCACAGTGACAGACACTGCCTGGTTGTCTTCGTCCAGAACTACCTCCAATACGCTGCCGACTGCAATGTCATCTGCGGTTCCCTCGTCGCTTCCCTGCAGGTACTCTAACGTGATCGCCGTATCGTCTGTCAGGGTAAAGGTAATGCTCTCACCGGAAGCCTCAAAACTGCTGCCGCCCGGCATCTGACCGCCCGGTGCGTCTCCACTTGGTGCTTCTCCGCTTGGTGCTTCTCCCGGCGCTCCGTTTCCACTGTCGTCTCCGCCCGGTGCTTCTCCGCTCGGTGCGTCTCCGCCCGGTGCGTCTCCACTTGGCGCTTCTCCCGGTGCTCCGTTTCCACTGTTGTCTCCGCCCGGTGCTTCTCCGCTCGGTGCGTCTCCGCCCGGTGCTCCGTTTCCACTGTCGTCTCCGCCCGGTGCTTCTCCGCCCGGTGCTCCATTTCCGGATGCATCTGCGCTTGCGGTTGTAAGTGTTCCTACATCCGCTGTAATCTGATCGCCTTCAACTGCTGTAACCTGCACGATCACAGAATCGCTCTGGTTCTCCTCACTCTGCTCTGTTGCTTCTACCGTCTGGTTCTCTGTTGTATTACTGCCGCATGCTGTTACGGATGATACCGTCATAACTACGATGCAGCCCAATGTTACTAATTTTTTCCATTTCATGATCTTCATTCCTCTCTGACTCTGTCAATGTCTGTTTTTTTTTGATAGGGGTAGTATAGAAAGCCAATGTGAAGATCATGTGTTGACCACGTTAAATTATTCTGAATCTATTTTTTTCCTGTTTTTCACAAAAAACGCACCAGATTGCGCACCACACCGAAGATTACAAGCGCGGCGACGCTGACGTAAAGAATGAGATTCTGCCAGCGGGCGAACCGGAATCTGCCATTCTGCACATACCCCGCCGCACTGCAGATAAATACTGCCGTAAGTGGAAGCAGCAACACAAACAGCACCGGATGACAGAAAAAAGCCCCCTTCCAGTTAAGATGCAGGAGAGCCACACACATTCCCGTCACACCGCAGCCCGGACACAACAGTCCCGTCACTTTCCGGAACAGACAGGGAATGGCGAGCCCTGTGTACGACACGAATATTCCGTACAACAGTCCCGCCATTCCCAGTAAAAATATATTCATCAGCAATTTTTTCAAACGTGCTTTTTTCGTCATCCTATATTTCCGATCTGTTATGCCAGCTTATTCAGCTCGTTCTGCATCAATGCATATGCAATAATTCCAAATCCAAAAATCTGGAGAATCAGATACAAAACACCGCTGTTGCTTGACGGGATTCCACGGTTATTCTTTGTAAAGTCAAGCTTCTCTCCCTGCTTATATGCCCAGTAAATGCCGTAAATTCCACAGGTCACAATCGTCAGCAGCACCACCATACCGCCGGATGTTCCATTCACATCACCAGAAACCGTATTTACGTCATTGGTCAGACACACGATCCAGTAGATGCCATAAATTCCGCAGGTTACAAGTGTCAGTACAATACACACCGCAATATTTCTTCTCTCAATCATAACAAACTCTCCTTTAAATAAGTATGAATTCATTATATCAGTTTTTTGTATATTGTCTACTGTTTTCATACCGTGGCCATTTCATTCCTGCTCCATCAATGCAAGCACCTTGTGCAGGATGCGGTACAGCTCCCTCGCATCCTCCCCGGACAGTCCGATACAGCCGCCCATCTTCCGCGGAATGTCGACCGCCTGCTCCTTTAGCTGCTCTCCCGCCTCCGTGATCGTCACATTTAACACACGCTCATCTGCGTGATCACGCTCTCTGGTGAGGTAGCCCTTCTGCTCCAGCTTCTTTAACACCGGTGTCAGCGTCCCCGAATCCAGGTACAAAAGCGCCCCCATATCCTTCACATTGATCCTGCCATGCTCCCACAGCACCATCATCGCAATATACTGCGTGTAGGTCAGATCAATCTCATCCAGATATGGCTTGTAGCGCCGCACGATCTCCTTGGAGCATGCGTACAGCGGAAAACAGAGTTGATTTTCTAATTTTAAAGCATCATACTTATCTTTCATTCCGGCACCTGTCGCTTATAAATAGTTTTCAATCTTTTCGCGGACAACATCCATATCCGCCGTCGGCTCAAAACGCTCCACCACGTTTCCGTCTCTGTCAATCAAAAACTTGGTAAAGTTCCATTTGATGTCCGGTGTCTCCTTATAATCCAGATGCGTGCGCTCTAACATGCTTTCCACGATCGTCGCTAACGGATGTTCCTCGTCAAATCCCGCAAATCCCTTCTGCGACTTCAGATACTGATACAGCGGCAGCGCATGCTCCCCGTTGACATCGATCTTCCCGTAGTGCGTGAATGTGATTCCAAAGTTGACATCGCAGAATGCAACGATCTCCTCGTTGGTTCCCGGTGCCTGATGTTCAAACTGGTCGCACGGAAAATCCAGAATCTCAAATCCCTGCGGACCGTACTGCTCGTAAATACTCTGCAGTTCATCGTACTGCGGCGTAAATCCGCATTTGGTCGCCGTGTTGACTACCAGGACAACCTTTCCCTATCTTCTGTATGCTGTTACTGCTCCATACATCCTTTTACCCATGCTTCCAGTTCCGGCTTCGGCATGAATCCGACATTCTTGCCGACCACCTTGCCGTCCTTTAAGAATAAAAGCGCCGGAATGTTTGTGATGCCGTTTGCGATCGCAAGCTGCGTATTCTCATCGGTATCTGCATTGTAAAATGCCACCTTACCGTCCAGATCGCCTGACAGTTCCTCCAGTACCGGGGCAAGCATCTGGCACGGTCCGCACCATACTGCCGAAAAGTCCACCACTGCTGCCTTTGCCTGTAACGCTTCGTCCATATTGTTGTTCTGAATCTTCTTAACCATGATAATCCTCCTTAGATCTGTGTATTATAGTTTGATCGCTGTTCCTGCTTTTGTTTCTGTCTCTGTCTTTTCTTGTTTTTTCTGTGCTTTTACTTTTTCTGTGGTTCCGCCTTTACCCGATATCTGTCTGTTTCTCTCTTTTTTTCTTATCCAGATACTCTACCGCGGACAGCGCCGCCACATTTCCCTGTCCTGCCGCCTTGATATACTGATACGGCTTTCCGGCAATGTCTCCGCATGCAAAAAGTCCCGGAAGGTTTGTCTCCATCTGGAGATTGACCTTTACGTGGTTCTCCTCCGTCGCAAGTCCCGGCACGAGCTGTGACGGTGCGATCGCGTCTCTTAAGATAAATACGCCATCCACCGGATGCGTACCCGCGTCGGTCTCAAGCGCACTTACCGTCTGCGTGCCTGCGATCGCTTTCGGCCGCTCATGCACAACCTCTATGGCATCCGACAGCTGCGGCTCCTCTTTTCCCATCGGGAAATAATGCACTTTTCCAACAATCTCCGCCAGATAGTCCGCTTCCTGCTCCGCCTCTCTGCCGTATCCGATCACAGCGACTTCCTTTCCGCGGAAGAACTGCGCATCGCAGGTCGCGCAGTAGCTGACACCGCTTCCCAGCAGCTCGTTTTCTCCCGGGAACGGTTTTCCCATGACGATTCCTGCCGCCAGAATGACGGTGGACGCCTCAAGAATCTCGCCGGACGCCTGGATTCCAAAATAATCTCCCATCGCATACACCACATTCACGCGCTTCTCCGTCACCTCGATGCCAAGACCTGCCAGCTGTTTTTTGTACCCGGCAGCCAGGTCCGCTCCGGTGACCTCCGGCAGTCCCGGATAGTTTAAAATCTGATGCGCTTTGCTCATCTTCTCGCTGAGTTCCCTGCTGCCGATTAACAGCACGCTTTTATTTCTCACTTTCGCGGTAATCGCCGCCGACACACCTGCCGGCCCTGTTCCAATAATGGCAATATCCACTCGTTCCATACCATTCTCCATTCCCTGTATCGCTCTGCATCTATAATAATGCAAGAATCTGTCGTTCCAGTTCGTTCATATCTCCTGTTGGTTCAAATCTTACCACTACCGTGCCCTGCCTGTCCACAAGGAACTTCGTAAAATTCCATTTGATGTCGGAATTCTCCTTATAATTCTTATCTATTTTGCGGAGCATTATTCCCATCGCCGCCGCTTTCGCCCCTTTCCCGAATCCGGCAAATCCCTTCTGGGATTTTAAATATGCATACAGCGGAATCTGATGTTCGCCGTTGACGTCGGATTTCTTCATCTGAGGGAACCCGGTGTGATACTTCAGCGTACAGAACTCATGAATCTCCTCATCCGTCCCCGGCGTCTGTCCCGCGAACTGGTTGCACGGGATATCCAAAATCTCAAGTCCCTGATCATGATACTTCCGGTAAAACTCCTCCAGTTCCCGGTACTGCGGGGTGAATCCGCATCCGGTCGCCGTATTCACAATCAGAAGTACCTTTCCCTCATAAGCGGACAACGGCTGCGTTGTCCCGTCCGGCCGCTCCACAGAATAATCATAAATGCCCATCTCTTACCCTCCTTTCTCTTTGTCATTAAAAATGAATCTTTTTAAATTGTTTCATTTTTAATTGTGTACAATCTTTTTGTGTTTAGATTGTACACAATCTATTCGAGGATGTCAAGCATTATTTTATCAATCATCGTTCTCTGTGCCGGATTGTCGTAACCGGCAAAATGAAACATTGCATTTTTTCATCGAAAGCTCTATGATAGTCAGCAGACAATGGGATTTATAGTAGAAGGGTACGGTGATTTTATGCATATGAGTTTACTTTTAATGGAACAGATTTTGGAGCTTTTTCTCATGATATTAATGGGGTTTATCATTGTGAAAGCCGGGATTGTAACGGATGAGGACAGCAAGGTTTTATCTAAAATTGTGCTGTATTTGATTATTCCCTGTGTCATTATCAATGCCTTTCAGGTCAATTATACTCCTGAAACTGTACATGGTCTTCTGATTGCCTTTATCGCATCCGTGATGCTTCAGATACTTCTTCTTATTATAGTCTCCTTCATGGGGAAACTTTTTTGCTTAAATGAAGTCGAGATTGCCTCTATTTATTACTCAAACTCCGGAAACCTGATTGTTCCGATTGTAACTTTTATTCTTGGACAGGAATGGGTTCTATATGGATGTGTTTTCATGAGTGTACAGCTCATCTTCATCTGGACGCACTGCAAGAAGATTATCAGCCGGGAGACTTCCTACGACTGGAGAAAAATTGTCTTAAATATTAATATGATCTCGATTGCATTTGGAGCGATTTTATTTTTTGCCCAAATTCATCTGCCTGAAATATTAAACAACACCCTCTCAAGCGTTGGAAATATGATTGGTCCAGCCAGTATGATCGTGGCCGGAATGCTTTTCGCCGGAATGGATCTCAAGAAAATTTTCGGAAATAAACGCGTATATATTATTTCATCTTTAAGAATGATTGTTATTCCTCTCATCGCGCTTGCCCTGATTAAGCTAAGCCGGCTTGCGGCACTTTCTTCCGATGCGCCAAAAATTATGCTCATTGTGTTTCTGGCAGTGATTACGCCTTCCGCATCCACGGTCACACAAATGTGCCAAGTATATGGAAATGATGCAAAATACGCAAGCGCCATCAATGTTGTGACAACGCTGTGCGCGATTGTCACAATGCCGCTTATGGTGTTACTCTTCACGTACATTAAATAATATCATCAAAAATATCCGGCAGCCGTTTCACACCTTAATAATTTCCATTTTCCCCTGCCAGAAGCAGATCACGCTTTTCTCCATATAAATTGTTCAGCACGCCGATCACTGCACCGACGAGAACCGCCGCGATCACCGTTCCGATACCAACGGAATCGAATTTTTTTAGGACGATCATATAGGCCGTCAGCGAGACCGCAACCATCGTGACGTCAAACCCGATTTTCACCTTTGAAAAAGAGAACATTCGTGGTATCTGAGATCGCCTTCATCGCTCCCTCAACCGCAAGCGGGATAATGTCCGCCGGCAGATAGAAGAGAATACCGCGTTCCAGAAACTTGATAATGGTCTCCTGCATCCCGGCTGGTATGTAGCTTCTGGGAGAATACTTTCGCAAAGGGTCAGAAGTAAAAGTAACCCTGTCCAAATCGCTTTTCTTTTCCTCTCCCATAATGGCTCACATTTCTAATTGTTGCTGTTGTTTCTGGAAATAGAAAAATCTGCCACTTCAAAATCATAAAATGACGGTCCCTTCTAATGCCGGAATCTTTTTCCCTGAAATTCAGTGTGAGATACCCTTCAAGCATCTCACACTGATCAGCGGTCGTCAAATGACTATTCGTGCAAGCACGATAGTCACTTTCCTTCTCGCCATGACAAAAGCACCCAGCTATTTATTACTGAGTGCCTGCATTAGAATCGTATTTATTTGTTCAGATTTGGTCAGATTATGCCAAAATCTCCCTCAAAAATACCCCAAAATCGCTCTCTGGTTGTCCTATTTTTTAACCACTAAAAATTGGGTGAAAATGGCTCTCGTTAGGTCAAATGGGGGCAAACTATATCAGCCCGTTTGGGTATAAGGAAACCCCGGAAAGCCTTGATTTTCCGGGGTTTTTGAACCATTTTGATATAGTCTGGGCAGTCGATTATCTCTTGCTGAACTGCGGAGCGCGACGAGCTGCTTTGAGGCCGTACTAAACATCTCTATGGTGCGTTTTTCCTTGATATTACGGGCTTTTTCGCATTTTCTGTTGTCGGTTGTCCTATTCCTTAACCATGGAAATCGGTGATTTTTCATCGAAATTCTCCTGGTTCAAAGCATCATTCACTACCTCGAAAAGTTCCTCTGGTTTATTATACTTGACCCTCGCGTAAATGTCCATAGTTGTCTTACTATTCTCATGCCCTGCCAAATACTGAACTGTCTTAGGGTCAACGCCCGCATAGAGCAGATTCGTGATGTAGGTATGCCGCAACAAGTGCGGTGTTACATCGAAATTCAGGGTATAGCGAATCTTGGGATTGTTCCTCTGCGTTGTTCCTAATGTCGGCTTGACGGTATATTTAATGCTCTGTCCATTCACATATTTATAGTAGGCTCTCTCTTTTGCAGAACGAACAACTACATACTGCCAAACTCTTGTAAACTGAGAATAGGAAAGCGGCTGTCCCTCGCTGTCGGCAATCACATACTCCGATATGGAATTTGCTTTTGCTTCCCGCAGACAGTCCACCAGACACTTCGGAATGGGAATATCCCTTTTTGCTGCTTTTGTCTTTAGGACGGTAGAAATCACCGGCCTGTTATGCTCTGCACGCCATGCACGTCTCACAGAAATATATGGGGTGGATTCATCTATGAATACACAGTCCCATTGCAATGCAAGAATTTCTTCCCGACGCAAGCCGGAATACAAACCAATCATAATAAAAAGATATGGCGGAAGCTCTTTCACCGTATCCAACAGAACCGCAACCTGTTGATCTGTTAAGGCATCTTTCTTTTTCGATGCTTTTCCGCCCTTTGCTGAAATTCCCACACATGGATTATCGGTTATCAGCTGACTGCGCTCTGCCGAATAAAACACACACTTAATCAGCATATTTACCGTATCATACAGTCCTTTCGATTTTTGAGACAGCGGAACAAGCGCCAGACGAATATCATCCGCAGTCACTTCCTCCATATACATATCTCCCAGAGAGCTAATGACATAATTCTTCATATTCTGTCTGTATCCTTTTATAGTAGCCGCAGACACCTTTGCTGATTGCATCAGCAGCCATTTCTCACAATACTCGGCAACTGTCGGATGCTTTCGGTGAAAGATGATCTCATCCACCTGTCTCCGGGCCTCCAACTGCTTTTCATATAATTCTTCACAGGTGGTCGCATATAAGCTGACCTGCTTTCCATCGGCATCTGTAATTCTGGTTCTGTAATACAGTGTTCCTTTTCTTGTAACCGTTCCGTACTCTGGAACGCTTTGTTTTTTCTTAGCCATACAAATCTTCCTTTCCTGATAATGAGTGTTCTTAAATTCACACCTTCTTTTTATCAGAAAGCACCCACTTAATCAAAGATACGGATTATGTAAAACAAAGAGCGAGACATCCTTGCCTCGCTCCAGCTTTGTTTCCTACTCTTTATAATTGTTATGCCTGTGCTGCATCCCACTGGGCAAATGCACCACCCATTGTTCTTACCAGCTCATCCGGTCTGTTGTATTTGACCTTTGCGTAAATATCCATCGTAATTTTACTACTCTCATGCCCCGCCAGGTATTGAACCGTTTTCGGGTCCACGGACGAATGAATCAGATTCGTAATGTATGTATGACGCAGCTGATGCGGTGTCACTTCAAAATCTAAGCTGTAAATCACTTTTCCGTTATGTGCTGCCTTTTCACCGAGGACCGGCGTAACCGTGTGCTTTACACGCTTTCCATCCTCGTAGCGATAATAGAAACGCTCCTTGACTGTTCGGGTTACAATGTACTGCCAAAGCCGCTTGAACTGTGTGTAAGACAGCGGATCGCCCTCCCGGTTCGGCACCACATATTCTGACTGTGAATTAGCTTTTGTCTCTTTCAGACAGTCCGCCAGGCAAACCGGCAACGGAATATTTCGATGCGCGGCTTTCGTTTTCAGCTCATCCAGAATCACCGGTCTGTTATTTTCCGTGTGCCATGCCCTGCGTACCGTTAAATAAGGGCAACCCACATCCAGATATACAGAATCCCATTTTAGGGCAAGAATTTCTTCTCGCCGCAATCCTGCATACAGCCCTAACATGACAAATACATACGGCGGAAGTCCCTGAATGGCATCCAGCAGTCTGGTGGCCTGTTCATCCGTCAATGCAGCTTTGTCCTTCTGCGGAACGCCTCCACCTTTGGCCGTAAGGTAAATCGTTGGGTTGTTATCAATAATCTTACTTTCCTTTGCTGCACGGAAAATGGATTTATACAGGATAACCACTGACTTATATACCGAAGCGGACTTCTCGGAAACAGGAACAAGTGCAAGCTGAATGTCATCCAGTGTCACATCTGCCATCCGCATCTGTCCCAGTTCTTTTATAATGTGCCGTCTGACCTTTGAGGTATAATCTATCAGCGTGGTTGCCCTCACATGAACCGACTGCATCAAAAGCCATTTTTCACAGTAGTCTGCAACCGTCGGGGATTTCCGACAGAATGTATCGTTGTCGATCTGCTCTAATGCTCCCAACTCTTTATCATATAATTCTTCCGGTGTTCTCGCATAAAGGGCCACCAGTTTTCCATCTGCGTTCTGAACCCGCGTTCTATAATAATCTATGCCGTTAAGCGTAACTGTACCGTATTGTGGAATTGCTCTTTTTCTTTTTGCCAATTCCGCCACCTCCTAAGAATATACTCCAGCGCTGTATCTATGTTTTATCAGACCATTCCGTTTCCAGCAAGGATACGGATCGACTCACACTCCAGCTCTGCGAGGTCTACGATAAGTTGCGTTCTTTTCTGCTGGCTTTGCTCTGTGGGTGCATTTTGCGATATACTCCTGAAGGCCCGCTGAAGTAAAGTACACACAGCCATTCTGCACATATTGCACATAAGAAATAAGACCATTGTTACGGGCCGCGTCCAGCGTTGCAATGCTGATACCTAAAATTTCTGCTGCTTCTTTTCGTGTAATAAGTTTTTCCATAAAGCATATTTCCTCCAATCTGTCAAGTTTGTCATCGTGTTTGTTCAAAGCCACATGAATACGCTGGCAGCCGAAACTGCCAGCGCATGGTATCTGATTTTGAACAGGAAACTGCAAACGCTTCCTATTTATAAAACTCAGCTTTCATCACATTTGCCACGCCCCCTGACGATGGGAACACAACAGGTCTCCGCTGGCGCGGCTGTCATAACTCCGCAGCATCGTTCGTATCGTGTGCCGCAGGGTTCCCCCCAAGTCTTTGGCGGGCCGTGAGGAAGTATCTTTAAGCCCCCATGCAGTCATCGCGCCGAATCTGCCACAATCCGTTTTATGAAATCGTAGATCGCTCCGAAGCAGTCTTTTCATCACCTCCCTGACTGCTCCATCTTCGCGGCGTTTCATATTCGCTCGTACATGGGTTATGTACCTGTTGTGCTGTCTATTCGATTGTCAATGTACTGATGAAGGAGGAAAACTTGTCCTTCTTATTAACACTGACAAAAAAGGCAAAAAACAGGCGCATCAAATGAAATTTTATCAAAAATATTTTACAAGCTGCTTTAATCCACGGCGGATACTGTCTCGGACACGGCTTGGGTCTACACCTTCTACTTCGGCAATTTCATTTACCGTCATTCCCAGATAGTATCGGGCATAAATTCGCTTTGCCTGTTTCTCCGGCAGCTTCATCACAGCGGCATAGACCTGCTCCTGAAACTGTTTTTCCTCCAGAAGCATCTCCGGTGTTTGCGGCTTCAATAGCACCGCATTTTCAATGCCATTCTCGCAATCCAGAGAATACTGTGCTTTATAACGATACATCTTTCGCTCATACGCAGCCTCCGCACGTTCAGCTGCCCGAATAGTCTCCATTACTTCCTCTGTCACATCTACAAAAAAGTCTGTTGTATAAACATCAGGATAAAGCTCCCGAAGGTTAATTTTCTTCATTATGTACCTCCATTTCGATTCACAGGTGATTGACGAGTGAATCGAAATGGAGGTGGAGATCGGCTTCTTGGAAAAATGAATAAAACAAAACGGACAGGAACACGGGAATATTCCATGTTCTTGTCCGTTCTGTTTTGTGGAAATTTATAGACTACTAATAGTTCCGTATCGTTCCGCAAAAATGGTATGAATGGAAAGTTGATTTTTGGATTGCTAGCGAGATTTTGCAGCCAGATTTTTTCGTTAAGAACGCCCGCTGATAACAGACAGGCTATTTTCTTTGTATATCATCAACTCCCCCCTTAAGCCAGAACGGAACGGATAGTGGTTATGAAAAAGCCACTCTGCAATCATTTCGCATAGCATTGGTAAATCGTAGAATATTGTTATGTGAGGTGACGGAGAGTGTCTAAAAAAAAGCAACAAATTATGTTCTCATTTGGTTGTTCCCTTCGCTGCGCTAGAGAAAAACGGGATTATACCCGTGAGCAAATTGCGGATCGTGCCGAAATCAGTTCTCGTTTTCTAGCAGCTATCGAGAATGACAAACGAAAGCCGAGCTTGGACGTCCTGATCCGTCTCGTTAATGCTATTGGTGCTTCATTTGATGAAGTTCTCGCACCGCAGATAGAACAGGAGAGCGAAATCGTAGAGCGCATACAGCGTTTAGTCCTACAATGCAGTCATCAGGAACAGGAGCTTTTACTTGCCCTGATTGACAAAATGCTCGACACAAGGGGAAAACCAGAGAAAGAATAAACGCGGCTGGGTATCTGCTTACCCGACCGCGTTTATTCTTTGTCCGCTGCTATTACGGGCAAACAGTCTTTTATTGTAGAAGGGGCATTCCAGTACACATGTCGTTTGGAATGCCCCTGTTTTAATTCTTAATTTGCTGGTAAAAACTTACTTTCTGGCTCCATCCGCACCGATGGTCTTGCCGTCTACGGTGGTATTCACCGCCATAGAGCCATCTGCGTAGAAGTAATACTGCTTACCGTCAATCTGCTTCCAACCACCAGATAACATTTTGCCGGTATTTTTGTCCAACCAGTACCACTTCTGATCATTAGAGAGCCAACCTTTGACCAAATCCCCGTTTTTGTAGTAACTCCATTCACCGCTGTCGTTCTGCACCCAGCCGTTGGCAGTCTGCGGATCGATGACGATCTCCACGAACCGCCGCAGGACGGTAGCGACTTCGGCTCTGGTTGCGGTTCCAGCAGGGTCGAAACAGTTGTTTGTCTTGCCCGCAAGGATGCCCGCCTGCTGCATGGACTTGACCGCTTCTTTTGCCCAGGAAGAAATACCTGCGCTATCCGCAAAATTCACAACTTCCAGAGTTTTCGGGATGGTGTAGCCCAGTTTGGTAGCGTAGTTCTTCATAATGACCGCCATCTGCTCGCGGTTGATGTTGGTATCCGGGGCGAAAGTAGTATCTGTCGTTCCACTGACAACGCCAGTCTTTGCCGCCCAGTTGACATAGGGGGCGTAGTAAGCATCTTCTTTCACATCGGTAAACATGCTGGCTTGGTAATCAGTCGGGTCAACACCTGCTAATCGCCCCAGAGCGGTGACAAACATTCCTCTGGTCATGCCGGTATTGGGACTGAAGGTGGTGGCACTGGTACCACTCAGCAGCCCACGGCTAACAACAAAGAGCATATTGTCCTTTGCCCAGTGGTTGTTCACGTCGGTAAAGGCAGGAATCTGATTCTTGTAGCCTATGCCGTAGATGCTGAAATGCTCTGCTACAAAAATCACTGCTTTCTGATCCATATTATAGCTGGATTTGCTGATCCACTGTACATTACCGTTTTCGTCCACATAAACCGCATACAGGTTGCCAGGCTGCTCGTTTTTCGCCGGCGTGTACGGAATTGCAATGCTGACGGTCTTCCCGCTCAAGTTGACAGCAGTTTCCTTACCGTTCTTTACTTCCCATAAGGTAATATCATAGACCGGGCGATTTCCAATGGCTGTTTCTACTTCCTGAGAGGTAACTGCGGTCTTCTTCATTTTTAGAATAAGATCTCCGGTAGTCTGACGGTTCAGTTCCTTTAGGGTATCCAGCATAAATCCAAAGTCAGCCATACTGTCAGTATCGATGGTAAATCGTTTGACGCCAGAGGACACTAGTTTATCCAGTGCATCTGCTTTCAGCGTAATCTGCACACCAGCTAACGCTTTGCTGATTTCCACAGGAACAACCACTGCGATACCGTTTTTCGTATTCCCATGCTTTATTGAGTCAGTCTGGGCAACGGAGATAACATCAGCAACTATGCTTCTTGTAATCACTGCGTTTCCCTCACTATCCACTTTTACAGAATTTGATTTTGCTGTGGTTGGTGTGGTCGGGTTATCCTTGTTCGGACGATCAGTAATAAAGGCGTTGTCAGAGGGATCGTCCCTGTCTTCGGAAGATGAACTGCCGCTAGTATAGATCCAGTGGGCGTAGACGGTGGTATTTGCAGAGAATACGGTATCCGTCGTAATCTTTGTGCCGCCGCTCTTTTCGGTGTACCAGCCGTCGAAGCTGTAACTGCCGCTTCGGGAGGCGCTGGGCAGAGAGGTCAGCTTCTGATTGGTGGTGGTCATGCTGCCGACAGAGGATGTACCGCCGTTGCCGTCAAATGTGACGATGTGTTCATGCGCGGGCGGTGTGACGGTGCGCTCGTAGCCGCAGGTATTGCAGGTCGTATCTGCGTCATTATCATAGACGTGAGCGGCCTTGTCCTTGATGCTTTCTTCTCTATTCGGGCAGTCAGCATCCGTGCATTCGTGCCAGTGGTTCGTGCCGTCCTTGCGCCAATCGCCGTAGCTGTGCTCATGGGAGGGTGGCGTGACGGTGCGCTCGTAGCCGCAAACATCGCAGGTCGTATCCGCGTCATCGTCATAGACGTGTGCGGCCTTGTCATTGATGCTTTCTTCCCTATTCGGGCAGTCATCGTCGGTGCATTCGTGCCAGTGGCTTGTGCCGTCCTTGCGCCAATCGCCGTAGCTGTGCTCATGCGCGGGCGGCGCGTCTTTGGTTATCGTAATAGACAGCTCCTTCGTATCGCTGCCCGCGCTGTTGGTAGCCTTGACGGTGAAGGTGGAGCTTCCCGCTGCGGTAGGCGTGCCGCTGATTTTGCCGGTGTCCTTGTTCAGGCTCAGGCCGTCGGGCAGAGCGCCGATAATGCTCCATGTGATGGGCGTAGTGCCGGTGGCAATCAGGGTCTGGCTGTACGCCTCGCCCACCTTGCCGTCCGGCAGGGTGGCCGTGGTGATGGTCACACTATGGCTGCTGGAAGCAAACTGTGCCGTCAGCTTGGTTACATCCGCCGGAACGTTATCGCCCGGATCGTAGAGCTTGCCATCGCTGCCAAGCCACATAAAGAAACTTCCTGCATCCCCGTCCGGGCGGGTCAGACCGTCGGACGCAGGGGCGGTAAACGTGCTGCCGGTTTTCACGATGATGTGAATAGCATCGGAGCTGCCGCCCAGCTTGCCGCCGCCAAGGTCAAGGGTAACGACCTTCAGTCCGTCAGGACCCAGTGTGTCAGCGTTCAGGATTTCAAGCACGGGGCGGAAACCGACGCGCGGGCCGGAGAACGCAGCATCGTAGAAGTTCCAGTAGCGGGCCGAACTGTACCCGCGAACCGCACGATACCACAATTCGTTACTTGATGTGTCCTGCCCCCACGAATACATTTTATTCCAGTTTTGGATATATCCGCTGTTCTTGTCCAGCACCGCGTCCCACTCATTGCTTTGGGGCGTACCGCACTCTGAATCGCCTGAACCGGTAAACCCACTTCCACAAGACGGTGCGCGCAGGGTATAGTCCACGCCGCCGCTGGCATAATTTTTGCCGAAAATCAGACCTTCGTCATTCAGGCCACCCCAGCTAATCGTATGCGTTACGGCATAGTCCGCCACAAACAGGCTGTGGGGATATTTGTTCTGCTGTGCATACTCCTCGGTGGTTGCCGTCGCAGACGTGAGTTTGTAGGCGTCCACCGTCCCTGCGTAGGTAAAGGGCACATAGTGCAGGGTATTATCCGGCAGACTGCCGTTTGCCGTTCCGGGGATGTTTGCGCCGGAGAGGTCAAAGTAATAGGTGTCGCCGGGTTTGAGGGAAAACTGCTCGTCAGGCGAATCATTGGCCAATAGCATTGGCGCAGCCAGCGCCCCCAATGCAGCGGCAGCTTCCGCATACCGGGTCATATCCAGCTCATCGATTTCCTCGTCGGAGAGCTTCTCCTTCGCCTCGTCGATAGCCTCAAGCTGCGCCTTGACTTCTTCGGCGTTATCTTCAGTGATTTCTTCTGCGTTCGGTAAACCGTCGATCATGGCCTGTACGCTTGCCACCGTGACAGCCTCCGCATTGGACGGAGTAGCCAGTTTCTCACTATCCTCACTGCCGCACAGTTCGCAGACATACCCGCAGGGGGTCCCCGCAGTTGCAGGAGAGTAGCCGCACTCATCGTCATGCTCATGCTGGCAGTTTAATTCCTTGGTGATACACCCGCTTTCCTCGTCGCAGATGTGGGGGCAGTTCTCCGGCTCCCGTTTTTGTGCGCCGGACGGGGTCGCTTCATTGCCGGAAACGCTTTCCTCCGGGTAACAGTCCTCGTCATGTTCATGGACGCAGTTGGTTACTTCCTCATAGCAATCTACGGTGTGTTCGTGGACGCAGGGTGTTCCCGCCGTTCCCTCCGTGTAGCCGCAGTCCGCGTTATGCTCCGGGTGGTGTTCGCACAGGCCGCTTGTGCCTATTGTAACGCCGCCCGCCTGCCCATTCTCCTCGGCCAACACGGATTGAGAGCAGAGGGAAAAGAGCATTGCGCCGCAGAGCAGCAGGCTCAATATCCGTTTTTTCAATTTCATTTAGTCCTCCCTTTCTTCCGTACTGACTGTGCGGTCTTTTGATTTGTTTTTCAGCCGGATGCAGATCATGGTCACTGTCACCCCCACCGCAAAGGCGGCGATGCCGACCACAATGTATGCGCTTGCGCCTCCTCGCAGCAGCACAGAGCCATAGCTTTCCGCCACGGTGGGGACGCCACCTGACTGTACCTTCCGCAAAAGAATACCGATCCCGGCAAAGAGAAGCAGACTGCACACGCTTAAGGTGGAAAGCACGCGCCTTTCGTGCTGCTTCCTGTATTGCCTCGTCCGTCGCCGGATCTCCCGAATCCGGCGCTCCGTTTTGCCGGTCATTGTCAATGCCTCCTTTCGCTTTTTGTTTCCAGGGTCAATCAACGACCCTCTACTTCCTAAAAGACATGAAATCCAAAATCCTTCCACCTAAAATCGAAAAAAATTTAAAAAAAATAGAGCCGCCCCGAATTTTGGACGGCTCTGCGCGCGAAATCTGTACTTATTCAAAGGAAATGTTCTGCCTTGGCAGCAGCTGCTTTGCTGCGTATAGGCAGAGGAGGAGCAGCGATGGAAAGAGGTATCCTGCCGTTTTCCATGCGCCCTCCGCCGTGATGAGCAGATTGTAGATGGCATGGAAACCGATGCAGGCTCCAAGAATGCCCACGGTGCCGGTCACTGCCAGCCAGCGGCAGCGAAACACATGGGAAACACCGAAGCCGGAAAGAACGCCACAGAGAATATGCAGCGCTCCGGCGGAGATCCCGCGGATCAGCAGAAAGTTAAAATTGGCCGCGCCGTTTTCCGTCAGATAGCAGACATTTTCAAAGGTAGCAAACCCCACGGCGATGGCGATGGCTGCCGCAGGCATCTCTTTCGGCTCCGGCTCAAAAATCAGATAGAAAAACAGCAGGGGCAGCAGCTTCATGACTTCTTCACATACGGGCGTGATCTCGATAGCGGCAACGGTGCCATCCACGCCGTATTGCCCCATGAAGAAGCTGCTGACATAGGCGCTGAGCAGGCACACGGCCATACCGACGGTCAAGAACAGCGCATAGCGCCGAACGCGCCCCTTCATGAAAAATAGGGATAAGATCAGCGGGAGCGCAAGGCAGAGGAAAATATTTTCAATATAGGTCAAGCTCGCTTCACCTCCCGCAGTGTCAGGGGCAGCAGCGCCGCCATGGACAGCGTCAGCGCAAGGTCTACAGCATAGTAGAGCTGAAAGCGCGTGTAGTCATGGGTGAAGCCGGAAACCCGATATAATAGCACCTGCAACGTAACGCAGATGATCATAAACAAGTCTCTTTTTCGGCACAAACTGCCGTTTTGCATGTGAGATACCGAGAGATACATGGTCGCGCCTGCTGTGAGGGAAAACAGGGCCGAAACAAAATAGGATGGGCCGAAATCGTGGTCGAGAAAGGCGATTGCCGCAATGACCGCCGCTGCGGCTCCGGCAGGGAGGGAAAATCGATCCTTCTTCCCCTCCCCTGGCAATATCTGCACAGACAGGTAAAAAAGCCATGCGGCCAGCCAGGAGATCTCCGCCACATAAAATACCTGCGGCCAGATGCCAATGATGACCAGATACAGCACATAGTATATCGTCCCCATGGCAAAGCAGGCATAGGCAAGAGATAAAATCAGGAGGCTGCGGTTCCTGTGCCGAATGGCCAGAATACCGGCAGCGACACAGGCGCAGAGCAGCACCGCGATCTGAAACAGGTTATCAATGAGTTCAAAGTTCTCCATCTCCGGCCTCCTCCTGCTTCTGTCCTTCACATCTCCGATGCAGACGGTATAGAAGAACCGTCACGCAAACCCCAAGGAAAAATGCCAACAGCCCCATCACGATATAGCCCAGCGCGGCATGGCTTCCTATCAGGCTTGCCGTTCCCGAAGAATGGACGATGCTTCCGTCCGCGGCGTTCCTCATCAGTCCCGGCATCATTGTGCCGATGCCGATGACCAGAAGCAGGCAGACCGCCATGCAGGCCGCATCCAGTCGGCGCTGTCTTTTTATTCGACGCTCCTGTTTGATTTCCGCTGTCCGCCTGTGGATCAGGCGGGCACGCTCCTCACTTGTCCGCATAAGTAAATCCCTCCTGCTCCAAAATTACTTTCAGGCTTTGTTTTCCGCGGTAGACCAGTTTCGTGATCTGGCTTTCACTTTTGTTCATGACCGTTGCCGCATCGCGGTAGCTCATATCTTCAAAATAGACAAGATAGAGTGCTTCCCGGTATTCTGCTTTCAGCTTTTCAAGCGCATCATAAAGCTGGCGGTCTCGTTCGCTGCGAAGTAGATCGGTATCGATCAGGGTGTTGCTTTGCGGCTCAAAGTCCAACTCATCCAAGCACAGAAATGCAAGACGGTGTTTCTGCTTATGTCGAAGCGCAAGGTGACGAGCGGTTTTGTAAAGATATGCCTTAAAACTGCCCACACCCTCAATCGGCCGCTCCTTTGCGAAAAGCTGTGAAAAGGCCTCGATCATCAGATCCTCCGCCTCGTGGATGTCCTTGATATATCCGTTGATGTAAAGTGTCAGCGCATCGCCGTAGCGTTCCACCAGCAGGTCGGCAGCTTTTTGCTCTCCGTCAAGATACCGTCGGTATGCGGTTTCATCGGAGATCATATCCACCGCCTCCTTCCGTGGCCTTCCTACGAGGGTCGGACGGTTTCTCCGCATTTTCCGGGATTGCCCATGAGCGCCCGAACCGGGACGCGCCGGGGATCCGCCCCTCGGCGCAGTATTGGTTGACCCGCCGCTCCGACACGCCCCAACGGTATGATGCCTCCTTTATGGAAATATAGCCCTTGATCCCGTTCATATCGCACCTCCGCACGGATAATACTCAACATGATACATTATATACGAATATCCGAAGAAACACAAGGTATCTGGCGAAGTGTTCAGAGAAAAGTTACATTGCTGCGAAGGACGGGAGAAAACGTGGCAAGCAATGCCTGTGTTAATACACACAGGCCCGCAGAGAAGAAAATCCCTTTGTGATTTTCCTCTCTGCTTGCTTGTTGAGGGCAGCGCCCCCAAGCCCCTTTGAACACAGAATTTCATTCTGTGGCTGCGCGTTCTGCGAACG
>ENA-UPWP01000903-UPWP01000903.1-human-gut-metagenome-genome-assembly--contig:-NODE-903-length-20162-cov-4.515559_pt1 | contig 20162 bp, 13 predicted proteins | sample MGYA00250052_ERZ773380 | MGnify/ENA primary metagenome ERZ773380 (study PRJEB29103, sample SAMN06112063) | human gut metagenome | biome: human gut; feature: ankylosing spondylitis patient; material... | reverse complement strand
TTTTTTTTTTTTTTTAATGATACGGCGACCACCGAGATCTACACTCTTTCCCTACACGACGCTCTTCCGATCTGAGTCTCTATAGCTTGTCAACATCATCTGTCGAGTCGAACAATGCTTTGAAGACAGTTCTTGAGTCTTATACCCAGGCTTTTGATCAATTGACCCAATCTCAGGATCAGTATGGTCGAAACTTCGACACATTGATTAAGCAACGCTCCGAGGACAAGATCAGCCATGAAGAGTTCATGAACCAGCTGATGTCTATGAACCAGTCTGTTGTCAGTGAAAAAACGCAAGAGTTGTATAAGAATTTACAACAAAATCAAGAAGCGATTACCAAGCAATTGAGTCAACCAGCTGAAACAGCAGGAGATTCTTCAGGTACCAAGACCTATGCAGGCTTGACAAAAGATGTGAATGATCGTGTGGCAGACCTCGAAAAAGGGATCAAGGCAGAACGCGACAAATTAGATGAGCATGAAAATAACATCGAGTCTTCTGTAAAAGCGAAGATCCTTGACTACTATGGTCTAAAAGAAGGAGAAAAAGTCACCCTTCGTACCTTGATTGGGAAGACGAGTATCAAGACCTTAAGTGAGGCACGTAATAAAGCGGATGATACTATTCGTCAAGCGATTGAAAAGTTGCCGTCTCTAGATCCAGCTAGTCTTAATCTCAATAAATATGGCAACCTCAATACAGCAATTCATTTTGATAGTACTTTTGCTGGGACGATGGCGAAAGCAAATGGAAATGCTGATGATTTAAAAACTTTGGCTGCAGAAGTAGATGCCAAATCAACTGCAGTTGCCGATGTCCTCAATGCTAAATCTGGAAAACAGAAGGTTAGCATCCAAGTACCAGCAGGAGTCAAGGTGGATACTTGGACCTATGATGGACATACTTATGCAGGTAGCGGCGAGCAGGAAGTCGAACTGAAAGATGGCAAACAAATCCAAATTCACCTTGTTGAAGATGGAGGAGCTATGCCAAGCGCAATTGATGTTGAAGTTCTTGTGAATGGGGTTTCTTCAACCAGTGTGACGGTATCAGCAGAAGATTTAAAAACAGCTGTCGCTAACTATGCGTCGAAAGCTAGTGAAATTGCTTTGGATTATCAACGCGCAGGAGCATTGATTGATGCTTACTATCCAGAAGATGACAACCATGTTCGTCATTCACTCTATGATCCAATCGAAGATATGGATTTGACAAACGCTTTGGTCGACATCGTGAAGGCTGCTGTTTCAAGTAACATAAAGGACTACCGTAAGAGTATTGAAACGGATGAAACTGGGAATGCAACGAATAGTGTGAAAGCTAAGCTAGATGACACCCTCAAACAGTTGCAAGTCTTGGGACCAGAATTACAGGCTAACCTTACAGCAATCGAAAATACCAACAAAGATCTAACCCAAAACATCAATGATCAATTGACGCAGTATGCAGACCTTCAAAAACGCTTAGAGGCTATCTCAACTGCACAAGCAACCGTTACCGAAGCTCAAACCAAGACGGATGCAGACTTGTCTGCTCTTGGTTCTGAATACACTTCCTTATTGAGCTCGACAGAAGGTGTTAAGAGTTCATCTCGTAGCAATGTGGAAGCTGCTAACTCTACCAATGAAATCTTTAGCCAATTGAACAAAGAATTGGAAAGAGCCCAAGGGAATACAGAGAAATTGTCTAGCAATGCAGAGAGCTTGATGGGTGAATTCGATAAGGAATTGTCTGAAAACGGGAACTTCGTTGAAGCCTTCCGTAAAGTCTTCAACAACGCCTATGAAAATGGTGTGCCAAATGAAGTCTTGCTCGACTTCTTGTCAAATCCAGTAGCAGAGAAATCTTCTTCTGTGAAAGCGACCATCAACGTCTACCGTCCATTTATCTGGATCTTTATGCTAGAAATCTTGAGCCTCTTTACAGCCTATCTCTTTGCGACTCAGCCAATCATCCGCAAGGTGAAAGATCGTTTCAAATTAAATCGCTTGCAAGAATCAGATCTCTTGTCTGTCGGTGTCCTTGTAGGACTTTCTCTCATCCTTGGACTGGTGATCGGAATGATTTCAAGTATTCAACTCTCTGTTGGTCGTGAATATGTACCTTCATGGGTATTCTTAGCGGTTCTAGCAAGCTTTGTCTTGGTACAACTACAATACCTTCTCTTGAAACACTTCCGTGTGATTGGAATGGGACTGGCCTTCTTCATGTTGATCAGCTATGTCTACCTATCAAGTGCGATCGGAACGACCGCGACCTTGTCAGGCCTTCCAGCACTGGTTAAAAATGTCAACCTCCTTTCTATTTTAGAAGGACAGTTTGCGGGTTACTTTGATGGACAAACAGCCGGTATCGGCGTCTTCTTCGGATTGTTGGTCTTCTTCGGCCTTTTGGCCCTTGCCAATATCTTCATTCCAAAGAAGTTTACTCAAACAAAGGAAATTGAATCAAGCTTATGAAAAAAATGATGTATCTTCTCTTTGTCCTTAGTCTCTTGCCAGTGGTTGTTATTTCTGCAGATGATTTTATTGATAATCGTCTGCAGGTCAACAACTCACGTCTTGAGACAGAGCAGGAAAAGACACTTGGGGGCCAATTGGATGCGACTGAGTCTCTTTTCAATGAGAAGGATCAGAAAAAATTAGCAGATGAAAAACGCAAGCAAGAGAAACAATTGACCGATTCAGACGGCCAGTTGTTTTCTGCTATAAAGGGAAAGAAAAAAACAGGGCCTGAAGCGGACCTGTTCCAGCCGGAAAATCAAAAATTATCTAAATTTGAATCCAATGTGGAGGACAATTCGGCAAGTTTGGCGGATTTTATTCCAGCCTTGCAAATGCTGGCTTGGAGTGCCCTTCTCTTTGGGATTGCTGGCTATATTTCTTATCGAATCTATAGAAAAGAGGCCTAAATGGACCAACATATCAATGTCACCTTCCGTATGAATGGTGCAAACCATGACCTCCGGATCCCAACGCGGATGGAGGTGCGACGCTTGATTCGGGAATTGGATCAGATCTTTGGGTCTGCCATGGAGCCTAGAAGCAAGTATCAGTTGCGCGTGGTAAATAAAGGCATCTTGCTGGATGAAGGCAAGGTGGTACAAGAGTATCCGATCACAAGTGGTGATCTGATCGAGATTGAGGAGTGGTAAGGTGAAAGAAGAACAATTTACACTGGAAGAACAAGTCTTCCGTTTTGAAAAAGAAGAAACGAGCTGGCGACTGGACCTCAAGCGTTCAGAAGTGGATAGCCAGGATTTACGCAATTTATGGATTTTGGATCTCCATCATCCCTTGTTTTTAGAGCAAAGCATGACAGCGGATCAAGACCAGATTCATCTGACCTATCAGACAGATGCTCTGGGCTTGAGTGATGAAGAAATCCAGGTATTACCAGTATCAGACCGTCTGCGTCTAGCTATTAATGTCTTAGATTTGGCGCCAGCCTTGGAGCTTCCAGTGACCTTTATGTTGCATCCTATCAATTTGTTTGTGACCAAGGATGCACAAGTCAAGATTGCTTACCGCGGGGTTCCGGGAATGATGGTGCCACGCAAGTGGGATCAGGTTGAATTCTTGCGCCAGGCTAAGTGCTATGCCGTTACTCTTTTTGGAGACTGTGACTTCATGGAGCTCTATCAAGGGACGCTTGAATTAGAAGATCTGCCAGATTTCTTGGTAGAAATCCGTGATGCCGCTAGCTTAGAAGAGATGAAAGCTCTCTTAGAGAAAGCCTACCAAGAACGCAAGGAAGAGGAAGAAAAGACCTTGACCTTGGTTTCAAGCCGTCAACACCGAATCTTTAAGTTGGCAACCGTATGGCTTTCAGCTGTAGTGGCCCTCTTGCTTTTGCCTTTGATCTATTTGGTCTTTTTCCAAGCACCCTTTAAAGAAAAGTTGCTTCAAGCGGATACAGCCTATCTCAAGGTAGACTATACCGGTGTGATCGATGAGTTGGAGGGAGTAGCTCCAATCAGTCTTCCAACGACACAGAAATATGAGTTGGCGACCTCTTATTTGCAGGGCTTGAATTTCTCAGAGGACCAAAAGAAGGTCATCCTCAACAACGTCACGCTCAAGTCAGACAGTCTCTATCTTCACTACTGGATCTATATCGGCCGTCATGACTTTACCCAAGCGCTGGATACAGCTAAGCGGATCGACGATTCAGACTTGATCATCTATGCCCTTCGCAAAGAAATCAAGGCGACACGTGATAGTGAAAAACTCTCTGGAGAACAGCGTGAGAAGAAACTCTCTGAGCTCGAGGGCGAATACAAGAAATACTGGGATGCCCGCTCTAAACTCTTGGAAGCAGAGACAGATGAAACCAAAGCTTCCACTAGCAGCTCAACTACAGCTTCATCTACAGAAGGCTCCTCAACAGAAAGCTCGTCTTCTACAACTGCAAGCTCAACTGAGTCTAGCGAACACAAGGAGTAGTCTATGAAAAAACGTATCATACTCTATAAAAAAGGCTTTCGCTATGAGCTAGCACTAGAAGAGGGGAAAACAGCGACCGTATCGAATCAAGAAACGGCTCAGTTGACCATTTCTTCGCAAGAAAATCCCCTTCATTTCCAATGGAGTCAAGGAGAAGTCTTCTACCAATATGGGGAAGACAAGGGCGTGCTAGAAAATAGCAAGATCCTTGGGGATGTGGTCTGCTACTTGGCGACAGGGGAAGTCCATACTTATGAACTGTTAGACAAGGAAGAAATCCTCGTAGCAGATGAAAAGGGTGCGGATGTGCGCTTGCATTATCCAGTGCGCTTTCTCCTTGTGAAAAAAGAGCAGACCTGGACTTGCCAGCTCTTATCTGGAAAACTTTACCATAACCACAAACTCGTCAGTGAAGCGACTTTTCCACTGGCCTTTGGGGATGAACTTGCCATTGGAGATGTGACCTTTAAGCTCTATCCGGAAGAATTTGGCGTGGAAGGGGCTGTCGAAGTGAGTCCTTATCTGGTGCCGCGTTTGCATTCACGCTATGACTTCTACAAGGACTATCCAGAGTACCACCGATCTCCGCGGATCATCTACCGGAGTTCGGAAGACAAGATCTTGATCAATCCTCCGGGAGCGGAGCCTCAAAAGCCATCAGATGAACTCTTGAAGTTGATCATGCCACCCCTCATCATGGTTGGGGTGACCCTCTTGATCACCATTTTCCAACCGCGGGGGCTCTATATCATCGCGACGGTATCCATGTCTGTGGTCAGTGTGATCTTTTCGGTCCAAGGCTTCTTCAAGAATCGTAAGAAATACAAAGAAGACAAGAAAGAGCGCGTGGAGCTCTACCATCTCTATCTCAAGGACAAGGCCAAGGACTTGGAACAGCTATCTCGGAAACAGAGAGAAGGCATGTTTTACCATTTCCCAGCGATCGAAGATTTGACCAAGATGGTTAAACGCTATGACTCGCGGATCTACGAAAAAACACCGCTTCATTTTGACTTTTTGGCCTATCGTTTGGGCTTGGGCAAGGTTCCAACCAGCTATGAGCTCAAATATGGTCAGGAAGAACGCAGTGGGAAGAAAGATGCCTTGGAAGAAGAAGGCTATGCCCTGTTCCAAGCTCATCAAAAAATCGACAATCTTCCGATTGTAGCCAGCCTTAATCGGGGTCCCGTAGGGTATGTCGGTCCTCGCCCTATCGTGCTAGAACAGCTGCAACTCCTGGTTGCCCAATTGGCTGTCTTTCACTCTTACCATGATCTGACTATTATTCCGATCATTCCAGAAGAGGAAAAAGAAAGTTGGGATTGGATGCGCTGGTTGCCTCATGCGACTCTGCAAGATATGAATGTCCGTAGCTTTGTCTACAATCAACGGACACGTGATCAGGTCTTGAACAGTCTCAACCAAATTCTCAAGCTCCGCAAGGCGCAAAAAGAGGAAGAAAAGGCCAATGACACCAAGATCTTCCACCCTCACTATGTGGTCCTCATCACCGATGAGACCTTGATTTTGGACCATGTCATCATGGAATTCTTCCGTGAGGATCCGACAGAGCTCGGTTGCTCCATCATCTATGTGGCAGACGTGCTCTCATCTCTTTCTGAAAATATCCAAACGGTTATCTCCATCAAGGACCGCAACCAAGGGCAATTGCTCTTGCAAGAAGGGGTTCTTCGGGAGCTCGACTTCCAATTGGACCACTTCCCTGAAGGCTATGACAAGGAAGCCATCTCGCGTGGCCTTGCCCCACTGAAACATATCCAACAGCTCAAGAGCTCGATTCCAGACTCAGTGACCTTCCTTGAAATGTACCAAGCGGAAACCTTCAATGACCTCAAGGTCTTGAGTCGTTGGGAGAGCCATGCCCCTTACCAAAGTTTGGCCGTGCCGATCGGTCTGCGTGGGAAGGACGATTTGGTCTACCTCAATCTCCATGAAAAAGCTCATGGACCACATGGTTTGATCGCAGGGACAACTGGTTCTGGTAAGTCTGAAACCATTCAGTCTTATATCCTGAGCCTTGCCGTCAACTTCCACCCACACGATGTGGCTTTCCTCCTCATCGACTACAAGGGTGGGGGAATGGCCAACCTCTTCAAGGATCTGCCTCACTTGCTTGGGACCATCACCAACTTGGATGGTGCCCAGTCTATGCGGGCCCTAGCCTCTATCAATGCGGAGATCCATCGTCGGGAGCGCCTCTTTGGTCAATATGGGGTCAACCATATCAACCAATACCAAAAGAAATTTAAACTCGGTGAAGCGACAGAACCGCTTCCTCACCTTTTCTTAATCAGTGATGAGTTCGCCGAGCTCAAGGTCAACCAACCAGACTTCATCAAGGAGTTGGTCTCTATCGCGCGTGTAGGTCGTTCCCTTGGGGTGCACTTGATTCTTGCGACGCAAAAACCTTCTGGGGTTGTGGATGACCAGATCTGGTCCAACTCCCGCTTCAAGCTAGCCCTCAAGGTGGCAGACCGTGGGGATTCCATGGAGATGCTGCGGACGGCAGATGCGGCTGAGATCACTCAGACCGGTCGCGCCTATCTTCAAGTCGGGAATAACGAAGTCTATGAGCTCTTCCAAACCGCTTGGTCAGGAGCAGACTACCAGCCTGAGAAGGACCAGCTAGGGATCGAAGACCATACCATCTACTTGATCAATGAACTGGGCCAATACGAAGTCCTCAACCAAGATCTCTCTGGTCTGGATACGGCAGAAGAAATCAAGGAAGTGCCGACAGAACTGGATGTCATCGTGCAAGAGATCAACCACTTGCACCAACAAGAAGGCATCGCAGCTGTGGCCCAACCATGGTTGCCACCGCTCAAAGAGCGGATCACGCTGGATGAGTTGGACAAGGTCGTGCCGATCGAGGCTTGGCAAAAACGGACAGCTCCAAGCGTCCTGATTGGGGTCGCCGATATCCCGCAAGCGCAAAAGCAAGAAGCTGTTGCTATCGATCTATCAAAAGATGGGAATATCCTCCTTTACGGAAGTCCAGGTACAGGGAAGACCACTTTCCTTCAGACAGTCACAATGGATCTGGCTCGCAAGCAGAGTCCGGAAAATCTGACCATGTACCTGCTGGATTTCGGAACCAATGGTCTAGCACCCTTGACTCAATTGCCACATGTGGCCGATAGCCTCTTGCTCGATCAGACGGAGAAAATCCAGAAATTCATCCGGATCATTAACCGCGAGTTGGATCGTCGCAAGAAGCTCCTGTCTGAGCATGGTGTCGGCACCATCGCCCTCTACCGTGAAGTGACCGGCAAGCAAGAGCCAACCATGGTCATCCTCATGGATAGCTATGAGTCTATGAAGGACGAGCCTTATGAGACAGACCTCTTCAAGCTCTTCATGCGGATCTCTCGTGAAGGTCTCAGCATCGGTGTGCACTTGATCATCACAGCTAGCCGTCAGAACAACCTACGGGCTCAGCTCTATTCTAACTTCAAGCACCAGCTGACCTTGCCACAAAATGATATCTCTGAAGTCCGCGGTATCGTGGGAGCAACCCCACTAGCAGCTACGATGGAAGACATCAAGGGACGCGCGCTCATGAAGCGTGACGAAGTCGATGTTGTCCAGTTCGCCCTACCAGTCGCAGGAGACAATGATATCCAAATCATCAACAACCTCCGCGACCAAGTCCAAAGCCTCAAAGAGATGTGGACTGGCCGCACCCCAGCAGGCATCCCAATGGTGCCAGATGAGTTGACAGAAGCAGCCTTCTATGGACGTGAGGATGTAGCAGCCTTGCTGGATGAAGGCAAAGTGCCACTCGGATTGGATCTGGAAACAGTTGAACCGGTGACATGGGATCTCAAGAAAGGCAACCTTCTCTATCTGACAGATAAAGAAGAACAAATGACACAGTTCGTCAAGCAAATCGCTCGTAGTAAGCAAAAGGTGATTGTGTTGGCGCCAGCCTACAATGAATTGCCAGAGATGGAAGGTGTGACGATTCTCTCTACGAAGGAAGACTATGTAGCTGGAATCAAGACAATGGAAGAAAATATCCAATTGAGATTGGAACATCAGAAATCGCAACATGAAGCAACGATTGTACTATACAATCAACTAGAACTTATGAATGATTTAAGTATGGATCTTCAATCTAGTCTGAACTATGTCCTTGAAAAAGGGGCGCGTGCAGGCTATGCTACAGTAGCCATGAGTGGTAGTCAGTTGAATCGAAAAATTGACGAAGTGTCAAAATCTATCAAACTCTATAAACAAGCGATCGTGGCCATGCGGATTACAGACCAAAGTGTCCTAAATGTTATCAATCGACCAGTTCGTGAAGAACCACTTGATAGCCAGGTGAACTACTATGTAGAAGATGGATTTGTAAGAAAAGTGAAAGTATTAATGAAATAGAAGGGAGATGAAATATGGGGAAAGCAGCCATAATTGCATCTATGAATGAAACAAGTCAAGCTATCTCAACACTAAATGCAAAAATTGCTAAATTAACTGAAATAAAAGGATCTTTAGAATCGTTTCCAACAACCGTCAACTATGTGTTAATTAACGATGAAAATATTAAAAGTAATTATAATATAGCAGGTGCGAAGTATTCAAAAGACACAAGTTTTGAACAAGATTTATTAAAGAACATTAAACGAGATTTTGATACAAAGATAGATAATGTTTCTGAGAAGGTGTCTAATAAGATTCATGAGTTAGAGAGTCAAAAGTTTGGATTAGAAAATAAAATGAATTTGTTACTTAATCAACTGTTGACGACAAAGGAGAAATAAAATATGAATGATGTTATTAAAGTTCATGATTTACCTGCAATAGGACGTTATGCAAAATCAATCCAACAATTTTCGAAATCAGTTTAGGCGGCTGCCAGTGATACAGAGAGGCAATTCAATTCTAAAACAGGAAATGGAAATGATGAGGCTTTAGCGTTAGTAGCTTTTTTTGAGCGTTTAAATATTTTGCAGAATCTAGTATTTCATAGATATCCGAAGTATATGGAAAATTTTGCAAGTAGTGTTTCTCACTTTGAAAGTAGTGTAAGCGGAGCAGGATTCGATAAAGAAGCTTGGACCAGTGGATCGGGTATGCAAGATTTAGTAAAAAAATTGACAGATGAGGGTTCAGATAGTCAGTTATACGCAATAAAGGATACTATTAAGCATCTACAAGAATTGTTTGATAGAGCAACTTCTGCTCTGGGGATTGAGAATGAAAGTTTAGAGGCAACAAAACAAGCAGCTGAAGGAGGTTTGGCAAGTTCTAAAGATTCACGACAAAAGACTCACAATCAGATTCAAACGTCGCATGATACTTTTAATGCAACATTATTTGAAGTTATGTCAGATTTAATGGGGATGAGCAAAGATATTGAAGAAGCAGAAGCAAAACTTGCTGTTGCACCGGATGTTGTGTTGGCTTCCATTGTCAACAAAACTCTTACATCTGATAAAGCTTACTACCTTGATGCGGTTCAAACTAAAGCAGATGCTGAAATTATGACCGTGATTTTAAGTGAAGGTGATGATAAAAAAGAGTTTTTCACGAAATTAGCAAATGTGAAGACGAAGGATTCTAGTTTAGAAGTGTCACAGATTATTGTAGAGCGTTTAATGTATGAGGTTAATCATCCAAAAGAAGATGGAAGTGTACCAAATTTATCGATTTTTATGGAGGTTCTGACTCAACGAGACCAAGAAAGTGTAAAGGATTATTCATTAAGATTGTCTGCAGCATCAGAAGCTACAGGAGGAGCTTACAAGGTTCAAGCTGACGATATAATGCCAAAATTTCCTCCGCAAGGTTCTCCACGAGAAGCTTATGATGAATATTTTAAAAAGAAGAATAGCAAAGAGGTCCGTAAGGCATTATTGTCTTTAAATAACAAGGTGGAATGGTATGAAAAACTAAATAGCCTTTTTATGTATACCGCTATTAATGAAATGGGGGAAGGTAAACCACAAACTCTTCAAGAACCTAAAATCAATGGTGGCTATGAAACTAAAATTTATCCCTCCTTACAAAAGGCTTTCTTTCACAAGGATAGTTTTAAATTAACAAAAGGAAAAGATGGTAAAGGATTCTCATTCTCTGTAACTCAAACACTTCCTGGTATTAAAAAGGTTAAAGCAGATATTATAGATGAAAAAACAGATTTGAATATTCAAGGGAATATAGATAAAATTAAAGATTTAACTCTTGAAAAAACAATGCTTTTTCCAAAAACAGTGGCTAATACAATGAAAGATTTAGCTAAGTTATATGCACCTGCTGGAGTTTTAATAGGAATTGTTGAGACAGGTATGAGTGAAGACAAAGATATCAAAAAGCTCATAGACAGTGGAGAAACAGTTTCTTCCTCAAAAATTTGGAATGATACGCCTGTAGATAAATACACTAGTAAAGCGGAGGGCGCTTTAAATATCTCTAAAAATATTTACGATTATTTTGATAAAAAAGAAAAATATGATAAAGAGATCAAAAATTTGAAGAACGACAGTGAGGCTGAGTTTTGGCAATATGGTGGGACATCATTCAAAGAGGAGGGGGCAAAGAGTAACAGTCGATACGTCAGCCCAAGCTTTGATGTGGAGGCCTATTTGAAACAACGAGATTTAGAGAAAAATGGCTTACGAACTTATATAGCTGAGACGGCTATGAAAAATGGGGAGGATCCGTATATTGCGTTACAGAATTTTAGTAAAGCAGTTAATAAGAGTAAGGCGAGTGGGGCGTATGATGCAGAACTGAAGGGACTTTTAAGTGGTGAAGGAGATCGTGATTATCAAATAGAGACAATCCCATTTAATAAGTTGTTCAGTGGATTAAAGGATGCAGAAAGCTCTATTAATGGTGGAAATAATTACGAAAATGGAAGTTCATATTTCACACGAGATTCCTATCGAAATTGGTCTTATTTAGATTATGTGACTGGAGTGGGTCAAGGAGGAAGTTGATATGAATAGAATAATAGAAAATAAACGAATATTTAAATTTATAGTCATTAGTTTGTTTCTGCTACTGTTAATTGTGATAAGCACATTAGCCTTTAAAAAAAATTATAAAAAACCTGAAAGTGCTGAATACTCAATTGAAAAATTTTCAAAGGTCGAAGATGCAGTTTACTTTTTTGGAAATCAACGGAAATATGTACTGTTAAATAATAACTCTGATTTTAATTTTGGTGGTGGGCGATTTGCTTATACGACAGAACGAAAAGTGATGACAAAAAAGGATGGTATCGATGTAACTGATGAAAAACGTATGCCAAAGTCAGATTATTGGAGACTTCGTCTATATGATTACAGCACAGAGAATTTAGCTGTTATACAAGTGGATTTGAACAAAGCAGTTGAAGAATATCGAGCAGATTTCTATCCTATTCGTTTTTCAATTTTTACCTATCATAATAATCCTAAAAACACTATTAATATAGATGTGAAAAATAAGAAAGGTATTTTTAAAACTTTCGTCTTGAATATTAATACTGGGAAAGTTGAAGGGGAGTTCAAAGAACGCTCAGATAAATATGATACCGTACCAAATTTTTATTACACAACATTAGGAGAGTATGTTAAAGGGAAGGGATATTTTGTAGATCATAATATTACCACTATTAGTGACTTTCAAAAAGAAGGTAAAAATTTGAATACAAATATCAATCTATTTAAGGACTATCCAGAAATTGAAGAGAAAATAAAAGATGATTGGATTTTTGAACCACAAGAACAATATGTGACACCAGAGGAGTGGTTTAATAAGGTCCTTTATTGGATGGCACCTCAGGGTGAAGAAAAGCTAACTATTTATGGTGTAGATAAAAAGGGTCAGGTATCAGATATTCCTATCACTACCTATGAGGAATACCAAGCTTGGATTCAAAAACAAGAATCGGAAAGGAGTAAGGATGAAGCGGATTAATCCAGAAAGAATTAAGAGTATCAAAGCGAGCATGAATGCATCCACAGATGAAATGTCAGACGGTGTTAAATCGTTAATTGAAGCTCCTGTAACAGGAAATTTTGAAGAATGCGTTAAGTTAACAAAAAAATCGATGGGTAACCTGGTCAAAACTGTAGATTCTTTGGATGCATATTTAAATAGTGTTGCCGATGCTTTTGCCAAAACGGATGCTAGTTTAGCAGCTTCAATTGATGGAGGGCTTTATAGTGTACCACCAAAGCAGACGTGGCAAGAGAAGCAAGAAAGCTATATTTCAGAGGGGAAAAATTTATCAGATAGATATAATCGTAGAAAATTAGTAGATGTTTATAATGGTCAATATAATGATTTTCCATCGTAATCAACCTTATGGATTACTAAAATAATCACATTATTGGTAAAATTTTTGTCTTTTTTAGGAGATTGATTTTTTAAAAAGAAATTTATTTTTTTGATTTAAACTTACTTTTTTCTCGTTTTGTTTTAAAGAATAGTAAGTAAAATGTGTAGAGCGAAAAATTACGTACAAGGGAAAACCACGGTTCTCTCTTTTAGAACGAAGACAAACGTCAATTTGATGTTTGTCTTTTTAAATCCGACTCAATCACAAAAGAAGGGAAATGATCCATGAAAAAGATGATGGTATTGCTGGCGAGTGTACTTGTTTTAACAGCCTGTGCTCAGCCTAAAAAAGAGGCCAAGGAGGCAACTGCAAGCAAAACGGAGCAAACTACAAAGGCTTCCCTGTCTGCTAAAGAGGAAAAGGGCTTGAAATTTGTAGTTGCACCTCAATATGAAGGAAAAACATCTGATTTGATTGAATTGGGTAAGAAGTTGGTTAAGGAGCATCCGGAAGTTGGCGATCAAGGGGATATCACTGTATATTATACAGGGAACACCTATACTGTAGAGCAACAAGAATATGCAGTATTTATGTTGGTCAATAAAACTACAACGAATATTGATCGTGATGCGACCTTTAAAATTAGCTGGAGTTATGATGGCCACTCGATTTATCAAGATCAAGTGGTCCAGTATAGTCTATCGAACAACCCTAAGTTACCGACCCAATCAGCGACTCTCTTATTGCTTCCTTTGACGAGCGAACAAAGCTCGATCGTAGAGAAGATATCAGATGAAACGAAGATGAGTCTGAGTATTACAGACATTATGATGAAGTAGGTGATGGACATGCCTGATACCAGAATACTTCTAGTCATTGCTGTGGCCGTTATTGGATTTCCTTTGTTTGTTGTACTCTTTTTTGGATATTTTTATAGAAGAGAAGTTAGGATTAAGACCCTCTCGTCAAAGAGCGTTGAGGGAGTGGTAGTTGGCTATAAGCGGGCACAAATTGTAGCGGCTCCAATTGTAGAATACATAGTGGATGGTCAGACCTATCGAAATAGCTTGAAATATTATCGGGTAGTGCGGGTAACCCTCCCTTGGAAAACGAATCAAGTGGCTAGCGATATCGATTTGATGGCGCAAAGGATAACTATCTACACCAATTCTACAGTCTCAAAGGGCAATCTTTTTCAAGATGCTTTTCCACTGGGCTCGACCATGACGGTCTGGTATAATCCAGCCTGTCCAAAAGAATCATACGTTGAACGCTATAGTGGACTAGACAGGCTTTTTAAACGGCAAATGTGGATTGGAATCTGGATGTTAATTTTATTGCCTATTTTGGCAGTTGTGTCCATCACCATGGGAATGAAGTATAAATGATGGATCAGCCCTAACTGAATAAAAGATGAAGAGAAATCACCGTCCTATCGGTGATTTTTTTGTCTTCACTTCTCCCTCGAATTAATCCTTAAATTGTGATAAAATAAGGGTTACGAATGTTTTTGAATTGCCTGTTTTTGCTTAGAAGCGGGCTGCTCAAAAGCGAGCAAAAGAATCAAGATCAAGGGAGAAACAATGTCCAACACCTTTGAAATTTTAATGGATCAGCTGGATATGCCGCTGGAGATGCGATCTTCCAGTGCCTTTTTGCATGCAGAGATTCAAGAAGTCGTGGTGCATAAGGTCAGTCGGGTTTGGGAGTTCCGCTTTGCTTTTGCGGAAGTCTTGCCGATTGCTGTGTTTAAGGAATTGCGCCAGCGCTTGAAGGACGAATTTTCAAAGACGGGAAACCAGGCGACCTTTACCATCCAAGTGGCTAATCAGGACTTTTCTGATGATTTATTGCAGGCCTACTACCGGGAGGTTTTTGAGGATGGCCCTTGTGCTAGTCAAGGCTTTAAGGGGCTCTACCAAGACTTGCAGGTGCGCGCGGAAGGGCAGGAATTGATCATCTCAGGGCCTTCTTCGGTTGATACGGAGCATTTTCGTAAGAACCATTTGCCCAATCTTGCCAAACAGTTGGAAGCCTTTGGTTTTCCGCATTTCACTTGTCGGGTGGAGTCTGATGAGGAGTTGACAGAGCAAGAAGTGGCACGCTTTGAGGAGGAAAATGAAAAGATCTTCCAAGCAGCTAATGAAGAGACCTTGCGGGCTATGGAATCCTTGGCCCAGATGGCTCCGCCACCAGCTGTTGAAGAAAAGCCAGTTTTTGACTTCAAAGCTAAGAAAGCTGCGGCTAAACCTAAGCTAGACAAGGCTGAGATCACTCCGATGATTGAGATCACGACGGAAGAGAACCGGATTGTCTTTGAAGGCGTGGTCTTTGACGTGGAGCACAAGGTGACACGGACCGGTCGAGTCTTGATCAGCTTTAAGATGACCGACTATACCTCGAGTTTTTCCCTTCAGAAATGGGTCAAAAATGAGGAAGAAGCCCAGAAGTTTGACATGATCAAGAAGAACAGCTGGCTACGGGTGCGGGGAAATATCGAAATGAACAATTTCACGCGCGACTTGACCATGAATGTCCAAGACATTCAGGAAGTTGTGCATTATGCCCGCAAAGATCTGATGCCAGAAGGCGAGCGTCGGGTGGAATTCCACGCGCATACCAATATGTCGACGATGGATGCCCTGCCGGAAGTTGAAGAGTTGATCGCCAAGGCAGCTGAGTGGGGTCATAAGGCGGTGGCTATCACTGACCATGGCAATGTGCAGAGCTTCCCACATGGCTTTAAAGCAGCCAAGAAGGCTGGAATCCAGCTGATCTATGGGATGGAAGCCAATATCGTAGAGGACAAGGTGCCCATCACCTATAACGAGGTAGATCTGGACCTCAATGAAGCGACTTATGTGGTCTTTGACGTGGAAACGACAGGACTATCAGCCATCTACAATGACTTGATCCAGGTCGCCGCTTCTAAGATGTACAAGGGTAATGTCATTGAGGAGTTTGACGAGTTTATCGACCCGGGCCATCCTCTGTCTGCCTTTACGACCCAATTGACAGGGATCACCAATGAGCATGTCCGGGGTGCCAAGCCCTTGGTACAGGTCTTGAAGGAGTTTCAGGCCTTCTGTGAGGGAACGGTTCTCGTTGCCCACAATGCCACCTTTGACGTGGGCTTCATGAATGCCAACTATGAGCGTCATGGGCTTCCCAAGATCACCCAGCCGGTCATCGATACCCTGGAATTTGCCCGCAACCTCTATCCAGATTTTAAACGGCATGGCTTGGGGCCATTGACCAAGCGCTTTGGGGTAGGCTTGGAGCACCATCACATGGCCAACTACGATGCGGAAGCGACGGGGCGCCTGCTCTTTATCTTCATCAAAGATGTCGCTGAAAAGCATGGGGTGACCAATCTCAAGGACTTGAATATCGATTTGATCGATGAGAATTCTTATAAGAAGGCCCGAGTCAAGCATGCAACCCTCTATGTCAAGAACCAGACTGGCCTTAAGAACATGTTTAAACTAGTCTCACTTTCTGGGACCAAGTATTTCGAAGGAGTTCCACGGATTCCCAAGACCGTGCTGGACGCCCACCGCGAGGGCTTGATCCTCGGATCGGCCTGCTCAGAAGGGGAAGTCTTTGATGCGGTCATGTCGCAAGGTGTGGATGCGGCAGTCGAAGTGGCTAAGTACTACGACTTTATCGAGGTTATGCCACCGGCTATCTATGCACCCCTCATTGCCAAGGAGCAGGTCAAGGATATGGAGGAGCTCCAGACCATTATCAAGAGCTTGATTGAAGTAGGAGATCGCCTCGGCAAGCCTGTTCTCGCGACAGGAAATGTCCACTATCTAGAGCCGGAAGATGAGATATATCGGGAGATCATTGTCCGTAGTCTCGGTCAAGGGGCCATGATCAACCGGACCATTGGGCACGGAGAAGATGCCCAGCCAGCGCCACTGCCAAAAGCGCATTTCAGAACCACCAATGAAATGCTGGATGAATTTGCCTTTTTGGGAGAAGACTTGGCACGCAAGATTGTTATTGAAAATACCAATGCACTCGCAGAGACCTTTGAGCCGGTCGAAGTGGTCAAGGGTGACCTCTATACGCCATTTATCGACAAGGCCGAAGAAACGGTTGCGGAATTGACCTATAAGCGGGCCTTTGAGATCTATGGTAATCCACTTCCTGATATTGTCGATCTGCGAATTGAAAAGGAATTGACTTCCATCTTGGGGAATGGTTTTGCCGTGATTTATCTGGCTTCGCAAATGCTGGTGCATCGTTCCAATGAGCGGGGCTACCTGGTTGGATCGCGTGGATCCGTCGGATCCAGCTTTGTCGCGACCATGATCGGGATCACCGAGGTCAATCCGCTCTCACCTCACTATGTCTGCAGCAAGTGCCAGTACAGTGAATTCATCACAGATGGTTCTTATGGATCTGGTTTTGATATGCCAGACAAGGATTGTCCAAACTGTGGCCACAAGCTCAGCAAAAACGGACAGGACATTCCCTTTGAAACCTTCCTTGGTTTCGATGGAGACAAGGTACCCGATATCGATTTGAACTTCTCAGGGGAAGACCAGCCGAGCGCCCACTTGGATGTCCGGGATATCTTTGGGGAAGAATATGCCTTCCGGGCAGGAACAGTAGGTACCGTCGCGGCCAAGACTGCCTATGGGTTTGTGAAAGGCTATGAGCGAGACTACGGCAAGTACTACCGAGATGCTGAGGTCGAACGTCTGGCCCAAGGTGCCGCTGGGGTCAAGCGGACGACCGGTCAGCACCCGGGGGGAATCGTTGTTATTCCAAACTATATGGATGTCTATGACTTTACTCCGGTCCAGTATCCAGCAGATGATGTGACAGCTGAATGGCAGACCACTCACTTTAACTTCCACGATATCGATGAGAACGTCCTCAAGCTCGATGTCCTGGGACACGATGATCCGACTATGATTCGCAAACTCCAAGACTTGTCAGGAATTGATCCGAATGATATTCCTATGGATGACCCAGGTGTCATGGCCCTCTTTTCTGGGACGGAAGTGCTAGGGGTGACAGCCGAGCAGATCGGAACGCCGACAGGTATGCTGGGAATCCCAGAGTTTGGGACCAACTTCGTTCGGGGCATGGTCGATGAAACCCATCCGACGACCTTTGCCGAGTTGCTTCAGCTCTCTGGTCTGTCTCACGGTACCGACGTGTGGTTGGGAAATGCTCAAGACTTGATCAAGGCGGGCATTGCCGATCTATCGACCGTTATCGGGTGTCGGGATGACATCATGGTCTACCTCATGCACGCGGGGCTCAAGCCTAAGATGGCCTTTACCATCATGGAGCGTGTGCGGAAAGGCATGTGGCTCAAGATCTCAGAAGAAGAGCGCAATGGCTATATCCAAGCCATGAAGGAAAACAATGTTCCTGAATGGTACATCGAGTCCTGTGGGAAGATCAAGTACATGTTCCCTAAAGCCCATGCCGCGGCCTATGTTATGATGGCCCTTCGTGTGGCCTACTTTAAAGTGCATCATCCACTTTATTACTACTGTGCTTACTTCTCGATTCGGGCCAAGGCCTTTGACATCAAGACCATGGGTGCAGGCCTTGAGGCCGTGAAAGCGCGGATGAAAGAAATCTCTGAGAAACGCAAGAACAACGAAGCTTCCAATGTAGAGATTGACCTCTACACCACCCTTGAGATTGTCAATGAGATGTGGGAGCGGGGCTTCAAGTTTGGCAAACTAGACCTCTATCGCAGTCAGGCGACAGAATTCTTGATCGATGGGGATACCCTGATTCCACCATTTGTTGCTATGGATGGTCTGGGAGAGAACGTCGCCAAGCAAATCGTGCGGGCGCGTGAAGAAGGAGAATTCCTTTCTAAAACAGAGTTGCGCAAGCGTGGTGGCGTCTCCTCCACCCTGGTTGAAAAGATGGATGAGATGGGTATTCTTGGCAATATGCCAGAGGATAACCAGTTGAGCCTCTTTGATGATTTGTTTTGATGGAGGGAATCCATTTACAAAAGTTGATCCAGTTTCATCTAATTAAGACTTAACAGTAAAACCAGTAGAGATGATTTTTATGATTTTCATTTCTGCTGGTTTTTAGATATGATAGAATATAAATAAGTTTTTATCCAGAGACTAAAACTTTAGGAAGTTATATATTGAAATTATCAAAAATGATCGCTATAAATTATTAATAATGATACTCTCAAACAAGAGTAGGCTTAACGGAAGTAGTGTTTGCTATACCTTAATAACTTTTCGATATGGAATGGAGATAAGTATGATTTTAGGTGAAACTTATAGGAAAATAAGAGAAGAAAAGGGAATTTCTATTTCTTCATTAGCAGGTGCTGAAATTTCAAAATCTCAAATATCTAGATTTGAATTAGGAGAAACAGAGATTTCTGTCTTTAAGTTATTGTATCTTCTTGAAAGAATAGGAGTAACACTAGAAGAATTTCTGCTTATCTGTAATCATTATCAACCTTCGGATTTTAATACCTTAATAGCTTCTGTTAAACAGGCCGCATATAATGAAGATTCTCAAGCATTACTAGATATGGTAGAGAAAGAAATAGAACTTTTTCATAGGACAAATTCTCATTACCATAAATTAAATGCTATTTTCATTGAAAGTATTGTTTCGGGAATGGATAAGAATCATCAATTGAGTCGTCAAGACGCCTCTTATCTTACAAACTATTTATTTTCTGTTGAAAACTGGGGTTATTACGAAACGCTCATCCTTGGAAATTGCTGTCGTGTTCTATCTCCAGATTTATTATTTAGATATGCCAAAGAGGCGCTCAAAAAAGGGAAGTTGTATAGTTCTATACCTAAAAATAGACAATCTCTCATTCAACTACTTCTCAATTCTTTGATTATAATGATTGAGAACGACTTATATGAGGAATCTTTATTTTTAAAACAGGCTACGAAGAATATATTAGCGGATTCCACAGATTTTTTTGAACAAACTATTTTGCTGTATTTAGATGGATATTTGGAACTGAAATTCTATCATAATCAAAAATCACTTTTAAAAATCGAAGAAGCTTTAAAAATTTTCGAACTCTTCAATAAAACAATCTACAAAAATTACAAAGAATACTTTGAGAAACACATCATTCATTTAGTAGACTAGGCCATTTATCTATAGGGTAATAACGTGATCAAACTCTTCCAATATTTCTGGATTTTGATCATGAGTAATGACAATAACAATTGCATCTTTAATGGATAGAATGTAGTCCATCATTGCTTTGGCTTTTATTGGATCAAGGTTGCTTGTAGGTTCGTCAAAAATATATACAGAATATGGTTTGGCTAAAAACCTAGCTAAATCAATTCGTTGCTTTTCTCCAGATCGGAAGAGCGTCGTGTAGGGAAAGAGTGTAGATCTCGGTGGTCGCCGTATCATTAAAAAAAAAAAAA
>ENA-UPWP01000900-UPWP01000900.1-human-gut-metagenome-genome-assembly--contig:-NODE-900-length-20180-cov-5.455703_pt1 | contig 20180 bp, 18 predicted proteins | sample MGYA00250052_ERZ773380 | MGnify/ENA primary metagenome ERZ773380 (study PRJEB29103, sample SAMN06112063) | human gut metagenome | biome: human gut; feature: ankylosing spondylitis patient; material... | reverse complement strand
TATAATGGTATTTTATTTTGGACACTAAGAGCGCAATGCAGGCGATTCGATGCGGCCGGAATTAAAAAACGGAGATGTTGTTCTGGTGAACCGTCTGGTGTATAATGCCATGACTCCGAAAAGAGGAGATATTATTGCGTTTAAGCCAAATGGCAGAGAAAATGCACATTATTATATCAAAAGGATCGTGGGACTGCCGGGAGAGACGGTTCAGATCAAGGATGGAAAAGTATATATTAACGGAAAAGAACAGAAAAAAGATATCTTTGTGTCCGAAATTGAAAAGCCGGGAGTTGCCCAGGATGAGATCACACTTGGTGAGAATGAGTATTTTGTACTGGGAGATCAGGCGTCCAGCAGCGATGACAGCAGGATGGCTGATATCGGAAATGTAAAACGTTCGGAAATTTACGGGAAGATATGGTTTAATACGAGTGTGGGCAGTAATTTTGGATTTGTAAAATAGTGAGGAGGGACAATATGCATTTTCAGTGGTATCCGGGACATATGACAAAGGCAAAACGGATGATGCAGGAGAATATCAAACTGATCGATCTGGTGATCGAACTGGTGGATGCAAGGCTGCCGGTCAGCAGCCGGAATCCGGACATTGATGAGCTCGGAAAAAATAAAGCACGTCTCATTCTTTTAAATAAAGCCGATCTGGCAGAAGAAAAGTGGAATGATGCATGGGCAGAGTATTTTAAGAAGAAAGGATATTCTGTAGTCAAGGTTAATTCAAAGAAAGGCGGGGGGATCAAGTCGATCCAGGGCGTGATCCAGGAAGCCTGTAAAGAGAAGATAGAAAGAGACAGAAAGCGCGGGATCTTAAACCGCCCGGTGCGTGCAATGGTCGTTGGGATTCCGAATGTAGGAAAATCAACGTTTATCAATGCACTGGCAGGAAAAGCCTGTGCCAAGACCGGGAATAAGCCGGGAGTGACAAAAGGAAAACAGTGGATCCGTTTAAATAAAAATGTAGAGCTTTTAGATACGCCGGGTATTCTCTGGCCGAAGTTTGAAGACCAGACCGTGGGACTTCGGCTGGCATTTATCGGTTCTATTAAAGATGAGATTCTCAATACAGAAGAGCTGGGAGGCGAGCTGATCCGGTTTCTGGTACAGAGTTATCCGGGTGTATTGCAGGAAAAATATGATGTGAGTGAGTCACAGGATATTTATGCGTGTCTGGAAGAAATTGCGAAGAACAGGCATTGTCTGGTACGAGGCAGTGAGCTGGATATGGAAAAGGCGGCAAGGCTGTTGTTAGATGATTTTAGAAATGGAAGAATTGGAAGAATTACTCTGGAATTCCCTCAGGATTATGAAGAGACAGACGGAGAGTAAAGAGGGGGCAGTCGTAGCATGAAAGAGAAAGATCAGGATAGAAGTATTTTCAAAGAAATTTTAGGATGGCTCGTGTATATTGCGATTTTGCTGGCTGCGGTATATGTTCTGATTACGTATGTGGGACAGCGGACAGAAGTCAGCGGACATTCTATGGAACCGACACTGCAACATGGAGACAATCTGATCGTAGACAAGATCAGTTATCGTTTCAGGGAACCTGAGCGGTATGAGATTATCGTATTCCCTTATCAATATAAGGAAAATACATATTATATCAAACGGATCATCGGACTGCCGGGAGAAACTGTCCAGATTATAGACGGAGAGGTCTATATCAATGGAGAACTGCTGGCGGATGAACATTATGGAAAAGAAGTGATGCTGGATCCGGGGATTGCAGCAGAATCGATCACACTGGGAGACGATGAATATTTTGTTCTGGGTGACAATCGAAATCACAGTTCTGACAGCAGGGATCCGAGTGTAGGCGTGCTGCACAGGAAGGATCTGATCGGGCGAGCCTGGGTGAGGATCTGGCCGTTTAGTGACATTGGGTTTATCCGGCACGATTAAGAGGAAGTAGATTGAGGAAAAGAAATGAAAAGTATCAGTGAGATCAGAACAGAGTTTGAAGCGTGCCGGGGTTCAAGAGCAGAATTGTATGAGATGTATGCGTATGATACAAGGATGGGAGTGCAAAAGCTCATTCAGAAATATCAGAAGCAGGACGAAAAGCTTGCAAATGAAAGACTTCGTTTAAAGCAGATGCGGCAGTATGAAGAAAAGTATAGTCATTGTGACTATATCTGCGGAATTGATGAGGTTGGAAGAGGACCACTGGCAGGTCCGGTTGTGGCAGCGGCGGTAATTCTCCCGAAAGACGCCGAGATTCTATATTTGAATGATTCCAAAAAGCTCTCGGCAAAGCGAAGAGAAGAGCTGTATGATGAGATACAGGAAAAAGCAATTGCAATTGGGATCGGAATGGCGGGACCGGCGCGAATTGATGAGATCAATATTCTTCAGGCAACCTATGAAGCGATGCGTCAGGCAATCGGTCAGCTGTCTGTAGAACCGGAGGTTCTTTTAAATGATGCAGTCACGATCCCGGAGGTTGTGATTCCACAGGTGCCGATCATCAAAGGAGATGCAAAAAGTGTTTCAATTGCGGCCGCAAGTGTAATTGCGAAAGTAACAAGAGACCGTCTGATGGAAGAGTATGATCAGGTACTTGCGGGATACGGGTTTGCTGACAATAAGGGATATGGCTCGGCAGAGCATATCGCAGCACTTCGGAAACTTGGACCGACGCCGATTCACCGCCGTACCTTTATTAAAAATTTTGTCTGAAAAATGTGGTGTTTTCCGGGCGCAGTGTGAAAAGGATGAAACAAAACAACAGAGCTGTCGGCACTGCCTATGAGCAGATTGCCGGCAGATTTTTAGAAAAGAAGGGATTTCAGATCCTGGAGTATAACTACAGGTGTCGGGCAGGGGAGATCGATCTGATTGCCAGGGACAGGGAGTATTTGGTATTCTGTGAAGTGAAATACCGGCGAACAAAAAGTGCGGGCAGTGCGCTGGAAGCAGTGGATACAAAAAAGCAGAAACGATTGTACCGATGCGCTCAGCAATATGTGGCGGCACATAAAATACCCGATGCTGCGGCAAGGTTTGATGTAGTTGCAATAGAGGGGAACGAGGTGTGTCATATTGAAAATGCCTTTGAGGGGGCATAGAATATAAAAAGGGGAGTGGAAAAAATGGGATTAGGACTTCGTTATAAGAATGAAGAACAGATTTTTCAGGAACAATATACAGAACCACCATACCTGGAATATCCGATGTTTCGAGAGACAGGGATTGTAAAGCATGGATTTTCTACAAGGATAGGAGGCGTCAGCAAAGGCTGTTTTTCTTCATTGAATTTAAGTTTCACAAGAGGGGATGAAGAAGAGGCTGTTCGTGAAAATTTCCGAAGGATCGGATCAGCGATGGGAATCCTATGTGAGGATATGGTGTTTACTCACCAGACACATACGATCAATGTGCGGGTAGTGACGGAAGCGGACAGGGGATGCGGGATCGTAAAACCTAGGACCTACTCGGATGTAGATGGTCTGGTGACTGACATTCCGGGAATTTGTCTGGTAACATTTTATGCGGACTGTGTTCCTTTGTATTTTGTGGACCCGGTAAAGAAAGTGATCGGACTGAGTCATTCCGGATGGAGAGGAACCGTAGGGAAGATCGGAAAAGTGACTGTGGAAACGATGTGCAGAGAATTTAAAAGCAGACCGGAGGATATTCTCGCAGCGGTCGGACCGTCGATCTGTCAGGACTGCTATGAGGTCAGTGAAGATGTGATCCGGCAGTTTCGGAAGAATTTTCCGGAAGACTGCTGGGATGCGTTGTTTTATCAAAAAGAAAACCAGAAGTACCAGCTGAATCTGTGGAAAGCAAATGAGCTGATCTTTCGTGAGGCAGGGATTTTGCCGGAGCATATTGCAGTGACCAATCTGTGTACGCATTGTAACAGTGAGATTCTGTATTCTCACAGACAGGCAGGAGATGCCAGAGGAAATCTCTGTGCGTTTCTGGCATTAGATCAGGAGGTGTAAGAGTGATATTTTTAGCAGCAGAGGAAATCCAGGATGTAGTACAGTCCCCGGAAGAAGTGGCAAAAGATGTGAACCGGTTTGTACAGTGGTTTGAGGATCAGATCCCAACCTTGATCTCTTTCGGGATCAAGGTTGTGCTTGCAATCGTATTTTTCTTTATCGGAAGAGCGGTGATCCATGGAATTCAGAAGATGGTGAAGCATTCCATGCAGCGGGCAAATGCGGATACAGGTGTGATCCAGTTCGTAGAATCATTCCTGAAATTTGGGCTGTATGCACTGCTGCTGTTTATGATCGCAACAAATTTTGGAATTGAGACATCCTCGGTTGCGGCGCTGATCGCATCCGGAGGTGTGGCAATCGGTCTCGCGCTGCAGGGGAGTCTTTCGAACTTTGCAGGAGGCGTACTGATCCTGCTTTTAAAACCGTTTGTAGTGGGTGACTACATCATTGTTGCCAATGATGGAACAGAAGGAACGGTAAAAGTCATCCAGATCTTCTATACAAAGCTGACAACGGTAGATAATAAGACGATCGTGATTCCAAATGGAACGCTTTCCAACAGCAGTCTGACGAATGTGACGGCAAGACCGGAACGGCAGTTGGATTTAAAAGTAGGGATCGCCTATGATGCAGATCTGAAAAAAGCGAAAGATTTGATCGAAACGCTGTTAAAACAGGATGATTCCATTATTCAGGACGAGGATATCAAGGTGTTTGTGGATTCTCTGGCTGACAGTTCTGTTATACTGGGACTGCGCGCATGGGTGAAGACAGAGGAGTACTGGAGTACAAGATGGAGACTTCTGGAAGAAATCAAGCTGATATTTGATGAAGAAGGTATTGAGATACCGTTCAATCAGCTGACTGTGCATATGGCGGAAAAATAATAAAAGGCAAGAGAGCTGAAAACTGCGGTTGTGAGCAGATTCCAGCTCTTTTTTCTATCAGCTTTTGCAACTGAGATTGTTTTATGGTATCCTATAGAATGTATGCAGGGATGAAAATCTCTTTGATCAGGAGGAACAGTTATGATTTTAAAACAGTTATTGGAACGTTTGGAATATGAAGTAGTACAGGGGAGTGACAAGATTGAAATTACAACATTGATCAATGACTCCCGTAAAGTAGAAGAAGGATCTGTGTTTGTATGCATCAGCGGCGCTGTCTCAGACGGACATCAGTATGTAGCAGATGTGGCAAAAAAAGGAGCAAAAGCCGTGATCGTGCAGCAGGATGTAGAGGCACCGGCGGGAATGACTGTGATCCGTGTGGAAGACACAAGGTACGCACTCGCACTTGCTTCTGCCGCTTATTTCGGCTATCCGGCAGAGAAGCTGCACATTATTGGAATTACAGGGACAAAGGGAAAGACGACCACAACCTATATGATCAAATCCATTCTGGAGGGAGTCGGACATAAAGTAGGGCTGATCGGAACCATTGAGGCCATTATCGGAGAGGAAGTGATCCCGGCAGCGAATACGACGCCGGAATCTTATACCATTCATCAGTATTTTGCAAAAATGGTGGAAGCCGGCTGTGACAGCGTGGTCATGGAGGTGTCATCCCAGGGGCTGATGCTGCACCGGACAGCAGGGATTCCGTTTGAAATCGGGATTTTCACAAATCTTGGAAAAGATCATATCGGACCGAATGAACACAAGGATTTTGAAGATTATAAAAGATGCAAAGGATTATTGTTCCAGCAGTGCAGGCTTGGAATTGCCAATGCAGATGACCGGTATTTTAAGGATGTATTTAAAAATGCTACATGTAAAGTGGAGACATTTGGTTTCTGCAAAGAGGCGGATCTGCGGGCTGAAGATGTAAATCTGGTGTCCAGACCGGGATATCTCGGTGTGGCATATCATGTGGCAGGAGTCATGGATTTTGATGTGGAGATTGATGTACCGGGAACATTCAGTGTTTACAATTCACTGACAGCGATTGCAGTGTGCAGACACTTTGATGTGCCGAAAGAGCACATTCAGGCGGCTTTGAAAAAGGCGAAGGTTAAGGGCAGAATCGAGATGGTGAAAGTGTCTGATGAATTCACTCTGATGATCGACTATGCACACAATGCCATGAGTCTGGAGAGTCTTTTGACCACGTTAAAAGAATATCATCCAAAACGTCTGGTATGTCTGTTCGGATGCGGTGGAAACCGTTCCAGAGACCGACGCTTTGAGATGGGAGAAGTGTCCGGCCGTCTGGCAGATCTGACGATCATCACTTCCGATAATCCGAGATTTGAAGAGCCGCAGGCGATCATCGATGACATCAAAGTGGGAATCGAAAAGACGGACGGAGCGTATGTGGAAATCATAGACAGGAAAGAAGCCATCCGTTATGCGATCACACACGGGCAGACCGGGGATGTGATCGTGCTTGCAGGAAAAGGGCATGAAGATTACCAGGAGATCGAAGGTGTGAAGCATCCGATGGATGAGCGGGTTCTGATTGCGGAGATCTTAACAGAACTGGAAGAGGAACAGAAAAAATAAGCAGGGGAAATGGATTGTTTGCAGATATTATTGTAGATATAAAACATGAAAAACTGGATCGGATCTTTCAATATCGAATTCCGGAGTGGTTAAAAGAAGAGCTGAATGTGGGAATGGAGGTTGTGATTCCGTTTGGGAAAGGCAACCGGCAGACGAAAGGCTATGTGGTAGGAATTTCAGAGACTTGCGACTATGATCTTTCCAAAGTCAAGGAGATCGAAGATATTTCCAGAAACAGTGTAGAGATCGAGGCGAAGCTGATCGCGCTGGCGGCATGGATGAAAGAACATTATGGCGGAACGATGATCCAGGCACTCAAGACGGTATTGCCGATCAAGCAAAAAGAGAATGCCAAGATCAAAAAGTATGTCCGTCTGCTGCTTGGCAAAGAACGGGCAGAAGCGCAGCTGCATTATTATCAGCAGAAGAATCAGAAGGCGAGAGCAAGACTTCTGGAAGCACTTCTGGAGGATCCGGTCATTGAATACGAACTGATTACGAAAAAACTGAATATTACGCGTAGTGTCGTCAATGCATTGGAAGAACAGCAGGTGGCAGTTCTGGAATCAGAGCAGGTGTTTCGAAATCCGGTGAAAGAAAAAGAGCAGAGAGCAAGAGCTCTTGTGTTTACGGCAGAGCAGGAGCATGCGATCGAGTGCTTCTGGCAGGAGTACAGCAGAGATGTGCGGGCAGCTTATTTGTTGTACGGTGTGACCGGCAGTGGAAAAACGGAAGTTTATATTGAGATGATCCGCCGGGTGGTCTGTGAGGGAAAACAGGCGATTGTACTGATTCCTGAGATTGCACTGACGTATCAGACAGTGATGCGGTTTTACCGGTGTTTTGGAAATCGGGTATCCATCTTAAATTCCAGAATGTCTGCCGGAGAGCGTTATGATCAGTTGATGCGGGCAAAAGCGGGAGAGATCGACGTGATGATCGGCCCGCGGTCCGCCTTGTTTACACCATTTCCGGAGCTGGGGCTGATCGTTATTGATGAGGAACATGAAACAACTTATAAAAGTGAACAGATACCAAGATATCATGCCAGAGAGACTGCCATAGAGCGGGCAAATCTGGAACATGCCAGTGTAGTACTTGGCTCGGCAACCCCGTCTCTGGAAGCAATGTATCGCGCAAAAAACGGGGAGTACCGTCTGCTGGAATTGAAGAACCGTTCGGGAATGCAAAAGATGGCGAGCGTCTATGTAGCGGATCTCAGGCAGGAGTTAAAAGAAGGCAACCGTTCGATCTTAAGCCGGCATCTGCAGGAGTTGATGGAAGACCGGCTGGAAAAACAAGAACAGATCATGTTGTTTTTAAACAGGAGAGGGTATGCAGGGTTTCTTTCCTGCAGAGAGTGCGGCCATGTGGTAAAGTGTCCGCACTGCGATGTTTCGCTGTCGTATCACAGAAACGGAAAGATGGTCTGTCATTACTGCGGATATGAAGAACCAAGGACACCTGTCTGCCCGGAGTGCGGCTCCAGACATATCGGAGAATTTCGGGCAGGAACACAGCAGATCGAAGACATTGTAAAAGCACAGTTTCCGCAGGCAAGAGTTCTTCGTATGGACATGGACACAACAAGACAGAAAGACGGCCATGAAAAAATCTTGTCTGCATTTGCGAATGGAGAAGCAGATGTACTGGTCGGAACGCAGATGATCGTAAAAGGACACGATTTTCCGAATGTTACGTTAGTTGGTGTGCTGGCGGCAGATATGTCGTTGTATTCAGATGATTATCGTTCCGGGGAGCGCACCTTCCAGCTTTTGACACAGGCGGCAGGGCGAGCCGGACGGGGGCAGAAAGAAGGAGAAGCTGTGATCCAGACCTACACTCCCACGCATTACAGTATCGTAACCGCCGCAGCACAGGATTATGAGGCGTTTTATGAGGAGGAGATCCGGTATCGGCAGATCATGGGATATCCCCCGGTAGAAAATCTGCTTGCAGTTCTGGTAAGCTGTGAGGATGAGGTGCTGTTAGAGACAGGGTGTAAGTATTTAAAAGAGTTTTCGATCCGGATTGCTCCGAAAGAAACTGCGAAGATCATCGGACCTGCAAGTCCGGGAATCGGAAAGATTAATGATGTGTATCGCAAAGTAATCTACATAAAAGATGAAAATTATGATACACTTGTGAGGATAAAGAACGGATTGGAACAATATATTGAAGTAAATCCGGGATATCGCAAGATGCGGATTCAGTTTGATTTCAATCCGATGCATGTTTTTTAAAAGATAACAAAGAATAAATAGAAGGGAACAGTGAAATTATGGCAATCAGAGAAGTCAGGATCATGGGAGATGACATTTTGGGAAAACAGTGCAAACCAGTCACAAAGATGACGATGCGCACAAAAATTTTGATCGAGGATATGCTGGATACGATGTATGAAAAATACGGTGTGGGACTGGCAGCCCCCCAGGTGGGAGTCTTGAAGCAGATCGTTGTGATCGATGTGGGAGAAGGTCCGATCGTGCTGATCAACCCGGAGATCATTGAGACATCCGGAGAGCAGACAGGCGAAGAGGGATGCTTAAGCCTGCCGGGCAAATGGGGGATCGTGACAAGACCAAACTATGTGAAGGTACGTGCACTCAATGAAGAAATGGAAGAAGTGGAACTGGAAGGCGAAGGTCTTCTTGCAAGAGCATTCTGTCATGAGATCGATCATCTTGCAGGACATATGTATGTAGAACGTGTGGAGGACGGACTGCATGATGTAGAACCACCGGAAGAGGAGGTAGAATAGATGCGTGTGATTTTTATGGGAACACCGGATTTTTCGGTGGGAACACTGGAAGCGCTGATTGAAGCCGGACACGAGGTGTGTCTGGCAGTGACGCAGCCGGATAAGCCAAAAGGAAGAGGCAAGGAGATGCAGTTTCCGCCGGTGAAAGAGGCGGCACTTTCTCATGGAATCCCGGTATTTCAGCCGGTCAAGGTAAGAGAAGCGGCCTGTGTGAAAGAACTGGCAGGATATAAGGCGGATGTGATCGTAGTGGTCGCTTTCGGACAGATTCTTCCGAAAGCAATTCTGGAACTGACACCATATGGATGTGTCAATGTACATGCGTCTCTGCTTCCGAAATATAGAGGAGCGGCACCGATCCAGTGGGCGATCATTGACGGAGAAGATGTGACAGGTGTGACCACCATGCAGATGGATGAAGGTCTGGATACGGGTGACATGCTGCTTAAGACCGAAGTGCCGATCACGGCAGAAGAGACGGGAGAGAGTCTTCATGACAAATTGTCAAAAGCCGGAGCAGCACTTTGCGTGGAGACATTAAAAGCACTGGAAGAAGGAACCATCGTTCCTCAAAAACAGGGAGAGACTCCTACACATTATGCAAGTATGTTGAACAAAAAAATGGGAAACATCGATTGGAATGCTTCCGCAGAAGCAATCGAGAGACTGATCCGGGGATTAAATTCCTGGCCGAGTGCGTATACACACTGGGAGAATAAAGTGGTGAAGATCTGGAGTGCAAAAGTCTCGAAAGAGCAGACGAAGGCACAGCCGGGAACGGTTACAGATGTGACAAAAGACAGTTTTTCTGTGCAGACAGGAGATGGAACTTTAATCGTACAGGAATTGCAGATTCCGGGAAAGAAGAGAATGAAGACAGATGCATTTTTAAGAGGATATCATCTCGAAGAAGGAACGTTGTTTCATTCATAAATAAAAGGATTGGAGGAAGAGCATGTTTTTTTACTATGATCCTACTTATATATTAGTGATTATCGGAGCCGTAATATGTATGGCAGCTTCGGCGCATGTCAACAGTACCTATCGAAGATATGCACAGGTGCGGAGCCGGTCCGGTATGACAGGGAAGGATGCAGCAGAGCGAATCCTGCATGCAAACGGGATTTATGATGTAACAGTACATCACATTCCGGGCAATCTGACAGATCATTATAATCCGGCAAATAAGACGCTGGGGCTTTCTGATGCAACCTATAACTCAGCATCGGTGGCCGCCATCGGTGTGGCTGCGCATGAATGCGGGCATGCAATCCAGCATGCGAAAGGGTATGCGCCTCTTCAGATCAGAGGTGCTCTGGTACCTGTTGCGAATTTCGGTTCTATGGCAGCCTGGCCGCTGATCATTATCGGATTATTCATGAATGGAAATACAGCAAGTCTGCTGATCAATCTCGGAATTTTGCTGTTTTCGGCTGCAGTGCTGTTTCAGATCGTGACATTGCCGGTAGAATTTAATGCCTCCAGCCGTGCAATCCGTATTTTGGAAACATCCGGAATGTTATATCCGGAAGAATTAAGTCAGACAAAGGCAGTGCTGCGGGCGGCAGCGATGACGTATGTGGCAAGTGCCGCATCTATGATTCTGCAGCTGCTTCGTCTGTTGATCATAAGCGGAGGAAGAAGAGATGACTAAACAGGTGACAGAGAGAGAACTGGTGCTGGCAATCCTGATGGAGGTGACACAGCAGAATGTCTACAGCCATCTTGCATTGAATGCCGTCCTGGAAAAATATCAGTATCTGGAGAAAAAGGAACGCGCATTTATCACGAGAGTGACTGAAGGAACACTGGAGCACATGATCGAACTGGATTATATTTTGAATCAGTTTTCCAAAGTGAAGGTCAACAAGATGAAGCCGGTTATCCGCAATATTTTGAGAAGTGCTGTATATCAGCTGAAGTATATGGACAGCGTGCCGGATTCGGCAGTGTGCAACGAGGCAGTAAAGCTGGCAGTGAAAAAAGGATTCGGCACCCTGCGTGGATTTGTAAACGGAGTGCTCCGCAATGTGGCGCGAGGTCTGGATCAGGTAGAGTATCCCACAGAGGGGATCGAACGGCTGTCTGTTGTGTATTCCATGCCGGAGTGGATTTTAAAATTGTGGAAGAAGACTTATGATCTGGATGTGATCGAATCCATGCTGCAGGCCTTCCAGGAAGAGACACCGGTGACGATCCGGTGTAATCTGGCAAAGACAACGCCGGAAAATCTGAAAGAAAGCCTGCAAAAGGAAGGGGTTACGGTAACGCCGCATCCATATCTGTCCTACGCGTTCTGGATTCAGGACTATGATCATCTTTCAGAGCTGGAAAGTTTTCAAAAGGGAGAGTTTTATGTCCAGGATATCAGTTCCATGCTGGTGGGAGAACTCGCAGATCCAAAGAAAGGGGATCGGGTGATCGATGTCTGTGCGGCACCGGGCGGAAAAGCACTTCATGTTGCAGAAAAACTGCGGGGAACAGGAAGTGTAGAAGCCAGAGATCTAAGCCTGTATAAAGTAGGATTGATCACGGAAAATATCGAGAGAAGCGGTCTTACGAATATTCACGCAGTACAAAAAGATGCGACTGTCTGTGATGCGGATGTAAAAGATGCGGCGGATCTTGTGATTGCAGATCTGCCCTGTTCCGGATTAGGGGTTCTTGCAAAAAAGACAGATTTAAAATATAAAGCAACCGAACAGAGCACCAAAGAGCTGGCAGGACTGCAGAGGGAGATTCTGAAAAATGCTGCGTCCTATGTCCGGCCGGGAGGAACGCTGATCTACAGCACCTGTACGATCAATCCGGCAGAAAATATAGAAAATGTACACTGGTTCTTAAAAGAATTTCCGGAATTTGTACTGGATCCGATCGCGGACAGACTGTGTAGCACTCTTCAGAATAGTGTGGAAGAAGCAGGATGTCTGCAGCTGCTCCCGGGAATTCATAAAAGTGACGGCTTTTTTATTGCCAGATTTGGAAAGAAATAAAAGGATAGAAAAAGGATGAAGAAAGATATTCGCGCATATACATATGAACAATTGGCCGCAGAGATGGAACAGATCGGGGAAAAGAAATTTCGTGCAAAGCAGATTTATGAATGGCTGCATGTAAAGCTTGCTGACAGTTTTGAAGAGATGACGAATCTCTCCAAAGCGCTCCGGGAAAAACTGGAGGCGGAATATGAGATCCTTCCGGTAAAAATGCTGGAGCGTCAGATTTCGAAGATTGACGCAACGAATAAGTTTTTATTTCAGCTTTCTGACGGAAATGTGGTGGAAAGTGTGCTGATGCGCTACAAGCACGGAAATTCCGTCTGCATTTCTTCTCAGGTGGGTTGCCGGATGGGATGCAGATTCTGTGCTTCTACCATCGGTGGGCTGGAGAGAAATCTGTCGCCGTCTGAGATGCTGGGGCAGATTTATCAAATCCAGAAGATCACAGGAGAAAGAGTCTCCAATGTTGTTGTGATGGGAACCGGAGAACCCATGGATAATTATGAGAATTTCCTGACATTTGTCCGTATGCTTACAGATGAACACGGACTGCATATCAGCCAGAGAAATCTCACGGTTTCCACCTGTGGGATCGTGCCGAAGATCCGCGAGCTTGCCATGGAGCATCTGCAGATCACACTGGCACTTTCTCTGCACGGCTCTACTCAGGAAAAGAGAAAGCAGCTCATGCCGGTGGCAAATAAATATGACTTGCAGGAAGTGCTCAAAGCATGTGATTTTTATTTTCAGGAGACAGGAAGAAGGGTGACTTTTGAATACAGCCTTGTTCACGGAGTGAATGACACACAGGAAGATGCAGAGGAACTGATCGGAATCTTAAAATCCCGCAACTGTCATTTGAATCTGATTCCGGTCAATCCGATCAAAGAGCGTGATTTTCAGCAGCCTTCCCGCAAAAATGCGTTGAATTTCAAAAATAAACTTGAAAAAAGCGGAATAAATGTTACTATAAGAAGAGAAATGGGCGCAGATATTGACGGCGCCTGTGGTCAGCTCAGAAGACGCTATGTAAAAACAGAGAATGAGTAAAGGAGAGAGCGTATGAAGACATTTTCCATTACAGATGTTGGGATGGTAAGACAAGTGAATCAAGACTATGTCTATATGACAGACAATCCTCTGGGACCTCTTCCGAATCTGTTTGTTGTAGCAGACGGAATGGGCGGTCATCAGGCAGGTGATTATGCTTCCAAGTATACAGTGGAAGTTTTAAAACGCGAGCTGGAGAATACCAGCGAGCAGGACGTAGAGAGAGCGCTTGTTTCGGCGATCAAGACAGCCAACAGAGAGATCATCAAAAAAGCTTCCGAGGATCCTCATTTAAAGGGGATGGGGACTACGGTAGTGCTGGCAACGATCGTCAACCAGATGATGTATTTTGCAAATGTGGGAGACAGCAGGCTGTATCTGATCAATCAGGGTATCGTACAGCTTACAAAAGACCATTCTCTGGTGGAAGAGATGGTACGCCTTGGCGGGATCAAGCCGGAGGAAGCAAAGCATCACCCGGATAAAAATATTATTACGAGAGCAATCGGTGCAAAAGACAGCGTAGAGGTTGATTTTTATGAGCACCGTCTGAAAAAGGGAGACATCATTCTGATGTGTACAGACGGACTCAGCAATATGGTGGAGGATGAAGAGCTGTTCCATATTGTACAGGGGGGCAGAGATATTGTGGAATCCGCACAGTCTCTGGTAGAAACGGCAAAAGAGAACGGCGGTACGGATAATATCGGGATCGTACTGGTAGAGCCGTTCGCAGATGAGGTGAGTATATGTTAAAAGAAGGTATCTTTTTAGGAAAGCGCTATGAGATCCTGGATCGTATCGGTTCCGGCGGTATGGCGGATGTGTATAAGGGCAAAGACCATAAGCTGAACCGGTATGTGGCGATCAAGGTGCTGAAGAGCGATTTTCGCTCAGATGAGACTTTTATCAAAAAGTTCTTAAGCGAAGCCCAGGCAGCAGCAGGTCTGATGCATCCGAACGTAGTTAACGTATATGATGTGGGGCAGGACCGCGGAGTTTATTATATGGTGATGGAGCTTGTGGAAGGCATCACATTAAAAGAATATATCGAGAAAAAAGGCAGACTCTCTGCAAAAGAGACGATCAGCATTTCCATTCAGATGGTGACGGGAATTCAGGCAGCCCACAACCAGCATATCATACATCGGGATATCAAACCGCAGAATATCATTATTTCAAAAGACGGAAAAGTAAAGGTTACAGATTTTGGAATTGCAAGAGCAACGACTTCGTCCAATACGATCAGCACCAGCGTGATGGGATCGGTTCATTACACATCGCCGGAGCAGGCAAGGGGCGGCGTGGTAGATGAAAAAAGTGATATTTATTCTGCCGGTATCAGTATGTATGAAATGGTGACAGGGCATGTTCCGTTTGATGGCGAGTCTACGGTCACTGTGGCGATCAAGCACTTGCAGGAGGAAATCATTTCTCCAATTGTGGAAGTGCCGGATACGCCAAAGAGCCTGGAGAAGATTATTTTAAAATGTACACAGAAGAGTCCTATGTATCGGTATCAGAACTGCGAAGAACTTTTGCTTGATCTGAAACGGGCATTGGTAGATCCGCAGGGAGGATTTATTTCAAACGGACCAAAAGTGAACAATGTGGATGAGACTGTGGTCATGGATACGCAGGAGATCGCAAGAGTTCAGAATCGGGATTATGACGGTGAGGACTATGATGATCCGGACGAATCCTATGACGACGAGGAGTATGATGAGGATTCATACGATCGAAGAAATCGTCGGGAAGATGGCAGAAAAGGCAAAAAAGAAGAAGTCGATCCACAGATGAAAAAGGTCACAAAGATTTTGATGATCGTTGTGGCAGTTATTGTTGCGATCGGAGTGATCTTTGGAATCAGTAAGGCAGTCGGCGGATTCATGCCTGGCAAGGTAGTGACCGAAGAGAAGGAAAAGAAGGTTTCTGTACCGGATATTCGGGGAATGACGGAAGAAGAGGCTAGAAAAGCACTCACAAAGAAGAACATCGGATATCAGTCAGCAGGTCAGGTCGCTTCAGACAAATATGAAAAAGGCGAGATTGCGGAACAGGATCCAAAACCAGGAGAAAAAGTAAAAGAGAATTCGACGGTCACTGTGAAGATCAGCAGCGGACCGGCAGAAAAAACTGCCAAAGTACCGGATGTAACAGGAAAATCTGAGGCGGATGCACAAAAGCAGCTGGAAGACAAAGGGTTTGTTGTGGCATCTGAGACAGATTACAGCGACAGTGTGCCGCAGGGATATGTGATTTCCACAAATCCGACAGCCGGAACAGAGTGGGCAGAGGGCAATACAGTGACAATGGTTGTCAGCATGGGCAAAGAGAAGATCAGTGTACCGGATGTATCCGGTGCGGATCCGGACAGTGCCCAGACTACGCTGCAGGGAGTGGGACTGACACTTGGAAGTGAAAGCTCCAGTGAGTATAGTGATGAGTATGAGGAAGGCACCATTATCCGGACAGTGCCGGCAGCCGGTGAACAGGTGGGAAAAGGAACGACTGTCAATTATGTCCTGAGCAAAGGCAAGAAGACAGAGACTGTAGAAGTACCGACTCTCTCCGGTCTGACAAGAAGTCAGGCAGAAGCAAAGCTTTCCGGATTAGGTCTGACAGCGAATGTGACAGAATCTTATGATTCTACTGTTACAAAAGGATATGTAATCAGTCAGTCTGTGACACCTGGAAGTCAGATCGAAAAAGGGTCAACAGTTGATATTGTGGTCAGTCTCGGACCGGAAAATGTGACACCGGATCCGCCGACAGACGGAGATAACAATAATGGAAATGACAGCGGATCAAACGGTGGTTCATCGTCAGGAGCGAACCACTGACAGCAGAGGAAATTATGCAAGGAAAAATAATCAAGGGAATTGCCGGATTCTACTACGTAAACGTAGTAGAATCCGGTGTTTATGAGTGTAAGGCAAAAGGCGTGTTCCGAAAAGAGAAGATCAAGCCTTTAGTAGGGGACAATGTCCGAATAGAAATACTGGATGAAGAAAATAAGACAGGGAATATTGTGGAGATTTTTCCCAGAAAGAATGAGCTGATCCGTCCGGCAGTGGCAAACATCGATCAGGCACTGGTGGTGTTCGCAGTGACAAAGCCGGCTCCACATTTCAATCTTCTGGATCGGTTTCTGGTCATGATGGAGCGAAAAGAGATACCGGTAGTTTTGTGTTTTAATAAGAAAGACATTGCGACCAGTCCGGAAATTGCAGAATTAGAAGCAATCTATGAGAAATGTGGATATCCGATCGTATTTACCAGTGCACTGGAGCAGGAGAATATAGAAGAAATCCGTCGTCTTCTGCTGAAAAAGACAACGGCGATCGCAGGACCTTCCGGAGTCGGGAAATCGTCTCTGATCAATCTGCTTCAGAATCAGGTGCAGATGGAAACCGGAACGATCAGCAGAAAGATTGAACGTGGAAAGCATACCACAAGGCATTCTGAGCTGATCGCAGTAGATGCGGATTCCTACATTATGGATACGCCGGGATTCAGCTCACTTTATGTCAATGATTTTGAAAAAGAAGAATTGAAGTACTATTTTCGGGAATTTGCTTCTTATGAAGGGCAGTGCCGGTTTCAGGGATGCGATCACGTGCATGAACCGGGATGTGCGGTAAAAGAGGCGCTGGAAGAAGGAAAAATCCATCCGGTCCGATATAAAAATTATCTGGAGATGTATACAGAATTGAAAGAAAAGAAGAGGTATTGATTTATGAAAAACAGAATTGCACCATCGATTTTGTCGGCAGACTTTAAAAGACTTGGCGAGCAGTTAAAAGAGACAGAAGCAGCAGGAGCGGAGTATATCCATTTTGATGTGATGGATGGAATGTTTGTGCCGAGTATTTCTTTCGGAATGCCGGTTCTTGCATCCATCAAAGGGCATACACAGCAGGTGATGGATGTGCATCTGATGGTTACAGAGCCGATTCGTTATGTGGAAGATTTTGCAAAAGCAGGAGCTGATATTCTGACGGTTCATGTAGAAGCATGTGAGAATCTGGTGGAAACTGTGGATAAGATCCATGCATGCGGAATGAAGGCGGGAGTATCGATTAAACCGAATACACCGGTATCTGCACTGGAACCGGTACTGGATAAAACGGAGATGTTTCTGATCATGTCTGTGGAACCGGGATTTGGCGGACAGGCGTTTATTCCGGAATCACTGGATAAGATCAGAGAGCTGAAAAATCTGCTGGATACAAGAGAGATTCAGGCGGATATTGAGGTGGACGGAGGAATCTACCACAGCAATGTCAAAGAAGTTCTGGATGCGGGAGCGAATGTGATCGTGGCAGGCTCTGCTGTGTTCAAAGGAAATGTGGCAGAGAATGTAAAAGGATTTATGGAGATTTTAAGCGCCAATGAATAGATGGACTGTGATCGTAAGCGGCGGGATGCTGGAAGAAGAATTTGCAAGATCTGTTCTGGAAAATCCGGAGATTGAGTTTATCATAGGAGTGGACAGAGGACTGGAGTTTCTTTACAGGCATGAAATCTGCCCGAATTATATTGTGGGAGATTTTGACAGCGTATCCGGTGAAATTTTAGGGTACTATGAGAAAGAAACAAAAGTGCCGATCCGCAAGTTCAATCCGGTCAAAGATGCCTCAGATACAGAAATCGCACTGCGTTTGTGTCTGGATCTGGGAAGAAAGAATATCCTGATCCTGGGGGCGACCGGAAATCGGATCGATCATATATGGGCGAATGTGCAGTGTTTAAAAATCGGACTGGATGCAGGAGCAGATGTGCGGATCGTGGACAGTCGTAATCGGATCCGGCTTTTGAACCGGGAAATCACACTTTCAAAGAAAGATGCATACGGACCGTACTTTTCGGTGTTTCCACTGGGAGAGAGTGTGGAGAAATTTAATATTGAGGGCGCGAAGTATCCGCTGAAAAATCATAAATTAACGGCGTATGACAGTCTCTGTGTAAGCAATGCATTTGCAGAGGAGGCGGTCAGGATCACGTTTCCGGAGGGAATCGTGATCCTGATGGAGACGCGGGATTAGAGGAGGAAATAGAAAAAATGAAATTAGGAATCGTAGGATTACCAAACGTAGGAAAGAGTACATTATTTAATTCGTTGACAAAAGCCGGAGCAGAATCCGCAAACTATCCGTTCTGTACCATTGACCCGAATGTGGGAGTTGTGACCGTACCGGATCACAGACTGGATGTTCTGGGTGAGATGTACAATACAAAGAAGATCACACCGGCAGCCATTGAGTTCGTAGATATTGCAGGTCTGGTAAAGGGGGCATCAAAAGGAGAGGGACTTGGAAATAAGTTCTTATCAAATATTAGAACAACAGCAGCTATTTGTCAAGTTGTAAGATGCTTTGAAGATGATAATGTAATCCATGTAAGTGGCTCAGTAGATCCTATAAGAGATATAGAAGTAATTAATACAGAGTTAATTTTTGCTGATATGGAAACTGTAGATAAAGCTATAGAGAAACATAAAAAATTAGCCATGAATAAAAATAAAGAATCAATGGCTCTTATGCCTGTTTTAGAAAAATGTAAAGCTCATTTAGAGAATTTCCAACTTCTAAAAACATTATCTATGAATGATGAGGAGTTAGAGTTAATAAGAACTTATCAACTATTGACATTAAAACCAATGATATTTGCAGCTAACGTAGCTGAAGATGATTTAGCAACTGGAAACGAATATGTTGAAAAAGTAAGAGAGTATGCTAAAGGATTAGGATCAGAGGTAGTAATAGTTTCAGCAAAAGTTGAAGCAGAGTTACAAGAGATGGATGATGAGGAGAGTAAAAAAGAGTATCTAGAGGCTTTAGGAGTAGAAGAAGCAGGACTTAATAGACTTATAAGAGCTGGATATAAGTTATTAGGGCTTCAAACTTATTTTACAGCAGGAGTAAAAGAGGTTAGATCTTGGACTATTAAGATTGGAGATACAGCTCCAAAAGCGGCTGGAGAGATTCATACAGACTTTGAAAAGGGATTTATTAGAGCAAAAGTTGTATCTTATGAAGACTTTATTAAATACTCTGGATGGAAGGGAGCACAAGAAGCAGGAGTACTTAGATTAGAAGGAAAAGAATACATAGTTCAAGATGGAGATTTGATGGAATTTCTATTTAATGTGTAGATAAAAAATCCTTTGTTAAGAAAAATTACTTGACAATATTTAAAAAAATTAGTAAAATATCTAGGTGTACGATTGGAGGAAATTGTTTTGAAATTAGAGATTAAAGATTTTCCAAACCAGATTTTAAAGTTTGATTTCTATATAGAAAATATAGAAGATATTGAACTTATAGAAAAAGTACATGTTGTTGGAACAGCTGTAAATAACAATGGAAAAGTTGAAATAAGTGGACATTACTCAACAATACTAAGAGTACAATGTGTAAGATGTTTAAAAGAGATTGAGATAGAGTTAGAAAATAATTTTACAGGAACTTTTTTAGATGAAAATGAATACAGACAGTATTTGAAGAGCTTAAATACTGAATGTGAAATAAATCAAGATGAAATCTATGATAAAATAGAGGATGGAGTTATAGATTTAGAGAGATTGGTTAGAGAGTATATAATACTTGATATGCCACCATATCCACAGTGCAATCCTATTTGCGAAGATGATTCAGAGATAGAAAAGTACAGTGATGATGGAATTGATCCAAGATGGCAGCAATTATTACAAATAAAAAATTAAATTTTAAATAAGAATGTAAGTAGGAGGGAAACTAAGATGGCAGTACCTAAGAAAAAGACATCTAAGGCTAAAAAGAACATGAGAAGATCTCATCATGCTTTAACTGGAACTGGTTTAGCAACTTGTGAAGTTTGCGGAGCACCAAAAAGACCTCACAGAGTTTGT
>ENA-UPWP01000899-UPWP01000899.1-human-gut-metagenome-genome-assembly--contig:-NODE-899-length-20182-cov-10.897836_pt1 | contig 20182 bp, 2 predicted proteins | sample MGYA00250052_ERZ773380 | MGnify/ENA primary metagenome ERZ773380 (study PRJEB29103, sample SAMN06112063) | human gut metagenome | biome: human gut; feature: ankylosing spondylitis patient; material... | reverse complement strand
ACAATCTATCAAATAAAGCAGGTTTATTGTGAATAGACTTAGTTGTTCATGTCTCCATTTACCTCCGAATGTTACTTGCCTTGATTGTACGCTGTCCGACGGATTTTGTCAAATGAAAATCAAAAATCCAACCCTCTTAGACCGCCGATGCGCCTTATCAACAGTCTCCACCTATGCTATAAGAGAAATAGGACAAATCTACCTTATTATAGAAAATAAGTTTATATAAAGTTATAAAGAAGCTGAAGTCAATTTAACTCTTGAAATTAGCTGAAAAAGCAGATATTGAAGATTATTCAAACCAGTAAGGTCTAAGTCTTTCTATACTTAATGATTAAGGTTACTTACAAACGTTATTTGCTACAAAAAAATATCTCAGTTTTAAAATCCAAACATTGAATAAATGAACATTCTAGCTGACTCGAACAATTTGCAGCATGGCCAATCTTTTTAGTGTCTAATATTTGTGATGTACTTTTTGCTGTCTGATAGACTTCTTGGACTTCAATTAGCAAATGAGTCAAGATATGATTGTAGTGTTTGAAAAACAAAAAAATAAATTTACTTACTTTTTAACATGCGGATATGATAGGCTAATTTTTTGCTTCAACAAGAAGAAATATTAAAGCATAAATGAGAATATCAGCCATTTAAACTAGTTTTATTTTCTCATGAGTTTAGAATGATAACATGTTCAAGACGATTAGGTTAAAAATGAAAGTGAATTTTATATTTTCATAGAAACTGGTAAATACGCCATAATAAAGAGTTTTGACATATTTTAGATAGAATTTAGGAAGTAAAAACAATAAAATTGTCAGACAACTAATGTTTTTTTAAAAAAGTGAGATTAAAACCTTGACTGTAAATTGTCAGAATGTTAGAATATGGAGTGAATCATGACTATGAGAAAACTGACTTATAATCATGTGACCTATAACTAACTATCTTTTAGAGGGAGATTTTTAATGAAAGACTTTTTTAATAGACGCCAACGCTTTTCATTGCGTAAATATTCGTTTGGTGTCGCTTCAGTCTTGCTAGGAACAGCACTTTTTGCTGCTCATAGTGCACAGGCAGATGAAGTAGGGACTCCAACTGTATCGGCGGGTAATCCGGGCACATCAGTAGCAGGAGAAAGTTCAAGTAGTTTAGTCAATACTACGACAACAGCACCCCAACCAAATCCAGCAGCTAGCGTGACTTCCCCATCCGCTTCTGCAACATCTACGTCAACAGTTGCTTTGGTATCACCAGCTTCTGAAGTAGCAAGTGCTTCAACAACAGAAACAACGTCTACAGCTACAGCACCAGCGACAACAGCAACGGCTGCAGCTACTGCTAGCTCAACTCCAACAGCTGCGGGTACTACATCTGTAGGTTCAGCAACTTCTTCTTCAACAGGTGCAACTAGCACATCAGCTGTAACTCCAACAGCGGTACAACCTACAGTGGCACAGCCGGTTGCTCCAACAACACAACCGACGGCTACAACACAACCTGTATCAGCGCCTACAGCTACTCAGCCAGTCGCTTCAACACAGCCTACATCGGCATCAGTGGCACAACCTGCAACGACAACTTTGACAACGTCAACACCAAGTCCAACGTCTGCTGCGAATACAGCAGCCTTGACAACAATGTTGACGGCGAACCCAATGTCCGCTGTAGGAACTGCACCAGAAGTACGTAGTCGTAGCAGTCGTAGACGTCGTTCGCTTGATAATCCAGAATCAACAAGTTACACAACTGGTGCAGCAACAGCGACACCAATTATGAGTGATCCTAACGGAGCAACGATTACTAACCGTCCTCTTGTTGTACCTACGCCAAAAGATCCAAATGATCATATTACAGCTGGTATTAACTACCAATTGAATCCAAATACTTCTCAGTATACTTATCTCGTTACTGATTTGATGGGATTCAATAAAGCATACAACACGAAGTACTATTATCGTATGTCTAAACCATACGACAACTCTACAAATGTAACCATTGAGTTGGTAGACGGTGCTACAAACACTGTTAAAGAAACAAAACAAATCAATGGTGCTGGTACTGTTAACTTAGGTCAAGCTACACTTGCTCCTATTTCTGGGGCTAAGCAGGCCTATATTGAGTTCCGTTTTGAAAATATTGTGGATGCAGATAAGACAAACCGTCCAGCTCTACGTGCAACTTGGAAATACAATGGTAGTGCTACTGATTTTGATGGCCAACGTTCGGCTATTCAAATCTATGATGTAGTTAATCCTGCTAACGAAGGTACTACAATCACGGATCCACAATACTACATTCCACGTCTAACTCATAAAACAACGTATTATAAAGTTGTTGATAAAAATGCATCAACTTATGATAAGAATCGTCTTGTCGGTAAATTTGTTCAAGATACAAATGGGAACTATATTAAAAACTCATCTACTGCGGGTGATTATAAACTTGTAAATAAAGATGGTATACCAGATGTTGGTACACAGTCATATAGAGAAACTGGAAACGAAGAAAGTCTTGGTAGCTTTACTCTAACTGCTATGGAGGGACAGGATTTCCATGCCTCAGCCCTTCGTGCTTTTGAAGGTTACAGTCTTTATCAAACAGCGGATCCTCGCTCACTTGTAGATGTGCTTAAAAAGCCTTATCAAGTAGGTCAACGTTGGTTTGACGTCGCCAATGCAGAGGGTGCTGTTAAACGTATTAAGGAAGTTGTCAAAGAGGATGGTACCGTCCGTATCGAAATGTGGGCCATTAAGTCTGATAGCTTAAACAAGATTGCTAAAGACGTAAATACTGATGGATATGTAAAAGTTTACGAGACAGTCATTCGTCCGGGAAGCAATAACAAAATTGACCATCCAGAAGATCTTGGTAAGTACCCTACCATTGATGATGCTGGTTGGAATAGAGATAATAATACGCCAAGCTATCCAGGTCTTAAACCTGAGTATAGAGATAAGCTTGTTAAGGGGCAACCTTTTGCTATTTTCTCAGATAAACAAAACACTAACTATAAGGGTGACTTAGAGTTTGCTAGAGGTTCAGGCGCAGACTTTATTTATAAACGTCCAGATGGCACTTTCTATCGAATGTCCTGGGCTGGGACTGTAGCACAAAATAATGTTGAAGTTAAAGAAAATCCTGTAAGTGCTACTGAGGCTGCTCAATATAGTCCACGTTATTCTTCTGCAGGTGAGTTTTATGTAAACCGTGGTAGCTCAGATACGTCCTATACGATTAATGGTGTTCCAGTTGCTTCAGGTAACATTTTCCGTTTGGAAAATAAATTGACACCTAGCTATGAAACGATTTACTATTATGTAAAAAACGAACCTATTGATATTGAACTTAAGCTAAAGAAAGTCCTAAAGAGTCTTAATACGACAGTACAACCTGAATTGAAAAAGGGAGCCTTCTCCTTTAATATAACAAATGTTGCGGCAGATCCTGCTAATCCACTCGAAAAAGATGGACCGGCTATTAATGCGACAGTAACAAACAAGGAAGATGGTTCTATTCCCTTCACTCAAAAAATAACACAAGCTGATGGTACTGAAAAAGAAGTATCGCTTATCCAATTAGACAAAGTTGGTATCTATAAATATCGTATTACAGAAGTAGCTGGTTCTGATACTGAAGTTGACTATGATGGAATGAGTGTTATTGCAACCGTTACAGTTACAGAAAAGAAAGACTCTTCTGGCAACTACTTGGGTGAGCATGAATATACTGTTACGTACACTTCAAAAAAAGGTCAAGATGACTCTGGAAACAAAACTGACCCTGATGTTTCAGCAACAAATCCGACGGGAACCGGTACTGATACTGAATTCAACAACTTTGTCGTAGCTCCAGTAAACGTTGAATTTGACTTTACGAAGAAATTATCTGGTCGTAATCTGAAAGCAAATGAGTTTACTTTTAATCTTTTGAATGAAGCAGGTGCAGTGGTTGGCACTGCAAAAAATGATGCGAACGGTAATATTAAATTCACGGGCATTAAATACAAAGTTAGTGACCTTGGAACAAATTCTGCAGGAAAGCGAAATGACAGCAAGACCTTTAATTACACTGTAAAAGAGGTTGTGCCAACAACAGCCGAAGCTGGTATGTCTTATGACCAAATGGAAGCGAAAGTAGCTGTTACAGTTACTAAGACAGGTCATACTTTGACAACTGCTACAACTTACTCATCAGTTAATGGTATTGATGCTAATGGTAACCCAACGACGGGTGTAGATAAAGAATTTAACAATACCTTCACACCGAACCCAGTAAAAGTAAACCTTGAGTTCGATAAGTCTCTTTCAAATGGTACGCTTAATGCTGGTGATTTCAGCTTCAAATTGACTGGTGACGGTAATGTTAATGAAACAGTAACAAATAAAGCTAATGGTAAGATTAACTTTAGTACGTTGTCATTCGATAAAGCTGGTGTCTATAACTACACTGTAAAAGAAGTAGCTGGAACAAACTCAGATGTTGATTATGATGCGATGACAATCAACGTGAAGGTTACCGTAACAAAAGATGCCAATACAGGTCTATTGTCAGCAAGTACGGTGATGACTTCATCGGGTGGTGAAGCAACAGATGCCAATGACAGAGTCTTCAACAACTATGTCGTTCCTCCAGTACCGGTAAATGTTAATTTCACAAAAGCTTTAGCAGGTCGTACACTTGTAGCAGGTGAATTTACATTTGAAATGAAGGATGAAAACGGAGTTGTTGTTGCTACTGGAACCAATGATGAACATGGTGTTGTTACCTTTAATCAACTCCCAGAAGTGAAAAATGCTCAAGTTGGTAAAGTCATCAAGTACAAGGTGACTGAGAAAGTTCCAGCTAACAAAGAATTCGGTGTCACTTACGATAACATGGTTGCTGAGGTTTCTGTGACTGTTTCTAAGAATGCAGACCACACTTTGAAAGCAACGGTAACTTATCCAGGAGGAGACACAGAGTTCAACAACGTTGTAACCCCACCAACAGAGCCTAAGTTCCAACCAGAGAAATTCATCGTTAACAAAAAGAAATTTGACATCACTGGTAACAAGTTGATGGATGACGACAATGAGTTGACAAATGAATACACTGAAACAAATGCGGATCCATACGTAGACAAGACAAATAACAATGAGCCTGAAAACTTGAATACCAAGACAGTTAAGAAGGGCGATGAGATTGTTTACCAAGTATGGTTGGATACAACAAAATTAAAAGCAAGTGACAATATTCAAGCTGTTGGTATTACAGATAAATATGAAGCTGACAAACTGGAGATCAATGTTGCAGATATCAAAGCTTACGATTCAGTAACGGGTGCAGATGTAACCTCTAAGTTTGTCATCACAGTAAACAACGGAGAAATCACTGCAACTTCTAAAGACGAATTTATCAAAGATAAAGTTATCGACACAACTAAGTTCGAGTTTGGTCGTTACTACAAATTTGATATTCCTGCCACTGTTAAGACAACGACTCCAGATGGTGTGGATATCGAAAATACGGCAAATCAAATTGTTCACCAGTACGATCCGACAAAAAGAGATATCACTAAGCCAGAAAAACCAACACAAAAACGTGTCGTAAATCTTCCAATTTCACTTCCTCTTAACTTCACTAAGAGACTTGATGGTCGTCAGCTTCAGGCTAATGAATTTACTTTTGAACTCCGAAAAGATGGCGTTAAGGTTGCTGATGCCCAAAATGATGCACCAAATGCCAATGGTGTTGCCAAGATTAACTTTAAAGCACTTCAGTTCACCCATGCTGATCTTGGAAAAACTTATACTTATACAGTAAATGAAGTTGCGGGTTCAGATGCAACGGTGACATACGATACCATGGTTGCGACGATTACAGTCACTATCCAAAAAGATGGTACGGCTAAAGCTATCGTTGCACACTTGGACCAAGATGCACCAGATAAAGAGTTTAACAATACGGTGAAACCACCTGAAGAACCTAAGTTCAACCCAGAAAAATACGTTGTTTCTAAAGAAAAATTCGATATCACAGGCGACAAGTTGCTTGACGATGATTCTGAATTGACAGACAAGTATGGTGATACAAAGGCCAACCCATATGTAGACAACACGAACAATAACGAACCAGAAAACTTGAATACGAAGACAGTGAAACCAGGTTCTAAATTGGTTTACCAAGTATGGTTGGATACAAAACAATTTAGCGCAACTAACACTGAAAACATTCAAACAGTCGGCATCACAGATAACTATGATGAAGCTAAATTGGATGTGAATTCAATCAAGGTTTACGATAGCGTAACTGGTGCAGACGTTACTTCTAAGTTTGATATCGCAAACACTGGTGGCGTGATTACAGCGACCCTTAAAGCTGGCTTTACGAAATCACTAGGAGATGCCAACAACACTCAAATCATTGATACAACTAAGTTTGAGTTTGGCCGTTACTATAAATTTGATATTGTGACAACAGTGAAAACGGATGCCCCAGCAGGAAAAGATATCGAAAATACAGCTGGTCAAATCGTACACTACTACAACCCAAGAACAAACAAGGTTGAGAAACCAGAAAAACCAACTCAAAAACGTGTAAACAGCGTTCCAGTTCCACTTGAGTTGAAATTCACGAAAGCTCTTGCTGGTCGTCAACTTAAAGCTAACGAATTTGAATTTGTTCTTGAAAAAGACGGCGTTGAAGTCGAACGTGTGAAAAACGACGCAGCTGGTAAAATCAACTTCAAGAAACTTGAGTTTGGTAACGATGATCTAGGTAAGACTTACAACTACACTGTACACGAAGTTACAGGTTCAGACGCAACGGTGACATACGATACAATGGTTGCGACTGTAAGGGTTTCAATCTCTCATGATGGTACAGCGAAAGCAATCGTGAAGAATGTTGTAGACGCACCAGATAAAGAGTTTAACAATAAGGTGAAACCACCTGAAGAACCTAAGTTCAATCCAGAAAAATACGTTGTTTCTACAGGAAAATTCGATATCACAGGCGACAAGTTGCTTGACGATGATTCTGAATTGGCAGACAAGTATGGTGATACAAACGCCAACCCATATGTGGATGGTACAGCTAACAATGAACCAGAAAACTTGAATACGAAGACAGTGAAACCAGGCTCTAAATTGGTTTACCAAGTATGGTTGGATACAAAACAATTTAGCGCAACCAACACTGAAAATATTCAAACAGTCGGCATCACAGATAACTATGATGAAGCCAAGTTGGATGTGAACTCAATCAAGGTTTACGATAGTGTGACAGGTTCAGACGTTACTTCTAAGTTTGATATCGCAAACACTGGTGGCGTGATTACAGCGACCCTTAAAGCTGGCTTCACGAAATCACTAGGCGATGCTAACAATACACAAATCATTGATACAACTAAGTTTGCATTTGGTCGTTACTATAAATTTGATATTGTGACAACCGTGAAAACGGATGCCCCAGCAGGAAAAGATATCGAAAATACAGCTGGTCAAATTGTTCACTACTACAACCCAAGAACCAACACAGTTGAAAAACCAGAAAAACCAACTGAAAAACGTGTAAACAGCGTTCCAGTTCCACTTGAGTTGAATTTCACTAAGAAACTTGATGGTCGTCAACTTAAAGCTAATGAATTTACATTTGTTCTTAAGAAAGATGGCGTTGAAGTAGAACGTGCGAAAAATGATGCTCCTGATGCAACTACCGGTATCGCTAAGATTAACTTCACGAAACTTGAATTTGGTAAGGATGATATTGGCAAGACTTACAATTATACAGTGGAAGAAGTTAAAGGAACAGATTCAACAGTGTCTTACGATGGCATGGTTGCAACAGTAAGGGTTTCAATTTCTCATGATGGTACGGCAAAAGCAATCGTGAAGAATGTTGTAGATGCTCCAGACAAAGAGTTCGATAACCGTGTGACACCACCAGAAGAACCTAAGTTTAACCCAGAGAAATATGTTGTTAGAGATGAAGACTTTGATTTAACTGGTAAGAAACTTTTGGATGATGATTCTGAGTTAGCTGATAAATACGGCGATACTAAGATTAATCCTTACGCAGATAAATCTAATAATAATGAAAAAGTTACTGTCCGTAATGATAAGGGCGAGTTGGAAGAAGTCTTTGAGAACCTCAATACTCAGCCTGTTAAACGTGGTCAGAAATTCTACTATCAAGTATGGCTTGATACAACTCAATTTAGTGCTAACAATAAAGAAAATATCCAAACTGTTGGTATCACAGACAATTATGATGAATCAAAATTGATTGTGACTAAAAACACTATTAAGGTTTATGATGGTGAGACTGGTGCAGATGTGACATCTAAGTTTGACGTTGCTGTTACTAACGGTATTATCACTGCAAACTTGAAATCAGGCTTTACGAAGTCACTAGGTGATGCAAATAATACTCAAGTTATTGATACAACTAAGTTTGAATTTGGTCGTTACTACAAAGTAGTTATACCTGCTACAGTTAGTCAAGATGCTTACGATGGTTCTGAAATCGAAAATACTGCGACACAAACGGTTCATTATTATAACCCAAGAACGCATACAGTTGAGACTCCAGATAAGCCAACGCAAAAACGTGTGAACAACATTCCAACAGCTATTCAGCTAATCTTTGGTAAGACACTTAATGGTCGCAAATTGCAAGCAGATGAATTTAGCTTTGTCTTGAAAGATAAAGAAACTAATAAGATTCTTGAGAAGGCTAAGAATGATGCAGATGGTAAAGTTACCTTCAAGACAATCAACTATTCAAAAGCTGATATTGGTCAAACATTTAACTATATTGTTGAAGAAGAGAAAGGTGACAAACCAGGTGTTACTTATGATGATATGAAGGTTAACGTGACTGTTCAAGTTATTCAGCCTTCTTCTGGTGATCAGTTGTCAACAGTTATCTCTTATGCTACTGAAGGTGGAGATGCCTTTACTGCGGATGATACAGTATTTGACAATAACGTAACACCAAACTTCAAACCAGAGAAGTATGTTGTTTCTAAAGAAAAATTTGATCTTAAGGGCACAAAACTTCTCGATGATGATGCGCCTAACGGTAAGGTTGAAGCTGAAAACTTGAATCACCATACACTTACTCGCGGTCAGAAATTCTACTACCAAGTATGGCTTGATACTCGTGAATTTACAGCTGAAAGCAATATTCAATCAGTAGGAATCACAGATGACTATGATGAAGCTAAACTTGATATTGATGAGTCAGCAATCAAGGTTTATGATGGTGAAACAGATGTTACTGATAAATTTGATATTTCAATCAAAAACGGTGTCATCTACGCAACTTCTAAACCAAGTTTGACTAAACCTATTAGTGCAACTGATGCGACTCCAGTTATTGATACGACTAAGTTCGCTTTTGGACGTTACTATAAATTTGATATCCCAGCAACTGTTAAAAATATTAAAGACAATGACGGTGTTGAGTTTAGTAATACGGCCAATGAAATTGTTCATCAATACAACCCTTACAATAAGCAAGTTACAACTCCTAAAAAACCAACTCAAACACGTGAAAATAACGTTCCAGTTCCACTTGAGTTCAACTATACTAAGAAACTTGAAGGACGTGAGTTGACTGCAGGTGAGTTCAGCTTCTTATTGAAAGATCAAGATGGAAAAGTCCTTCAAACTGTATCAAATGATAAAGATGGCCACATCAAGTTTGAACAACTCTTGTTCAGCAAGGCTGATCTTGGTAAGACATTTACTTATACTGTAGAAGAAGTCAATGACAATAAACCTGGTATTTCTTACGATGCTATGAAAGCAACGGTGACAGTACAAGTAACTAAGGATGGTAAAATTCTTAAGACTGTCGTTAATCATGCTTCAGCAGGTGGAAATGCTACAGATGCTAACGACAAAGAGTTCAACAACAAAGTGGTTCCACCAGAAAAACCTAAGTTCCAACCAGAGAAATATGTTGTAAATCAAGAGAAATTTGATATTACTGGTGATAAACTCGTTGATGATGATAAAGAGTTGGCAGACAAGTATGCGGATACTAATGCGAACCCATACGTAGACAAGACAGACAACAACGAGAAAGAAAACTTGAATACTAAGACTGTGAAACGTGGCGATAAATTGGTTTACCAAGTATGGCTTGATACAACTAAATTTGACGCAAACAACAAGGATTATATTCAAACCGTTGGTATCACTGATAACTACGATGAGAAGAAACTTAATGTTAACCAACCAGATATCAAAGCATACGATGGTAAAACTGGTAAAGATGTTACAGCAATGTTCGATATCAAGGTTGAAAACGGTGTGATCACTGCAACACTTAAAGATGGCTTCACTAAGTCACTTGGCGATAAAGATAATACCCAAATTATCGATACAACTAAGTTTGCCTTTGGTCGTTACTATAAGTTTGACATTCCGGCAATTGTTAAAGACAGTAAGAATGAAAAAGGTGAGTTTGATGTACCTTCTGGTTCAGATATTGAAAACACAGCGGGACAAACAGTTCACTACTACGACCCAACAGTTAAGAAGGTCGTGAAAACACCTGAAAAACCAACTGAAAAACGTGTTGTTAACATTTCAGCTAGTGTTACGTTTGAATTCACTAAAAAACTAGAAGGTCGTGACCTTAAGGCTGGTGAGTTTAGCTTTGTACTTAAGGATAGAAAAGGTAAAGTGATTGAAACTGTAAGCAATGATGCTGACGGTAAGATTAAGTTCTCAGCACTTGAGTACAAACATGGTGAAGAAGGTATCCACTTCTACACGGTTGAAGAAGTGAAAGGTAATGATACTACAGTAACTTACGATAAGATGGTAGCTAAAGTTACTGTTTTGGTAGCTAAGGGTGGTAACGTTATGACAGTAACTTCTAAATTGCCAGAAGATACTGAGTTCAACAATATTGTAACGCCACCGACACCACCAACTCCAGTGGTGCCACCAGTTACACCACCGACACCACCAACTCCAGTGGTGCCACCAGTTACACCACCAACACCACCAACTCCAGTGGTGCCACCAGTTACACCGCCAACACCACCAACTCCAGTGGTACCACCGGTTACACCGCCAACACCACCAACTCCAGTGGTGCCACCGGTTACACCACCGACACCACCAACTCCAGTAGTACCACCAGTTACACCACCGACATCTCCAGAAGTATCTAGAGAACAGGGTCTTCCTAAGACTGGTGAGAACAAGTCTGTAGTAGCAATGGCATTCGGAGGACTCCTTGCGGCAGCTGGACTTGGTTTGGCAGGAAAACGAAAAAAAGAAGACTAAGATAATAATAGGCGTAAAAATAAGATAGTTAGTAAGATTATTTCAGTTTTCAAGAAGAGAGGCTTGACCGAATAAGGTCAGGCTTCTTTTTGTTCGGCACTTAAAAATATCGTAAGTGACCAATAATGAAGTCAATTAAGAAGTTCCAAAGTCTTTATGGGCTGTGGAACTTTTTTATAATTAGCTAACTTATTACATGGACATGTGTGAGGAGGGTGATCTGATTGTTTCTCTCACAAGAGATGAGCAGATTCAAATTGATATTAACTTCTTCATGACAGTAGATTAGTACTTTCAAATAAAATATATTATGAATGATGTGGGTAATGGTAGAAGCTGATAAAAGACTTTGAGCTATTGTCTATTTAGTTATGGTGAATTTGATAATCTTGCAGTCACAATAGAAGCATCTTATCTAGGGGCTACACCATCATTTTTTGATTGAGAAATCAGAAAAAATCAAAGTTTAAGTTCTCTTATGAACTTTCAATAGACTATCATTACTCATTTTATGATTAAGATGATGGGAGGTAGAAGTTTCATAGAAGCAATAGGGAGCGACATTAAAGATAACATCTAGTAGTCCGATTAGTTAACAGTATTGGAAAGGGAGGAGACTTTCTGATAGTTGCTTTGTAATTGGGTACTCAAAGATCTCTTATAAGATAGAAATGTATTACTAGTACTATTTGAGTATTGAAATTATTTCGTAATATCGTTGGTTATTCTTTCATTTGTATTTGAATAAGATACTAGTAGGCATAATTTTTCTCACAGGTTTTGTTATCTTTTGATTTTTTGAAGTTAGAAAATACTAGGACTCATTCTCTATTAATCCTAACTTATGAGACTCTTTTTTAAGTTGAATACTAGTATGCTAAACAGGTGAGAGCAATTATGGATGTTGGATTGTTGCAAACTTTCTTTAAGATTTTACTAGTGTTAATGAAGAAATACTGTTAAACGAAGAAGATGTTAGTATTATTTTAGACGGATAAAGTTATTCTAAGGTTAGGACTAGATGTATATGCCATTTTCATTAAAGATAAAAATATCTATATGAGTGTAAAAGGGAAAGAAATGAGAGGTTGTGTGCGTATATTGCCATTATTATGGATTAAAGTGAGAATAATATAGTGTATATTATAAGATGTTAATTTATTTTTATAATATTATTTCTTTCGGATTATAGGTTTAAATTACTATTTTTAGAACTTACTTCTGTTTATATATGGTGATTCAAGTATTTATGGAACATGAGATGGGTTTGGAATCTTTGACGCTTTTATTAGAAAATAACAAATGAAATCCGAGTTAATTTATTTTAGAAAAGCGTAATTTATATAATGAAATATTAGAAAACAGTAGTTGTCGCCTTATTTTAGAAAACGCTTAACATGTTATAAATAAAAGGTTTATAACGTTTTTATGTTTTTTTGTAAATAACGTTACTCTTACAATTGTCAGACAACTAAACTTTTTTTAAAAAACATTGTTTAATCACTTGACTCTAAATTATCAGAATGTTAGAATGAAAAAGAATCATGGATATGAGGGGAATTAACTTATAATCATGTATCTATAACTAACTATTTTTTTAGAGGGAGACTTAAACATGAAAGACATTTTCAACAGGCGCCAGCGCTTTTCATTGCGTAAATATTCATTTGGTGTCGCTTCAGTCTTGTTGGGGACGGCACTCTTTGCTGCTCACACTGCACAGGCTGATGAAGTCGTAGCATCTGATGCTTCTTCATCAAACCCTGGTTCATCAGTTGAGGGCGAAAGTTCTTCAGAACTGGTTGAGACGAATACAGCATCAACAGCTCAAGCAGATCCTACTGCAGCTGTATCTTCAACTGAGGCAACTGCGTCAACATTTAACTTGACGCCAGAAGCTTCAACAACAGATAAGGCTGCCGCAGAGGCAACTGACAAACAAGCTACAGAAGCTGCAAAACCTGAAGCAGCTAAACCAGCTTCAGAAGCAGCTAAACCTGCAGAAAACAAAGCTACATCAGAAGCAGCTAAACCAGCTACTGCAGCATCAACTGCAGCAGCTAGCGGTAAAGTTGAAACAACAGCTTCAACGACAGCCGCTGCAGCAACTCCAGCTGCAACAGCGGCTAATCGTACTGCAGCAACAGCAGCTCCAGTAGCTGAAGAAACAGCAGCAGCTGAAACTGCGGCAGCAGCAACAAGTGTTAAGCCAAATGTCACAGCACGTGCTTACTCAGTTAGAGCAGCTGCTGAAGATCGTAGTGCAACACTTGATCGCGCTGCAACTGATATGACAAATGGTGGTGCTTTGGCAACAAGTCGTAGCCGTCGTAACCGTCGTGCTGCTACAGACCACAATAACGAGCCGATTGCTGTAACAACTTTCCTAAAAGACGGTGAAGTTGCTACACCTGGTATGACGGATCCAAATGGTGCAACTGTTGCATCTCAAACTGTACCAGCTGGTTACCAAGCTAAAGAAGGCGACTTCTATACGTATGCTATTTGGGATCTTACTAAATTCAATGAACGTTATGGTACAAAATATTATGCGCGTGCCTATAAGAGATTTGATGACTCTACCGATACAACTGTTGAATTGCTCGACAAAAACACTGGTAGTGTAGTTGAAACTAGAACGATTACCGCTTCTAGTGGTGTTCAAAAATTCACGACTACTACGGCAGCGTCTAATAGCCAATTAACTTTCCAAGTAGATTATAAAGCTGGAACTGCTCCAAAGGGTAAAAAAGCAGAACCATTTATTCAAAATGGTTATGAAGTTGGAAAGAGTATCACAGACTTAGTGGCGTCTGGGCACCAACTTACACCTGCAGAACAAGCTCTATTTACTGCGGTCTATAACGCTCGTACTACAACAGATATTTTAAATGCTGTTGAACCAGCTCACAATGGTCGTACAATTACTGACTCAAACGCTAAAATACCAGTAACAATCAATAAAACAACTTACTATAAAGTAGTTGATAAAAACAACCCAACATTTAACGCCAATAAAACAGATGTAACTGTTCAAGATTATAAAGAAAATGGTAATGAAGTTGAGTTGGCTAGATACACTCTTAAAGCTGAAGAAGGACAACGTTTCACAGCATCTGGCGAACGTCAATTTGATGGATACAAACTTTACCAAACTGCTGATGCAAATGATCAATCAGGTACTGTAAGTCGTCCTTACACCGTTGGTACGAAATTCATGGATGCGGACCGTTACGGTATCAAACGTATCAAAGAAGTTGTTGGAGAAGACGGTTCAGTCGTTATTCGTGTTTACTTGCTAGATCCAAGACAACAAAGCAAACGTTCTGATGGTTCATTAAGTACCGATGGCTATATGTTGCTAGCAGAAACTAAGCCGATTAAACCAGGTGAATGGAATTCACAGGACTTAGTTGTTAAAAAATCACCTCTTAACACTATTGCGCATACTGTAACTGATCCAAAAACGGGAGCAAAAACTAACTATCCAAACGGTAAAACAGTTCCATTTGACTTCCAAAAAGCTTCTGGATATGCACCATATCATAGTGTATTCGTACCATTCTTAGGAGATGGAATTGGACATGGTTCAGATAATGCGCAATTAGAGCGTGGAGTTACAGGTATCGGTACCAACGTTGACTTGCTCAACTCTTTGACACCGTATAAGCAACCTGTTTATTACTATGTCAAACAAGAACCTGTAACAGTTACTCCAGAAGTTGAAAAACAACTTGAAGGACGTGTACTTGTTGATGGTGAATTCAGCTTCAAGATTAAAGAAGTCAATGAAAACAAATCACTTCCTTCATATGAAGAAACTGTAACTAACAAAAACGGTAAAGCTACATTTAGTAAATTAAGCTTCAATAAAGTTGGTACCTACAAATATACAATCTCTGAGATTGCAGGTTCAGATGCAAACGTTGATTACGATGCAATGACTGTTACTATGACAGTTACTGTAACAGAGAACTCTAAAGGTGATTTGCAAGCTTCTGTTAAATACAGTGGTACTGGTGGATTTGCTTCAAGCGCAGATGATAAGATCTTTAACAACTACGTTGTAGCTCCAGTTAAGACAAAGTTTGACTTTAGCAAGGCTCTCGCAGGTCGTGAGTTGAAAGCCGGTGAATTTAGCTTCGTATTGAAAGATTCAACTGGTAAAGTTCTTCAAACTAAAACAAATACTAAAGCAGGTGTTGTAGCCTTTGATGATTTGACCTTTGACAATACTCAAGTTGGTACTCACAAGTACACTGTAGAAGAAGTTATCCCAGAAAACAAAGAAGCTGGTATGACTTACGATACAATGAAGGCTGAAGTAACAATCACTGTTACTAAGGAAGGTCACGTTCTTAAAGCAACAAACACTCTTCCATCAGATACAGAGTTCAACAATACATTCACACCTGCTGCAACACAAGCTCAATTCAAGTTTACTAAGAAACTTGAAGGTAAAGAACTTACTAAGGATGCCTTCACATTTGAATTGCTTGAAAATGGTAAAGTAATTCAAACTAAGAAGAATGCGGCTGACGGAACAATCCAATTCGACGCTATTTCTTACGATAAAGAGGGTTCTCACACTTACACTGTACGTGAAGTAGCTGGAACAGATACAAACATCGATTACGATGATATGAATGCAGTAGTAACTGTTAACGTTACTAAAGATGCTGCATCTGGTATCTTGACTGCTAAAGTTACAATGCCAGAAGATACAGAGTTCAACAACTTTGCAGTAGCTCCAGTTAAGACTCGTTTCGACTTCACTAAAGCCCTTGCAGGTCGTGCCCTTAAAGATGGTGAGTTCACTTTCCAATTGAAAGATGCGAACGGAACTGTTCTTCAAACTAAGACTAACAATGCTAGTGGTGTTATCGCCTTTGACGATTTGACATTCACAAACGCACAGGTTGGTACTCACAAGTACACTGTTGAAGAAGTTCGTGGTTCTGAAGCTGGTATGCAATATGACCCAATGAAAGCTGAAGTAACAATCACTGTTACTAAAGATGGTCACGTACTTAAAGCAACAAATACCCTTCCTGCAGATACAGAATTCAACAATACCTTTACTTCAGGTCCTACTCAAGCACAATTCCGCTTCACAAAACGTTTGGAAGGTAAGACTCTTGAAGCAAATGCCTTCACATTCGAATTGCTTGAAAACGGCAATGTGATTCAAACTAAGAAGAATGCGGCTGATGGTTCAATCCAATTTGATCCAATCTCATATGCAACTGTAGGTACACACACTTACACTGTACGTGAAGTAGCTGGAACAGATACAAACATTGATTATGATTCAATGAACGCAGTTGTGACTGTAAATGTCACAAAAGACGCTCAAACAGGTCTTTTGAACACTGCAGTTACAATGCCGGCTGATACTGAGTTCAATAACTATGTTGTTGCTCCAGTTGTGACTAAGTTCGACTTTACTAAGAAATTGGCAGGTCGTGAACTTAAAGCAGGTGAATTCAGCTTCGTATTGAAAGATTCTACAGGTGCAGTAGTTGAAACAGTTAAGAATGATGCTGCTGGTAATGTTTCATTCTCTAACTTGTCATTCGACAACACTAAAGTAGGTACTCATACTTATACAGTAGAAGAAGTTATCCCAGCCAACAAAGAGTTTGGTATGACTTACGATAAGATGAAAGCTACTGTTACAGTTGAGGTTGCTAAGAACGGTCATTCATTGACTACGGTTACAAACGTATCTTCAACTGGTGGGGTTGATGCCAACGGTAATGCTACTGACGGTACTGCCGATAAAGAATTCAACAACAAAGTCACTCCTCCAACGCCTCCTGAATTCCAACCAGAAAAATTTGTCGTTTCTAAAGAGAAATTCGACATCACTGGTGACAAGTTGATGGATGACGACGATGATGTACCTGGTAACGAGTACACAGCAACAAATGAGAATCCATATGTTGATGGTGTTAAAAACAACGAACCAGAAAACTTGAATACTAAGACTGTTAAACGCGGTTCTAAATTGGTATACCAAGTATGGCTTGATACTACTAAATTCACAGAAGCTAACAACATCCAATACGTTGGTGTATCTGATACATACGATGCAGAAAAATTGGACGTTAACGCTGCTGACATCAAAGCATACGATTCAGTAACTGGTGCAGACGTGACTGCTAAATTCGACATCAAAGTTGAAAATGGTACAATCACTGCAACTTCTAAAGATGAATTTATCAAAGATAAAGTAAACAACCCTGTTATCGATACTACTAAGTTCGCATTTGGACGTTACTATAAATTTGATATTCCAGCAACTGTTAAAGAATCTGTTAAAGCTGGTGCTGATATTGAAAATACAGCCAACCAAACAGTTCACGTTTACAACCCAGTAAGCAAGACAGTTGAAAAACCTGAAAAACCAACACAAAAACGTGTTAACAGCGTTCCAGTTCCAGTGGAAATGAACTTCACTAAACGTTTGGAAGGTCGTGAACTTCAAGCAAACGAATTCGAATTCGTATTGAAGAAAGACGGCGTTGAAGTTGAACGCGTGAAGAATGACGCTGCTGGTAAGATTGTCTTCAAGACCCTTGAATTCGGTCGCGATGATCTTGGTAAGACTTACAACTACACAGTAGAAGAAACTCCTGGTACAGATGCAACTGTCAAATATGACACAATGGTTGCTACTGTTAAAGTTGTTGTTTCACACGATGGTACAGCTAAAGCAATCGTTGCCAACGTAACAGACGCTGCGGATAAAGAATTTAACAACCGTGTAACACCTCCTGAAGAACCTAAGTTCCAACCAGAGAAATACGTTGTTTCTAAAGCGAAATTCGATATCACTGGTACTAAGCTCGTTGATGATGATTCTGAATTGACAGATAAATATGGTGAAACAAATACAAACCCATATGTCGATAAAACAAACAACAACGAAGAAGAAAACTTAAATACTAAGTCAGTTGAACGTGGATCTAAACTTTACTACCAAGTATGGTTGGATACAACTAAATTTGACGCAGCTAACAAGGACAACATCCAAACAGTAGGAATCACAGATAACTACGATAAGGATAAATTGACTGTTAATGCTTCAGATATCAAGGTTTACGATTCAGTAACTGGTGCAGATGTTACTAACAAGTTCGATATCACTGATAACAACGGTGTTCTTACAGCTAACCTTAAAGCTGGCTTCACTAAGTCACTTGGCGACGCTGAAAATACACAAATCATTGATACGACTAAGTTTGAATTTGGACGCTACTATAAATTTGATATTCCAGCAACAGTGAAAGACGATGTTGTAGCTGGTGCAGATATCGAAAACAAAGCAGCCCAAGTTGTTAACTACTACAACCCAGTAAGCAAGACTGTTGAAAAACCAAACAAACCAACTGAAAAACGTGTAAACAGTGTTCCAATCTCAGTAGAATTTAACTTCACTAAGAAATTGGAAGGTCGTGACCTTAAAGCTGGCGAATTCACATTCGAGTTGAAAGATAGCGACAATGTTGTGATTGCAACGGCAACCAACGATGCAGCTGGTAAGATTAAATTCTCTCCAGTTGACTACACAAACAAAGCTGGTAAAACTGTCACTGCCCTTAAATACCAGAAGGGTCAAGAAGGTACGTACACTTACACTGTAACAGAGGTGAAGGGTACAGATTCAACTGTCACTTATGATGAAATGGCTGCAGTTGTAACTGTTAAAGTCAGTCATGATGGTACAGCGAAAGCCTTGATCACAAACGTGACAGAACCTGCTGATAAAGAGTTCAACAACCGTGTAACTCCACCAACAGAACCTAAGTTCCAACCAGAGAAATACGTTGTATCTAAAGCGAAATTCGATATCACAGGTACGAAGCTCGTTGATGACGATTCTGAATTGACAGATAAATATGGTGAAACAAACACCAATCCATATGTCGATACAACTGCCAACAACGAAGATGAAAACTTGAACACTAAGACAGTTGAACGTGGTCAAAAACTTTACTACCAAGTATGGTTGGATACAACTAAATTTGACGCAAACAACAAAGATAACATCCAAACAGTAGGTATCACAGATAACTACGACAAGGATAAATTGACTGTTAATGCTTCAGATATCAAGGTTTACGATTCAGTTACTGGTGCAGATGTTACGACTAAATTCGATATCGCTGATAACAATGGTGTTCTGACAGCTAACCTGAAAGCAGGCTTCACGAAGTCACTTGGCGACGCAGAAAACACTCAAATCATTGACACGACTAAGTTTGAATTTGGACGCTACTATAAATTTGATATCCCAGCAACAGTGAAAGACGATGTCGTAGCTGGTGCCGATATCGAAAACAAGGCAGCACAAGTTGTTAACTACTACAACCCAGTAAGTAAGACTGTTGAAAAACCAAACAAACCAACTGAAAAACGTGTAAACAGTGTTCCAATCTCAGTTGAATTCAACTTCACTAAGAAATTGGAAGGTCGTGAGCTTAAAGCTGGCGAATTTACATTCGAGTTGAAAGACAGCGACAATGTTGTGATCGCAACTGCAACCAACGACAAAGCTGGTAAGATCAAGTTTGCCCCAGTGGATTACACCAATAAAGCTGGTGAAACTGTCACTGCCCTTAAATACAAGAAGGGTCAAGAAGGTACCTACAAGTACACAGTAGAAGAAGTTAAAGGCTCAGACGCAACCGTTACATACGATACAATGAAAGCTGTCGTTACAGTTGAAGTTCGTCATGATGGTACAGCGAAAGCCTTGATCACAAACGTGACAGATCCTGCTGATAAAGAGTTCAACAATACTGTTCGTCCTCCAGAAGAACCTAAGTTCCAACCAGAGAAATACGTTGTTTCTGAAGAGAAATTCGATATCACAGGCGACAAGC
>ENA-UPWP01000884-UPWP01000884.1-human-gut-metagenome-genome-assembly--contig:-NODE-884-length-20482-cov-14.819554_pt1 | contig 20482 bp, 20 predicted proteins | sample MGYA00250052_ERZ773380 | MGnify/ENA primary metagenome ERZ773380 (study PRJEB29103, sample SAMN06112063) | human gut metagenome | biome: human gut; feature: ankylosing spondylitis patient; material... | reverse complement strand
AAAATCCTGAGCAACTTTTTGTTGCTCAGGTACTTAAAAAAAATATTTTATAATAGTGTTGCGGAATTAAGGTTAAATACTTCTTGATAGCACGTTCAAACTGCCCTTTAATCAAAAGAGTACCCAGCCCTTTCTCCACTACGCTTGATTTCTGCATATTCAATGTTCTTACGCCAAGAATATGAACTCCATCTTGCTCTTTCAAACTGGTAGGCATATTAAAAGAACGCTCTCTCGGGCATACTACATATACGTTATGTCCTTCTGCATTAAATTTCCTCATCAAGTCCTCAGAAATCTCTCGATCATTGATATTTAGGAATCTGTCTAATGTCAAAAATAATAAATTCATCCTATCTTTAATATTCTAGATGATATAATATTTTTATTTTTATAAGAATAAAAATATGTTTTACTTAGAAAAAATAACATTCCAATTTAATAAAGAAGAATACCACTTAGCACCAGCCCGTGTTAGATGCCTACAATCTTGACTAATAAACTTATTATCATTAGTAAAGACTCTTACATGTCTACCATCAACCATGGAAGGAGATAGAAGGTCAATGTAGTTATTACCCCATTGTCGTTTCCATTCTTCATTCAATTCTTGATAACCATCATCAATTGTGGCAACTTGCTTGAAATAATCTTTACTAGCTCGATTTTTATAAATAATACCATTACAAGAGCCATAATTCTTTGTACTAATACCTTTAATGATACAACCTGGTTTAATATTATCCCACACCTCCTGTGGAATTTCTTTCTTTGCATTAAATGCGAATATATAATCAGCATTCTTTATTTTTTCTGTAATATTCTTGTCATTCCAAGTGTAGCAGTAAACAAGGTTTATACTGTCCTTATATTCTGACTCCAATAGTACATTCGCAAAATCACGACCAAAACTTACACCTTCTACAAGCACATTAATTTTACCATTAGCAACTTTGGGGAAATTTTTATACTGATAGACTCTATCACAATATTCACCAAACATTCCACGATATTCCTTACCTTTGACCACATCCAACTCAGGAACGTCTCTTACCACACCTGCATGCATAACAAGATAACCAGAAGGCAGCATAACAAGAATTGCAGCAATAACCCATAAAACAAATGAACGATGAGTTTCCGATATTTTCTTCTCAACCCAATAGTAACTGATCACCGAAACTCCGAGCGTTACAACAAGAAATGTAATGATAGTAGCAAGGCTCATATCATATGCTATAAAATAGCGATAAAAAGCAAGCAAAACCTGATGCCAAATAAAGATACTATAACTCATCTTTCCTAGCCACGCCAAAGATTTGGACCTCAAAATAAGACTACCACCATCCTTACAAGCGACAAGTACAAATGTTATTATAACAGTAAGAAGCAATGCAAGAATAGAAGGGAAAGGAAGCCCTGTATTGGTACTCATCTCCTTACCTATTACGACGCCTGTGATATCTCTCCCTATAATAATATTATACAATGAGCAAAATACTACCGCAATAAGCAGAACTACTGCAACTTTCTGGATATAAGTTTTTGAATATTGCCCCCACTTATGAACAAAGAGAGCCACTAAACCGCCTAATCCTAACTCAAAGAATCGATATTGAAGATAGTAAAACCGATTGCCAGCAGATATATTGGGTAGAAGATAAAGCACAAGTGATACTAAAGTCAATATAGCCAAAGCAGAAACCATCCACTGATATCCATCTTTTTTCATCACTTTTGCACACATATTTACACATAACATCATGATAGGCATTATGATATAGAACTCAAATAAAATGCCTACATACCACAGATGCATCAACGGCTTGTATTCATTTACCACATCCCAATAATTCTTAGTAGTGAGGGCAGATAGAATATTCTCAGACATCAAATTGCTGGCAATGACTGATTGAGCCAGATTCTCATAATGATCCGGCATCATCAAGAAATATCCTAATCCCAACGCAACTACAGAGGCAAGAACAATCAAAGGCAAAAGCCTAACTATCCTCTTCTTAATGAAGCCTAAGAACGAGAATGAAGCTAAGTCAATCTTTTTCACCACTGATGGTATTACTAAGAATCCATTGATTACAAAAAAAACGTCTACACCCAAATAACCAGATTTCAGCAGCCCCATGTGAAATAATACGACTGCAATTATTGAGATACCCTTAATTGCATCAATGTCATGTCTATAACTAGAAATCATTTTTTTTACTTATTATCTTTATTAAAAATTCTTCAATCGCATTAAAGTGAGCATCATAGTCACCATAAATAGCTAGTTGTTTCAACATTCTACCTTTAAGAACCTCCTGTAATTGTTTATCAGCAACAAGTTTTTGAAACTGTTGAGCAGCTGCCTTTGCGTTTTTCGGTTCATAGTATAGGCATGACGCACCAAGAACTTCGCTATTAAAATCAAAATAAGTTGCTACAATAGGCAACTGAAAATACATAGCTTCAACAGTGCTTGCAGAGAACACCTCCAAAAGTGTCGGTAAGAAACAGAACTGACATCTGCAATACATTCTAGCAAGTTCTTCTTGTGAAAGATGCCCATGATTAACAATACGATCAGAGAGATTCATAGCTTTCAGGTTAGCATTAATTGTCTTTATCATAGAGTTCTCAAAAGGAATAGTCACATGTATACGAATATTTTTTACCCCCAAATTATCCAGTTCCTGAATTAGGTTAGGAATGATGTCGAAATTTTTATGTGTTGTGGCAGCACCAACACATGCTATATTAATTTGGTCATCTTCTATAATAGGTGTGTTGTCAATGGATTTAAATATTGCTGGAAGCACATTATGTACCACTTTAACATGATCCGAAGGTTCGCCTGTAATCCTACAAATTCCCTTAGCACAAGTTTCTGTCTGCGTAATAAAGTAATGAGCGGCTTTCATCATCCGTTTTTGATTCAAACTATAAAGAAAATATTGAATTTTCTCCTTCAAAGAAAGAATACTCCAAGCAAATTTATTTGGATGCGTAACCCATGGATTAGTAAACCGCATCACCTCAGGAGCATGAAATTTGAAATAACTTGGAGCTGTAATCGAATAAACCAAATCAGGTTGTATCTTGGCTTCTATCTCTCGTAACTGGAACTTGACCTTTTTATATGTCCCTAAGAAATCTGGTTGCGTTGGAAACACAAAGTATTTGCTACCTTTCATAGTCGAAAACCTTTCACCAATCGCATCATCTAAGTCCTGAGAAGTAATATAATACCATTCTATTTCAGTATGCTCAAGAGATTTAAGTAAAAAATTCTGCGAAATTTGAAAGGCTCCACCAGCATTTTTTTTCGTAGATATTGTATTTACTATAACTTTCATTTATATATTTCTTTTCGAACCTGATTGACTAATTCTACGCGATTAATGTATTCTTCTCCATCTCGAACATACCACACAGAATAATTGCCGTTCTTAACAACACATGGAGCTCCTGCTAGTAGAATATTATTATCAAATGATTTATTAACCAATGAATGAGCAGCAACAGTCACACCGTCTCCTAGTTTTAACGAACCGACTATTTGAGATCCTGTCGATAAGTACAATCCATCTCCTATCACTTTATTGCCACCAGCTATGCAAGTACAAGTATGAAGCACAGCAAAGTTACCAATTCTAGCATTATCATTTACGACAATAGTACCATAATGCGGGATTACCACTCCGTATCCAATAGAATTGTGCCCTATACTAAATCCGCATTTAATTCCAAGCTTCGCAACTTTGTAGTGCTCATAAGCCATCATTACAGAATTCCATGAAAAAGTTCTCTTATGCGCATTATAATAATAAGCATAACGCCTAAGATGGGAGAGGTAATTCATTATAATAGTCTTCCCCCCGCCAATCACCTTAGTTTCTTTTATTTTGGATAATAATGAACATTTGGCTGGATACCCATTCATTATTCTATCAGCGACAATATAAAATGCCAAATCTTGCTTATTTTGAATCATCTTCTTAGGGTATTTAAAAACAAACTAACAGAATTTTTATAGCCTCTGTAATCGAAAGCTGAATTAAACCTCTTAGTGTATATCTTCATTTCCTCTCTATTCTCTTTATTCAGAGTAAGTATGCAATTTTGTAAAGTTTTAAAAATTTGCTCATAATTAAAGCCATCAACAAGAAAACCATTTTTACCATTTTGAATATAATTAGCAATATCACTTGTAGCATTGGCAATAACTGGAACACCTGCAGTCATTGATTCTGCAAATTTTGTTGGAAATCCTGCCATATTCTTACGAGATGGTTCACGTAGAAGAACCATAAAATCTGCCTTTTTATAATAGGCTGGAATTAGATCTTGTGAAATACGTCCCAAGAAAATGATATTATCATGCAAATTATTAGATAACAGTTTATCACGATAATGCTTTATATAATCTTTTCTTGTAGTACCAAGAATAATGAAACGTATCTTCTTTCCAGCATTAGCAAGAGTATTGACAGCATTAATTACAGTATGCACACAATCTTTTCGGGCTGGATTCCCAGCATATATTAGCGTTACTCCATCAAACGATTGAACACGTTCATTTTCAACCGTTCCATTCCATTTCTCTGCTTGCGAATCACAAAGAGGCGGCAAAAGCAAATTATTACTTTCTGTATAATAATTATCAAAAAAACTACTTATTACAATTTTATTTTTAACTTTACGCTGAGTCTTCGTCATATTTTTAAAATTTGACCATATATCAGATATACGAAGCTCATTATTATCATACCATTCTGTAATATCATTGGCTAAATAAATTCCATGTTCATCACAAAACTGAATCATCTTCTTTGTCCATCCATTACTAGCGTTATATAAAATAATAAGATCAGGAAGCTGTTTCATCTGATTCAATAACGACAATGATTTCTCCCCCCGGTGTCGTTTTGACAACATCCGATTGAGTAACGAACCTGTAGATATTAATTCGTTTGTGATAAAATACTCAAAGCCATCCACTCTATACTTGCCATCCTCACAGAGGTCTTCATTTCGATACTTGCCATCCCATCCCAAGAACGACACTTCATGACCAACTTCTCTAAAAACCTTCGCATTACTCAATACACGAGCAGCAGCAGCATCATAGTTTGGAAGACGAAAAGTTCCAATATATAAAATATTCATCTTTTGTACAATTTAGACAAACCATCTACATAACCCGCAAATAAGAAATACATATACATATATGCAGGTGCACCCCTATGAACTGGTTCTGTAAACAAAGCTGCAATAAAGGTTATAGAAAAAACGAGAATCATGAATCTATTATAAAATACGATTTTTGATACCTTTTGTAACATTATTGTTTTTACTAGTAAAAGAAGAGAATACAGCGATAAAATGAAAAATGACAGAAGTCCTCCTACTTTGCCAAAATCAAGCCAAAAATTATGAGCATAGAATTGAGCACTATAGCCATGGGGATGGGATAATAGAAGAGTAAAAGCCAAAATCCATTTTTCCAAACGTCCGCCAGCATCAGAAATAGTACTTCCCTCTATTTCTCTATCTGCAAAAAGAGATGACAAAGAGGACTCCTGAAAAGCATAATAAAGAACTATAAATAGGCATAGATACAACAGAATTTGTTTAGTTGATCTTGTTCTATATAAGAAGCCAATAGCCAAAGCAAGCAAAAAAAGTGTCAAACCTGTTCTTGATACAAAATGTATTGTACACAATTCAGCTAATACTGCAACTATAATGAATAGGGTAGTTAATTTAGCAGGAGCTTTTGATTTTCGTAAAAATAATGCAGAAATTCCACTTATCGACAATGACATTTCTACAGTACGAGCTGTGATAGCACGCTGAATCTCATCATAACCATAAATTGATAACCCTCTTTGGGGATTAATCAATCCAGATTTCATAATATCTTGTAGCGTAATTGTTAAATGAGGTAATGCAAGAAACAATGCGAAAAAGAATAAAAGTAAATATATCGAATTGGAATCATTTACTTTCAACGAAAAGTTATGACCAATTATGACTCCTAGAATGGATGGAAGGGAAGACCATATTGCATTATGCACCGTCAAATTTCCATTAGTATAACCATTGTAAGAAAATAGTATAAATATCAATATTGCCATCAGGGTATAGAAATTTGCAAATGCATACATTTTTCTATGTTGAAAATCCCTGATAATAATTAGAGCAAAAATCCAACTAGTGTACATAGGATGCACTTGTTGGAGTAGAATCCCAGCTAAAAGCAGAAAAAAATCAAACTTTACGTATGACTTCAAAGTATTATTACCAATTAATTTATTGAACAATGTCATTGCTTATCAATATATTTTTTTTACTCTTTCAATTATTAGACTTCTTTCTTTTGTATTTAACCCTAATAAAAATATCAATATTGCCAAATAGAGAACACCCAGTGCCAGGGCAGACCATGTCCCGAGAAATTGCTTTATAAAAATAAAAGGTGTAAAGAATAAAACTATCTGTATGCAAGGGAAATAAGATTCAAAAAACAGTCGCCTATTGTTAAATCTTACCACTTTATTTAATACTACTTGCCTAATAATAAGAGCAATTACAGAAAATCCTATATATGTTACAAGAAGATAAAAAGCAGGAACCCCAGTCTTCAAAACAAAGAATGCAGCAAACACAGACAACAAAAATACTGTATTGAGAATGACTTGATAATTTCTTATCTTTCCTGTTGCAAAAATCAATTCCGGAATTCCAGCATTAAGAGTTCCGATAAGTGCATCAATAATAATTAAGGTCGTAAATACCACAACATGGTCTGGGACAGAATCTAACCAAATATTGAAAAGCAATTCGGGTGCTATCAAGAACGGAGACGAAACAAGAAGCATGATTAGGAAAGAAACCTTTGAAGACATAATAACCAAGTCTTCACTTCGTTTGAAATCTCCTGCCGAATAACTCTTTACGATTTGCGGTGCGATGGACTTTGTTACATTATTAGCAAAAGTAAGCAAAATGCTATTCACGGAATTTGCCAAACCAAGAGCCGTGTTCATTACAGTATTGAAGAACATGTTAACGATAACAGCAGCACCTTGTGATTTTCCAACTGTGGCAATAGCACCATACCCTACCCATACTGAGAAACCGAAGACTTCCTTATACATCGATTTTTTGCGAACCACGCGGAACTTCACATACTCAGGAAAGATACGCTTGCAGTACCACCAAAAAATAAGTGTGGGAAAGGCTGTGCAAAAACAGATTGTTGAAGCATAGATCGTCAGCTTTGATGAGAAGCAACTAATAAGAAGATAGCTTACAAACAACTTAATTATATTAGAAACAACATCTGTAGAACAAAAAACAATAAACCTTTCTTTGGCTAGCAGCAAACCGTTGTAGGGGACACCCACAAAAGAGATTACAGAACCAATGACTGTTATACGATATACAAGTAATACATTCTCTATGCTACCAGAATAGTTAATGTAGTTTCTAATATACCATTCACCCAAAGGTATAGCCAATATCATCGTCAATATTGCAATAGCCACATGAATTGACAAATTCACATTAAACGTATCATTGATAAGTTGGTCATCTTTCTTTCCTATCGCTGTTGCAATAAACCTATTCGAAGTACTCAACATAATCGTGTTGATAACAGCAATAAATGAAATCACACTACCAACAACCGAAAAAACACCAAAGTCATCAACGCCAAGCGCCTGTAAAGCAAATCTTGTAGTTAGCAGGCCGCATACTGCTGTAAACACAAGACGAACATATAAAATAATCGAATTAATGAATATGGCTCTATTTGTATTTTCTTGCATAATCAGACTATTTCTTCAAACCTTTTCGGATTTCTTCCCCCATTTTGTCGCGAGCCTCCTGAGTGAAATAACTCAGCCAGCCTCCCATTGGAGTAAGTGTAACTTCACCAAAGATCACTCGATCATCAGTATCGTAGAAATCTATACGCGCATAATCCAATCCTTCTGATAGAATAGCTGCATCCTCCAGCATTTCCTTCAAATGTTTTGGAGCAGGCACATCTTCTTTTGAATAATGGTAATCCTCTACAACGTAATGAAGATCCTTCCATTCATTACTATAAATCTTTCTGTAACCGACACTTTTCTCCGTCCTTTCAAAGCAAATCTGAATAAAGACAGGCTTACCATTTGCACAGTGAATCTTATAATCATTAGGAAAAGAACCATCTGTATTTGGTTGGATCAATTCCTCACAAATAATCATCGGCTTGATATGGTTATAGTGTTGTTCAAAAAATTTTGGATGTTTCATCTTTAACCATTCATTGAGCTGTTTCCTGGTAGCATCTATATCTAGCTTATACTTATCCGTACATATAATATTCATACCACAACTATGGTTACATTTCAGTGCAAATCCATTTGGCAACTTGTCGAAATCAATTATATTGGCATCATCCCAAACACCATATAATTTTGTGAGTGTTTTACCAAGCCCCCTTCCTTCTACATATTGACGCACTTCATACTTATCAGCAAGATATGCATGTTTATTATGACGTCCATAGAAGCTATCTCTAAATACGAAATCGCTATAATCCTGAGGATTCATTAGACACGGAAGTCGCTTCTTCTCCCAAATAAACAGGAGATAATAATGCAATTTATATGGAAGTCGTTCAAACAAGAACCATCCGAAATCTTTTATATTTCTAATTATATTCATTTATTCAAATATTTTAACGCCCTAATAATTGTATATCTGTAAGTCTCATTCTCAAAAAGACGAAGTAATTGTTTGTCTCTATGTTGTTTTGTTGAATTAATGTATTTTTTGCGAAATAAAGTTCTTCGGATAATACTCTTAAAAATCTCAATCTTGCTACTAGGTTCTTCTTCACCACACAATGACTGCACTAATAATTTACGACAAAGACCTTGGTAGGCTTTTAAACACATTTCGTTAGCATGGGATTCATAATTGTTTTCAAGAAGACTACAGAGTTTTGTGATTTTAACTTGCTTGTCTAAATCAGACTCAACTTCTACTTTTCCTCCTTTTTGAGTATGATGAATGACCTTGGATACGATTCTTCCATCACATGTAAACTCCAATAATAAAGAGAATGCTCTATTCTCATTCTCATACATAACAGAAGAATGAGGAAAAAAGAAATTACCAAGACTATATGCAATGAAAGAGTTGCCATAACATTCATAACCTTGAACAATATGGGGATGACCACCAATCACAGCAGAAGCTCCTGCATCACAAATTCGCCTGTAGAAGGAGCGGATTTCTGGAAGTGGTAATGAATAATGTTCCAGACCGGCATGAACAAATACGATAACTTTATCAACCTCAACACTCAAACATCTGATATCATCAAATATTTGGCTATACCCCATCCATGCATACCCAAACTGCTGTTCGGATGATAACATCTGACCGACCTGGGCCTCACAAATATTAATAAAACCGAACTTCTTGCCTTTAATATCAACAATAACAGGCTTGTATGTATCCTCCCATGAGAATCCAGCGCCAATATGATACATTCCTTCTTGCTCTATTCTATCAATGGTATAACGCATCTGGTCTGCACCTAAATCAGTTATATGATTATTAGCAAGAAGCATCATGTCAAAACCGACCTCAGAGAGATAACTAATAGTACCTGCTGTTTGAGCTGGACATTTTGGAACTCCCTGTTCAACTTTAAACTCAGCACCTTCAAGATTACCTATTGCAAAGTCGGCATGGTTGATTTCCTCTGCTAAATTCTGACCGATAAAAGCATCGTTGCCGATGAGGTTTACAATATCTCCACAAACAAAAATATTAATACTGTCTCCCATTAGATTATTTACTGAATTTACCTTTCACTCTATTTAACTGGTATTTCAAGCAGTATTTGCTCAGAAGACTTCTATTAAACCAAGCAAGCATATAATCTATCATGGATTCAGGAACTGAAGATCTCACATTTACAACACCCTGGTTCTCATAAAGATAGATACCATTCCCTGGAATATCTTCAAGAATATTCAGCTCAATAGGACGCATTTTAAGGGCATAGCTTTTCACAACCTTCATATCCAACTGTTGTGTAGAAAGAATATACTTAGCCGATTTTCCATCTGAAAGTTTCTGACCATAGAGATCAAGTGAAAGTTCTTCTTTTGTTAAACCGATTTTTTCGTAAAGACTAATATTCTGCTGATAGATATCATACTTTACCAATTCAGGGAAATTACTAAAATGGTATTCTTTATGACCATATTGAAGATGAACCTGTACAAATGGTGAAGAACTGGAACCATGTTCACCTGCACCATCATTAAAATTGGTTGTCAGCGAAACGAATGGGAAAATAAAGTATTTTTCATTTGCAACTATATAAGCATAGAAATACTTCGACCAAGCACGTGTCCAATTCTTTATAGTTTCTGGCATATCAAATGGAGCAAAATTTTCATCCCACATTACTAACCATTTTTTAAAACAACTCCACATGCGTTCATTCCACATTTGTCCCCAAGAACATACCGACTGCATAGCAAAACAATCACTACCATTGTTTAATGGATGGAATGGCAAACCTACGAAACCATTAAATTCATTGGAATAGAAGGCTATACCTGCTACATTCTCATCATTATCATATTTCTCTAAAGAAGCAGTGGCGTAATTATAGAACTCTGGAGAAACAAATAAGTCATCCTCCAACAAAATAATTCCCTTGAAATACTTAGTCAAGTCACCACACTGGAAAATGTGCTTCTTTAATCCTAGTCGTTCACTCTCGATATTTACATACTTCTGACCATGATTCCACTGATATTTTCTTACAAATTTGTAAAGGGATTCATTTCCACTGGCATCAATACTAATAACAAGAGGAATGTCATTATCTTTAAAATGAGCTCGATCAATAGAATCTAGCAAACGCTTAAAACCATGCAGTCTATTGTAGCCCACAGTAACAATAGCAATCTTATCCTTGTATTTAGAATCTATATTTTGCAACATGTTTATTCAGCTTTATGTGTGAGACAGAAAGGTATAAGAAAAATATCTTTGAAAGTATGTCTTTTGAATAAAAGCTTCTTATAGTAAGGCCATGCTTCTGAATACCTACCCATAAGCATAAGAGCACGAGAGAGGTCATAATAATGTTTGTAAGCTCTTTCAGGATACTTATTGAAAACATTATAAAACTCTTGCAAGAAATATTTCTCAAACTTGATCAGTTTCTCGAGTTTCTGCTTATAATACCTATTCTCGCTCATGCGCATGACTCCATGGTTTACATACACATTAATAAGTGACTCAGGCACATAGTCAACCTTCCATTTCTGGCAGAAGCGAGCCCCCATTTCCCAATCCGAGATAATACCTATTTCCTCTGATTCCTTCCATCCTCCATTTGCAAGGAAAGCTTCTCTGCGGAAGAAATAGGTTGGAGTCCCAGAGACGACAGGCTTCTCTACTACAAGCTCCGAAACATCGCCTCTCACTTGAGGATTGTGGATATGATCTATCTTCATTGTTTCCTGATCAAAATAGGTCATCCAACAATAAACCATACCATATTCTTCGGGGAGTGATTGAATCTTTGCCCATTGCTTTTCTACCTTTGTTGGAAGATACTCATCATCACTATCAAGAAAAGTGACAAATTGACCTTTAGATTGCTCTACACCATAGTTGATGGTTTTTGCGATAGGCCAGTTGCTATCAAGTTTAATATATTTAAGTCGTGAATCAGTAAATGATGCTACAACATCATCCGTTTCATCATCTGATGCACCATCGACAATGATGTGCTCAATATTCTGATAGGTTTGACCAAGAACACTCTTGATACAACGATCAATCAGCTTCCCACGATTACGTGTTATCGTAACTACTGATACTAATGGTTGTTCCATATTATAATACATTAATCATTTTCAAATATTCTGGCCATTCACCCATATCATGCCATGAACCTTCACTTACAGGGAAACAACCAACACGACCTCCTCGCGCACGAACCTTTTCCATAAGGTAGGTGATGTGGAAAAACTCACCCTCAGGAATTTCATCAATCAATTCAGGGTTGAGTACATAAACACCAGTATTTACTTGAAATGTCTGTTCCGGTTTTTCCTTTAAATCAACCATCAATCCGTCCTCTGCAGTCTCTATCACACCATAAGGAATCTTGAAACTTTTGACCATCGTAACAATAGTGAGGTCGTTACGGTTATTCTTATGGTATTCATAAACATCACGATAATCCTGATCGTTGATACTGTCGCAATTCGACACGAAGAATGGGGTGGTAATCTTGCCCTTCAAGAGTGATACGCTGCCAATAGTACCGAGAGGTTTATCCTCCATAAAGAACTCGATGTCATACTTATGATCTAACTGCGAGAGATAGAACTGCATCATATCAGCCTTATAGTTGACTGACATGTAGAACTTGTGACAACCAATACCTTCAAACTGATCCATAATAACCTCAAGAATAGTCTTATTACCAACTGGCACCAATGGTTTTGGTATGACATTAGTGATAGGCTTCAAACGTGTTCCTTTGCCACCAGCCATGATGACAACCGGAAGTTCGACAGGAACTTTCTCGTTAGAGAATTTGCTAGAAGCATAAAAGTCTGTCCACTGATATACCTCTACAAGTGTTCCATTTTCATCTAAGACAGGCATCAGTTCAGCCATGATAGCTACCATCTGCTGCTTGATGTTTGCCTTGGAATCAGAAGTACTTGCGTAAGTCTTATTTGTTACATTGATGATATCCTTAACTGGAGAATCAAAAGGGATATTCTTAATAATTGCTCTTTGCAGTTCACCGATTGTAATAATGGAATAAAAATCTTCTCCCTCGAATACAAGAAGCGACTTATGACGTAATTCATCCATAGCTCTAAGAGCCTGGAGAATTGTTGTGTCACTCGATATTGCAAGTTTCTTAAAATCCTTCATGGGCTTTATTTAATTCTTTTTACAGGATTGCCTACATAAGTACCTGGTTCTGTGATGTCACGGATAACAACAGTTCCACATCCAATAATGGCATAATCACATATGTTCACGCTATGACCAATTATTGCACCACTGCCAATAAAACATTGACTGCCTATCTTGCTATCACCATTAATCATAACACCCGTAGAAATATGTGTTTGATCGCCAACGATACACGCATGTTCAATATTTGCAGATGTATTTATAATACAATTACAGCCTACTACAGCTGCTGCATTAACTGAAGCATGATGAAGTATTACAGTACCTTCTCCAATAGTTGCATATTTTGAAACATTAGCAGTAGAGGCAATAACAGATGTGAGTGTTCCCCTGGCTTTGTTTATCTTTTCTGAAATTTTCAATCGAAGGGATGGGGTTGAGATGAAACCTATTGTATTAATGAAATCAGCTTCCTCAACATACTTTAGCATGTCATCATCACAACCAATTACTTTGTGACCAGGAAGAACTTCCTTTCCAAATTCAGAAGGAATCTCGAGAATTCCCAAAATTTTCTTTCCTTCACTTTCAGCAGCCTCAATTACAGATAGACAATGACCGCCTCCTCCAACTAATATTATAGGCTTCTGCATTATTCCTTTGGTAAATCTGTAAGACGTACAGAACTTGGAATATTAACAACACGATCTGCAAAGAAGATGGTGTTCTTCAATCCGTCATTCTCACATTTCTCAAACATTGGCAGGCGGCTCATGAGTTCCCAAATAGGACGAGTCATCACTCCATTGTCGTTTGTCTGGGTAAGGAAGTCGATCTGTGCCGCTTTATCTTTGAGGATAATAGCATTGAGCCAATAGTTAGAATATGTATCAGGTGCGTCAACAAAGAACTCAATTTCTGTTATGTTCTTGAAATATGCTTCATATTCTGCTGCTACCTTACGCTTACTAGCTACATACATATCAAGGTTCTCAAGCTGCGCACAGCCTAGAGCGGCATTCACGTTCGGCATTCGATAGTTGTAACCAACGTGATCATGACGGAATTCCCAACGATGTGGAATCTTTGCCTGTGTGGTAATGTGCTTTGCATAAGCGCCAAACTCCTCATCATTGAAAAGCATCATACCGCCACCACCAGTGGTGATAGTTTTGTTACCATTGAAGCTGATGACACCGACCTTGCCGAAGGTACCTGTGTGTTTTCCTTTGTATGTAGAACCGATTGATTCTGCAGCATCCTCAACAAGTTCAATATGCCACTCCTCACAGAGGGCAACCAACTCCTCAATACGTACAGGATGACCAAAAGAGTGCATTGGCACACAAGCCTTGATCCTGCAACCGGTATTCTTGTTGTAGCAAGCAAGTTCATCTTCCTGATAAGCGAAGTCGAAGCTCTTGTCTAGTTCACCAATGCGGGTGTTCTTGCGAACCTCAGCATTCTTCCGGAGCCATTCTTTCATAGCGTCAGGAGAAAGCCCCATTGTCGAACGGTCAACATCCAAGAATACTGCATGGGCACCAATATAGCTCAATGCGTTACAGGTTGCGATAAAGGTCAAAGCCTGTGTGAGAACTTCATCATCCTTCTTCACGCCAACAAGTTGCAAAGCCATATGAAGCGCATTAGTACCGCTCACGCAAACTACAGCCTTCTTAGCTCCTGTATATTTTGCCATATCCTCCTCGAAACGATCAACAAATTTACCTACAGAAGAAACAAAGGTAGTGTCGATACATTCGTTGAGGTATTTCTTTTCATTGCCCACGAAAACAGGAACAGCCAAAGGGGTAAACTCTTGGTTGCCATATACTGACTTAATAAAGTCTATTGTATTTTTATAATCAGCCATGATTACCAATTTTTGATAACGAGTCATTGACTATGTTTGAAATCTTCAACTCTATTTTTTTTACATTTAAAACATTGAATAATTTATTTTTAAGAAATTCCAAAAGACTACATACAAGAAAAACACATAATGCCATTGATGGAACAGAAATTGCATAGAATAATGTATGCTCTCCCAAATAGGTATGAAAGTCTAATGAAGAGAACCATTTCTCTATCAGAGGATTTGCATGAATCAGAAATGTCGCAAGAGATAATGGAGCAAGGAAACCTATAATTCTTGTAGCATACTTTCCTTTAATTTGCATATTATTGAAGAAAAGGAAAAGAGAAAAGGCCTCAATAACTATTACCGGATTATTATAATTCCCATCACCCAGTCTAGGTATATGATACAACCTTAGAAATGCTCCTATAATTGCCAATATTAGGTATATACCTAGATACTTAAGCTTTTGATATTTTAACAACTTGGAAGGGGTAAAATTATGCTTTAAATAGCTAGTCATTATGTATAGTAAAATGAACTACGAGAAACTATAGCCTTTAGAGACATCCAAATACCCACAAAGATTAATACATGAACAAAGAGAAAAAATAACGAAAGCACCTAGAGCAATTATCTTGAAATCTCTCTTTGATAATGTATTAAGCATATTATTCAGATAAGGAGACGCAATATACATAATAACATATCCTGAAATAAAATCATATGCATTACCAAAGAATGGAACCATCAAAATAAAATCCTTGATTGAAGGAGAGACACCTAATCCTACTGCAATAAGAGAACAAACTATTGTCCACCAAAAGACATTTATATAAAGGTGTACAATCTTCTTAGTCGCAATTTTATCTCTATCACATAGGAACCAAGCAGATATGATAACAAAGACATTTACTGCTACAATACATAACTGCTGATATAAATTGACCGTGTATGAGAAAGAGAAATCCGAAGTTGTACGAGAAAGGCGATTGATATGTCCAAACAAATCAATATGAAGAACAACAACCATAATCATGGATATGATTCTCAAAAGATCAATAGAATAGTTTCTTTGCATGTTCATTACATTTTCTGATCAAGATTCTTTCCCTTCTCTTCATGCTCAAAGTTAGGAATAAACTTCTTTATTGCATCAACGACCTGGGCCTTGGTAAAATCTATATCTGCAAAGAGCTTCTTCAGGTCAACGAAGAACTGATCAACTTCATCCATGTTACGACGTGTAGTCTGTTCAACAACACCAAGTGCCATAAAACGCTCCATATCAATCTTCTCGCCTGGTACATAGAACTCCTCGTATGCCTTCTCACCAGTAGTATCGCTCTTGAAATAAACAACAGGATATGTATCTGACTCGTAGTCCATATCTGCTGCATACTTTTTCGCAAATGGATCATTATCACACTCAACTTTCTTGAATCCTTCTGCCTTTACAAAATCATCGCAGATAGAAGAGAATGTGAGCATCTGATCCTCACCTAGCTTTGGGAAGAAGACTTCCCCCCCCCTACCAAGGATACAAGCAAGCATACAAATCTGACCAGACTCCTCAGGAGAAACAAAGTAACGCTTCACGTCTAATGGTGCAGCAAGTGGCTGTTTCTTCTGAAGGCGATGAATCCATCCGTCAGGAAGAGATCCATTGGAGAAGGCTACATTTGCGAAACGAGCAGTTGTGACCTTGAAATACTTGTTGTAAGCCATCACCAAATCCTCCATGATGCGCTTTGATGCCCCCATAATGTTGACTGGATTGGCTGCCTTATCTGTTGATACACAGAAGAAATGTTTTGGTGGATATACGGTAAGCAAATCCATCAACTTCTTTGCCTTGATATCATTGTTCTCGATAAGTGCCTGTACACTATAGCGATCTTTCTCCGAGCGTACATGCTTGTGAGCAGAAAAGTTTGCAAAAATATCAAAACCTTTCTCTTCACGGAATATACGCTCAAAGATAGGGTCTGCAAAGTTGAGGGTGTAACAACGGAACTCATTAGGAACAAAGAGACCCTCCGTAGAACGAACATCACGAACTAGTTCTGCAAGACCATTCTCATTGAGATCTACGACCACAACTGATGCTGGCTCAAATCGAAGAACAGCTTTGATGAAGCTAGAGCCTATAGAACCTGCTCCTCCAACTACACATACTTTCTTACCTTTGATTTCCTCTGTAAGTTTCTCTTTGTTTGCCTCTATGTCTTTTGCAAACATACTGACAGGACGGTTAGTCACTGAGTCAGCAATGAATTTATCAAGATTGAACATGATATATAATATTTCTTATTTTCGTTCGAATTATTGTCTTAACAAACCTATCAATAGCAACAGAAAAAAAATAGTCCTACAACAATAACTATTAGATAATGCATGTAATAACCATAATTAATATCGTATAATACTATTTTTTCAATAATTCGTTACAACATTGATCATATCGCCCTGCTTTTGCTTCTATAATAACTGTCATTTCCCCATTTGTTTCTAGTGAATGATACTGACCTGCAGGAATTAAGAGACCCGGACATTCGCCACCTGCTTTAAGCATAAAAACATCAGTCTCATTACCATTTTCATCATAATATCTCTCAATAGCAGTACCATGGATGCAAACAACGACTTCAGCTGTATCCAAATGCCTATGCGCAGCTACTATAGAACCAGGCTGAAGAACATTCAACATACGTTGACCGTTTTCTTCCTCAGAATCACGCAAGTCTAAATGCTTACGGAGACGAGGATTTTTTGCCGCCTCTTCAGCTAGTTTTTCGAATAATATATAATCGAGTTTCATTTGTATTTAATCTTTAATTGTATTCCAATGATTCAGATGAGCATAGCTACTACTAACGAATTGGGTGAATAATCCTTCCTTATAAACAATTCTACGTTTCCACCTATTTACAAAAAATCTCCTTGTTTCATCGAAAAGTCTATGACTTCTGTCCATTTAACATCTGCAGGTATAATAACCTCTGAATTAGAATTAATAACCTTGCGAATAATCCGAAGTACGAGAGACAGCGAAGGAGTCACAACAGATTCAAGAAACACGAACATTTACTACTCTTTGACAACTGGGTCAAAGAATGTATCAGGATGATTAGGATCAAAGATCTCGTTGCAGTACATAACTGTGACGAGGTTCTCTGTTTCAGAGAGGTTGATGATATTGTGGGTATAGCCAGGAAGCATGTGGATACACTGTATTTCATCACCTGTCACCTCAAATTCCACAAGCTTACCTGTATTAAGATCGCGCTCCTGAATCAATCCATGACCAGAAACAACAATAAAAAACTCCCACTTAGTATTATGCCAATGCTGACCTTTGGTAATACCTGGCTTTGAGATATTGATGCTCACCTGACCACAATTGAGAGTATGAACGAGTTCTGTGAAAGAGCCACGATCATCTTTATTCATCTTCAGAGGGAAAGCGATTTTGTTCTCTGGGAGATAAGAAAGATAAGTACTGTAAAGACGCTTCGCAAACGAATCCGCAGGAATCTCTGGAATCATCAATGTTTGTGGTTGTTCTGCAAACTTGTAAAGCAGATCTACAATTTCCCCTAACCTCACATGATGAGTGATAGGAGCACAACAATAACTGCCATCCTCCTTAATAACAGTATCAACACCATCAAATTCGCAATGATGTTCCTCGCCCTTGAGTGCGCAAATCATCTCCTCAACTAGATCATCTACGTAGAGGAGTTCCATGTCAATATTAGGATCATCTACCTGTATAGGCAGGTCATTCGCAATGTTGTTACAGAATGTTGCTACTACACTGTTGTAGTTAGGACGACACCACTTACCATAAAGGTTAGGGAAACGGTAAACAAGTACCTTCGCGCCAGTCTCTTTACCATACTCAAACATCAACTCCTCACCAGCCTTCTTACTCCTTCCATACTCGCTATTACCGAAACGTCCAGCAAGGGTTGCCTGGATAGAACTGCTAATCATTACCGGACAACTATTTTTGTGAAACTTGAGGGTATTAAGCAATGTAGTAGCGAAACCGAAGTTTCCTTTCATGAACTCTTCTGGATCTTTTGGACGGTTTACACCTGCAAGGTTGAATACGAAGTCACAATCCTTGCACCAAGCATCTAACTGCTTTGGAGTACTATCAATATCGTATTCATAAACGCAATCAATGGTAAGGTTCCCACAACAGCGGACCTTACCATCCTTAATGTTGTTCAGTTGAGCACAGAGGTTCTTACCAACAAACCCCTTCGCACCTGCAACCAATATCTTCATAATATTCATTATTAAAATTTGTAGCAGGAATGGTATTGAACCATAGACATGTGTCCCACCTGTGTACCTGCTTAACCTTTATCTTAGAACTTACGCCATACCATCTTATTGACTACGCCAACGTATGACTGGATAATCTTAACTACCTTGGTAGATACATTTTCGTCTGTATAGTTAGGTACAGGTATACCATAATCAGCATCCTTGACAAGTTCAATAGCTGTATCAACCGCTTGCAGAAGTCCCTTCTCATCAATACCACTCAGAATAAAGCCTGCCTTATCGAGAGACTCTGGACGCTCAGTAGAAGTACGAATGCAGACTGCTGGGAATGGATGACCAACAGATGTGAAGAATGAAGACTCCTCTGGGAGTGTACCAGAATCTGATACTACAGCGAAAGCATTCATCTGCAAGCAATTGTAATCGTGGAAACCGAGAGGTTCGTGCATAATGACACGCTCATCCAATTTGAAGCCAGTTGATTCCAAACGCTTACGTGAACGTGGGTGGCAGCTATAGAGAATAGGTATATCATACTTCTCTGCCATCTTGTTGATAGCTGTGAAAAGTGATGTAAAGTTCTTCTCTGTATCGATATTCTCCTCACGGTGAGCAGAAAGAAGGATATATTTACCCTTCTCCAAACCAAGACGCTGGTGAACATCAGAAGCTTCGATCTCAGATAGATTCTCATGAAGCACCTCAGCCATTGGTGAACCTGTCACATAAGTACGTTCCTTTGGAAGACCTGTATCAGCGAGATAACGACGAGCATGCTCAGAATAAGCGAGGTTGACATCAGAGATGATATCAACGATACGACGGTTGGTCTCCTCAGGAAGACACTCATCCTTACAACGGTTACCAGCCTCCATATGGAAGATAGGAATGTGCAGACGCTTTGCGCCAATTACTGACAAGCAAGAGTTCGTATCACCAAGAACGAGAACTGCATCTGGCTTGGTTTCTACCATGACCTTGTAGCTCTTATCTATGATGTTACCCATGGTAGCACCAAGGTCATCACCTACAGCCTCCATATAGATTTCAGGATCAGCTAACTTCAAGTCTTTGAAAAACACACCATTCAGGTTGTAGTCATAGTTCTGACCTGTGTGAGCTAGGAGTACATCGAAGTATTTACGGCACTTGTTGATAACAGCTGCCAAACGAATAATTTCAGGGCGAGTTCCTACGATAATGAGGAGCTTCAACTTACCATTGTCTTTAAAATGCTTAATATCCATACCCATGATTATTTATCAATAAATTCAATCTCTCAAAAATAGTTTATATAATGATTTGAAAATCAGATTGTTGAAAATTTCACGATTTTAATTA
>ENA-UPWP01000881-UPWP01000881.1-human-gut-metagenome-genome-assembly--contig:-NODE-881-length-20578-cov-8.372470_pt1 | contig 20578 bp, 20 predicted proteins | sample MGYA00250052_ERZ773380 | MGnify/ENA primary metagenome ERZ773380 (study PRJEB29103, sample SAMN06112063) | human gut metagenome | biome: human gut; feature: ankylosing spondylitis patient; material... | reverse complement strand
ATAGCTTTCGCTTTTTCTAAATACTCTTCAGAGGCACCAATTGTACAAATTTGAGATACTAATGTTGGCAAGTGACCATGAACAGCGATGTTAACATACCCTTTTTTCAAGGCACCAATGTTAACTTTGGAAGTACGACGACCACCTTGCCCGAACAATGCGTCTGTTGCGATATCCGCTGCCACTACGCCAGTGAATGTGAAAGCAAGGCCACAACGTAAGAATTGCTTCATGTTGCTTTCCCAATCGCCATCCGTACCTACGCATGTACGATGATATGCATCGAAGGCTTCATTGTATGCAGAAATAGGCAAGATATCCAAGTTTTTCCATACTTCGCGACGTTCTGCAGGAGCCATTGCAGTAATTGTTTTATATTCGCCAGGTAATGCACGGCTCAAATCTTCTAATAGAACATCTGCCAAGTCATTTGCCACTTCTTTTAAGGAACGGCCTTCTTCAGGGATGTTGAAAGCTTTACATACAGTACGGATTTTTTCTTCCCCTAAAATTGGAATATCCAATTGGTCATTAGCAGCCGCTTTCAAAGAAATCAAGATTTCACGAGCATGTGCACCATGTTGAGTCAAACCACCTGCAGCAGCACGTGTCATATTACGAGCTACGATAAGATCAGCATCGGCACCACAGACACCACGAGGGCTCTTAGGTGTAATTTTACATGGACCCATGAAGCAGATACGGCAACATACACCGGCAATACCGAATGTACATTGTGGTTGTTGTTTATCAAAACGGTCAAATACTGTATCACAACCGATTTGCTCCATGCGAAGAATCATTTCACGTACCGCAGGATCTGGTGTTTGTTCAATAACATCTTGTTTTGTAGGCCATGTTTTACGATACTCAGCAACGGCTTTCATATAGTCATTTACGCCATGTTCATGAGGTACCCCTGGTTCATGAGTGTGTGGCACCCATTTATCCGTCGGAAGAGCCTTTGCATGACTATGGTCGTGACCATGGTCATGATCGTGGTCATGTTGATGGTCGTGGTCGTGACCATGATGATCATGACCGCCACAGTGGCAATGATGTTCATGATTATGATTGTGACCATGTTCATGTTGTTCACCATGATTATGGTCATGGGTATTTTTGTTTTCCACATCTTTACTCATTTGAAACCTCCTAGGGACCTACATAGGCCAACCAATAATAACAAAAACATATTCTACTTTTAATTATATTTAAATCCACTACAATGATGGGCTTTAAATCCTATCTCCTAAATATGTTTTAAACTACTATAAGTATATTTTCTGAAAGGACATTTGTCAATTAAAATTTGAGAAATTTTTGACGCATCTATATCTAAGAATATTATAATTACGATATTTATTAAATTCGATTCTTTCAGTTTCTTTTCATAAATAAAAAAAGACTAATTCCTAAACTTTACAGGAATTAGTCTCTATAATTTATTGATTGATTTACGTATTAATTTATGTATTAATTATTAATTCATTAATATGCTCTACCCCCTCAGGATATGCCACCTAAATATCTTTATATCTATACATTACAAAAATTGCTGCATAATATGTGCTACTTCAGATAAATGGAAACGTTTTGCCCTATCAGACCTCGCCACAAAAACTAATTGACGGAAACAAAGTTTCGATGCAAGAGGATAGAATTTAACCTTATCGTCATCCCCCTTGCTATTAAGAGTATTCGGTAAGAATGTAATACCATAATCATCTTCTACCAAGGACCGGCATGAATCTAAAGTTTCAGCGCCAATTACGGCTTTTGGCACAAAGGATTCCGCTTGACATAGACGGTTTACCAACGTCCGCAATTTGAGTCCCTCTCTTAACAAAATAAACGGAAATGCTCCAAAGGGTGCAATTTCTCGAATTCCATCATTAGTCATGAGAGAATCTGCAATATCTATGGCCTTCTTGTTTTCCACACTAATGGCCAATAAAATCTGCTCATCTAAAACGGGATAACTTTCAAGGTCCTGAGAATAAATCGGCGTTGGAAATAATCCTACATCTACTAAGCCATCACAAATTTGCTGTTCCAAAAAGTGAGATTCTCCCTCTACAACATGGAACTCCCAAGAAGGTTCAATCTGTTGAAAGCTTTTCAATGTTTTCCCAAGCATATGATGTCCATAGAATTGAGACAAGCCGATACGCACATGATAGGCTACATCTGTGCCTTGATTAATGATAGATTGCGTTAAAGCCTCCACCTTTAAAACTAACGGCATGCCCTCTTTTGCAACTTGTAACGCCGCAGCAGTTGGCACGACTTTTGTGCGATCACGAACAAACAACGTAACGCCTAGCTCTGCTTCAATACGACGAATCCCCTGACTCAACGCCGGCTGAGAAATATATAATTTTTTAGATGCCTTTGAAAATGATGCCATCTCAACGATGGTACTAATATATTTAATGTCTTTTATGTCCATATACAAGTCCTTATAACTATGTCCGTATACAAGTCTTATAATAAAACATTATTTCTATTATAGCTATACATTACTAAAATATATGTTACATATACATGGGGAAAAATAAAAATACCAAGAAATTTAGTGTCTTACAAAGCTAAATTTCTTGGTATGTCTTATAAGGTAAACGAACTACATATAGGATGCGATAGAGCCGCATTCTATTACAGTCCTTTTTAATTTTTAGATCACATTAAGGATTTAAGTACATCCAATACTTCTTGAGGTAATTCGTTTTTATGACCTTTAAGTTTTTCCACATAGTCATAACGGAATTCGAAAGCTTGGTGTAATTGGTGATGGTATTCACGTACTTCGAATGGAGGTTCAAAGCCAGGAACCTCTACATAGGAAAGGTTTTCGTATTCACAGAATGGTTTAAATTCTAATGTACCTTCTACCAAACGCTCTAATAAATCAAGAGTAACTTCTTTAGGAATTTTATTTTCCAAGAAGAAGCCGGTGTTCATGATGTAGCATTCTACGCCACATTTGGAGAATAATTTTTTGTAGCTTTCATAATCACGAACCAATGGATATGTGCGGAATGGATTTGCATATGGCTCGATAACAAGCGCATTTGGATCGACGTGAGCATCAAGTTTTTCTGCTGTAGAACGACGAGTCGCAAGGGTTGCACCCATTGTAGAAGCCAATACAGGATCGGAAATCTTAAGGATTGGTGGCAATGTTTTATCTTTCATAAGCCATACAATCGCATTAACAGGTTCACCTACGTAGTTTACGCGGTTATCTGTCCAGAATTGAGATTTAATAGCACGTCCATTGCTGTTTCGCACATCTTCGGCCAGTACAACCTTACGGCCATCCTCATCCATCGTTACACCTACATTTTGTAGCGTCAACAAGAATTCGTTAGCAGGATGTTCCACAGGATAATCTTGCATTTTGTCAAAGTACGTAGGTTCAAGAGCAATAGAACTCAAATCCTCAGTATTGATGATATATGCATCGTCATGCAAGATAGAAATATCATAACGACCATCATGTTTTTCATGAGTCAATGTGGATTTACCGGAACCGGACAAACCGAATACACCAATAGTGTAGGATTTACCATCTTCAAGGTTGTACCGTTTCATGCCACCGTGGCAAGCAACATAGTCGAAGCGATTTGCTAAGGACCACGCAAGTGTAAGTGTACCTTTTTTATGTTCCCCAAAGTAGCGCATACCAAGAATCATAGCACAGTTATGAGCAGGGTCGAAAATAGCAAGACCGCCTGGATGACCTGGTACAACATAGTCAGGATCAGAGTAAATATAGATGTCCCCTTCTGGAATCTCTACACTGTCATTATAAAATTCTTTTACAGCTGCATCAAAGAACTTGAAGTTCATGAGCCAAGAATACAAAATGGACGCGTGATCTTTTGGAATCATCAAATGAGCACGAGCTGTGAATTTTTTATCAAGACCAACGATAGATTCTGCAGAAATCCACTCTTTATTGCGGCTATCATACACAGCATCACGTGCAATATTCGCGAGTTCAACTTCATCGATGCCCTCGTCGCCAATAATACGACGAGCTTTAGCATAACGGCCTGTAGTTTTACCATCATTTGTAACAAGGACCTTTGCATCAGCTGGCAAACCTTGTTCTAATGGTTTAAATACCGGCATATCGAGGACGATAACACCTGGTTCTTCAGAGGCTAGTTGATACGCTTGTGCCACAGATGTTACAGGAGTTACATTGTTCCCATAGAATGCAGTTTCAATTGTACTGCGCATCATAGAAAATAATGGGTTTGTTTTGATTTCACTTTGCTTCCAAACGCGTCTTGTCGACATAGTATCTAGATCCTCACCTTTTAATATTTAAGCAATTTCTCTTGTAAAAGTAATGTTGTATATGAAAACAATGCTTACGCAAATACTTTCATTATGTTCTATTTTACCCTGTTCAATCAAATTTGTATACATAAAACAGATGATTTATAGGAAATTAATGTATGTTTATTTTGAATTAGTGCAACACATTTATAATATAATAAATTAATACCTAGCTGCATGAAATTATTACTATTCAATAGAGCACCTTAAAAACTAGACGTAGTTACAAAGTAACTAGACATATTTTCAAACCAACCAGTCAAATAACAAAGCAAAAAGAGACGAGCTATTGGGAACTCGTCTCTTTCACGTTTAAAAAAGTACAATTATTTCTTGTCTTTATTGATAAATGCATCGATTTTACTAATTAGATCATCTACCTCAAAATCGCCGCGTTCTGCCATCATCTTAATTGTTGCTACCTTAGCCATTACTTTTACCATAGGTGTTTTTAATTTCTCGAATTTAGGATTTAAAGAAATCAAATGATCTACAATTTCTGGGCATTGTTTAATTAGATTAGATAATGTCGTTTTCGCATCGATATGGAATCGACCATCCGCATCAGTTGTTAACGGCTCTTCTTCTACCTCTTCTGCAGCCTCTTGAGCCAAGGATTTTTCCTTACCACCATCGCCTACAAAATCAGTTTTATCCCAAGTCAATAATGTACGGGAACCTTCGAGCTCACGGATATGAGTGCAGTCTTGCATCATTTCCAATACGCCACGGAATTTACCATTTTCATCGCGTACGGCTGTGTAAATAACATAGATGAACAAGCCTGGTTTATTGATCCAAAACTCCGCTTGGCTTTGCTCGCCAGAACGGAACTTCTCTACGATTTCCTCTACTATATGAACAGATTTCGCTGGGTGGCAATTCTTCACTTCACGACCGATAACGTTCGCGCTGCGAGGGAAAATACGATGTGGTGTATCGCTGTAGAACTTAACTAGTTCATTTTCATCTACATAGGATAAATCTACAGGGAGATGACGGAATAACAAATTAATTTGCTCTAATGTCAATTTACCTGTGGCTACATCGAGGACTGCGTCCTTACCAACGGGCGCACCTCCAACAGGACCTACATATTTAGATAACAAACCCGCTAAATCATTTAAGAATTCATTAGATACAGCACCACCTTGAGCTGAATTATTACCATTCAATTGCGCCGCAGAATCATTAATACCTGGCACTACATATAAACCTGGCGCTTGAATAATGGCATAACCAATTTCATGGTCATTTTTACTCATCCGCACAAACTCTTCGTCGCTCAACAATTTATAAGATGTGGGCAATAAGACTTCTAATTCTTTAGAATTCAAATCACGCAATTTTGCCAATGTTTCTGGCACAGACGCTAGGAATTCTTCGTATTTATCTTCTCGAAGCAATGCATAGGATGCAGAGATAGCATCGCGCACAGCATCATCAAAGGTCCACATAATACGCGTTGGACGGTCAAAGCCGTGGTCCTCAAGCATTGGATAAAGTTGATTTTGCTTACGAGACAGATGTGTTCTCCACTCTGCTAAGGAATCAAAAACGCCGAGCCACGGATTTTTGATAAACTTCTCTTGCTTTAATAACTCATCCGCTTCTAGTGCTACCTTCTCAACAGCGTTAATTTCTTCCAAGTATGCCCATAACGGATGATTTTCAGGGTACTCATTTTCGGCACGCACCAAAACGCCATCAAATAATTCTAAGAGATCATCCATTTTCTCTAGGATTTCTTCGTCCTTGTAAACACCTTTCAAGCTTTGCTCTGCGTAGGCAAATTCATCAGGTGTACAAGTGCCTAATTTTTCTTTTAAAATGCGATTGCCCTCTTCTAAGGACAATTTACCATCTAAATAATCTTCTTTAATGGACACGATAATTCTGTAACGTTCATTATTAATATCTAGCTTTTGTTTTAATGGATTCATATGCTTATACCTCCACAGGCTAATTTATTATTACAGTTTTATTATATCATTTTGAAAGTAATTTTCAGTTGCTACAGATACAATTTTGATTAATTTTTAAGATTTACGAATCCAATATTATGAAAATGAATAACCTTACTTTATTTTTTAGAATATTTTGGCATGCAAAAACTGCACCTCGAAATTGTGTCCAATTTTTTGGGTGCAGTTCTGTATGAGTGCCTTTGATTAGTTTTTAAAATCAATATATTCAGTTTTAGAAGATGCTACAGGTTTACCATTGGAATCTGTAGCAGGACTAAATCTCCATTTAGAAATAGTATCTACAATAGCCGCATCAAGAGCACTAGAGCCACTAGATGAAACAACTTCAACGTCCCCTACAGAACCATCTTCCTTGATGGTAAAACGTATATCCGCACCATGAGCTGCTTCACCATAGGCAGCGAGCAGTGCTCGGTCAATAGGTGGTGTAGCTATAGCTACTGGTGGGTCGTATGGAGCTGCCAACACAGAAGCTACCATACTCATTACAAACAATGAACTTAATATAATACAACGCAACACTTTATTCATCGTTTTCTCCTTATTTAGCTTTCACAGCTTGCTTAGGCAGAGTAATTGTCATCCCAATAATGGATTCGTGTGCCTTTTGATCTGTGCCAATAGCAGGTGTGAATTTCCACTGTAAAATTGCTTTTTTTACTGCTTCGTCAACTGGAGCATAGCCAGAAGAACGCTCAACGAAAACATTTTTAACATTACCTTTTTTATCAATCAAGAAGCGTACGCGCATATCAGGCGCTACCGTAGCGGTTTTAGGAATCTCAGGCAACTCAGGTTTTACAATAGTAACCTCACGTGGAGATTCTAAAAACTTCGCCGCATCGGCTGTATAATCACCTACCATGCCAAAAGATGCAACGAGTACAGCTGCAGCAGCGTATCGGAATAATTTATTCATAACAAGCCTCCTTATTAACCTCTACCTATGCATAATATCATACTAAATAAAGATGAATATTAAAAGAATAAATTCTTATTGATAAAATTTCTCATTTATGATATATTGAATTCAAGATAACTGTTCGAACTCACATATCTAGTTGATATGACAAAAAACTACACAAAGGAGGTTCATCATGAGACGTAGAAAGCGTATTCAAATGAAGGTCATGATGGTACTTGGTATCGTTGCCCTCATTGGGCCTAGCCATCTACAAGCACTTATTCCCTAAATTATTTTGACCTTAGCAGAAGACCGTATAACTGCCACTAGCCGCTACGTTAGTAGCGGCTATTTTTCCGTTTAAATTCAGAGAAATATTATTCTTCAAATTATTTCATTATTAGAACAAAATATTTCCTTCAAACAAGATCGTTAAAGTTTTTAAATTTAGTATCTATAAAAAGGAGGCTTATTATGAAATTCAATCGAATCTTATTAGTCGTCGTATCATTAGCACTTATAGTATTTGCCCTTGCAGGCTGCGGAAAAGACACCGCCCAAGATAGTCAGAAAAAACTTAATGTCGTAGCCACTACGACGATGTTAACGGATTTAGTAAAAGAAATCGGCGGTGATCATGTAACCGTTCAAGGTCTCATGGGACCTGGTGTAGACCCTCACCTATATCAAGCTAGCGCAGGCGATGTAACCGCTATGTCTAAAGCGGATGTTGTAGTATATAACGGCATTCACTTGGAAGGTAAAATGGGTTCCATTTTCGATAATCTAACAAAGCAAAATAAAGCGACCATCCGCGTATCTGATGCCATCGATCCAGCTACATTGCTTGACTTTGACGAAGAAGATGGTGTAAAAACAAAAGACCCTCATATTTGGTTTGACGTTGCTAACTGGAAGCTGGCAGCAAAAGCAGTATACGAAGGTCTTGCTAAAGCCGACCCAGCACATAAAGAAGATTTCAAAAAGCGCTATGACGCATATCTTACTAAATTAGATGAAACCGATGCATACGTTAAAGCTCAAGCAGAATCTATTCCGAAAGAATCTCGCGTACTCGTAACAGCTCACGATGCGTTCCAATACTTCGCTCGTGCGTACGGCTTTGAAGTAAAAGGTCTACAAGGTGTAAGCACTGCCACAGAAGCGGGCACACAAGATATGAATAACCTTGTTCAATTCATTGTAGACCACAAGATCAAAGCCATCTTTGTAGAGTCTTCTGTACCTCACAAAACAATTGAAGCCGTTCAAGAAGCATGTAAAGCTAAAGGGTGGAACGTCTCCATCGGCGGCGAATTATACTCTGACTCTCTCGGCTCCGAAGGTACTGAGGGCGGCACATATATTGGCATGGTGAAAGCCAACATCGATACAATTACTAAAGCACTTAAATAAAGGAGGTTTCCATGGAATGGGCCGTTGAAGTTGAAGATATGACCGTAGCATATACGACAAAACCCGTATTATGGGACGTAGATATGAAGGTACCCATCGGTTCCTTAGCGGCCATTGTCGGCCCTAATGGCGCCGGTAAATCCACATTATTAAAGGCCATGCTCGGCCTACTAACAGTTATCTCAGGAAGTGTAAAATTTTATATTGATCACCACTTGGCAATGGACAAAAAGGATTACAAGAAAATCGCCTACGTCCCGCAAAGTGGTAGCGTAGACTGGGACTTTCCCACTACCGTACTAGATGTAGTGCTCATGGGCCGTTATGGTCATCTAGGTTGGTTCAAGCGACCTAGCAAAAAGGATAAGGAGCTGGCCCTCTCCATGATTGAAAAAATGGGCATGAGCGACTATGTAAACAGGCAAATCCGCCAGCTTTCAGGGGGACAACAACAACGTGTATTCCTGGCGAGAGCCCTCGTCCAAGAGGCAGATATTTACCTCATGGACGAACCCTTCAAAGGCGTCGATAAAACGACAGAGCACGCTATTATCTCCCTGTTACAAGAAATGAAAGCGCGCGGCAAAACCGTTATCGTCGTGCACCACGACTTGAATACGGTGCCCCAATATTTCGATTGGGTAACGATGGTAAACAAACAAACTATCGCTTATGGTCCTGTAGCAGATACATTTACGGACGAAGCTATTGAGCGCACCTACGGCAAGGGGAGGATTGTATGACCATACTCCAATCCTATACGACACAGATGGTACTGCTCGGTACGGCTTTATTAGGCCTCGCTAGCGGTATTGCGGGCACCTTTGCGGTACTTCGCAAGGAAAGCCTCATCGGTGATGGCCTATCTCATGCGGCACTGCCGGGTGTGGTCATAGCCTTCTTGCTGACAGGCATCAAAGATATTGAGGTTCTCATCTTGGGCGCCGCCCTATCCTCTATCACTGCGGCTTGGCTTATTACCATTACCGTAGAAAACAGCAAAATCAAATTTGATGGCGCTTTAGCCACCATACTCTCTGCCTTCTTTGGACTCGGTATGGTGCTGCTCACCTATGTACAAAGTCTAAACAATGCTGGTCAGGCTGGACTTTCAAAATTCATATTTGGACAGGCCGCCACCATATTGGCGCGCGACGTGTACATTACATCTGTAGCAGCGCTCATCATCATCGTGTTAACCGCACTATTCTGGAAGGAGCTAAAGCTCATTTCCTTTGATGTGGAATACGCTAAAACACTACAAATTCCCGTCACTTTCACCCTCATTTTATATCGTTCACTATTGATCATGACCATTATCATCGGCATTCAATCGGTAGGGGCTATTTTGATTAGCTCCCTCCTCATTGCACCAGCCGTAGGGGCAAGACAGTGGACGAATAAACTGGGCACCATGTGTATATTGGCAGGTCTTTTTGGCATGATATCTGCCATCGGCGGTACTATCTGGAGTACATCGGTACAAAAATTACCGACAGGTCCGGCTATCATCGTCATTTTATCGATTCTCGTATTGTTAAGCCTCATCTTTGCTCCCAACAGAGGTATGCTCTGGCAGTTCCGCAAAAATAGGCAGTCAAAGCACGCATTATTGTCGGAAACCGCAAGGGCTCCCAAATCCAAGGCACAGCCAAGTATTTACGTAGCTGAGGACGCACAACCTCGTATAGGAGGTGCCCCATGACAGTTCATACAGAGATATTCCTCATTGCCATTGCGGTGTCTATCGCATGTGCCATTCCTGGGGTCTTCCTCGTGTTGCGTCGCATGTCCATGATGGCCGATGCCATTACACACACCGTATTCCTCGGCATCGTGCTAGCCTTCTTTATGACGGAAGATTTAAACTCTCCATTTCTACTCGTCGGGGCTACCTTGGTTGGTGTAGGCACCGTATGGCTTACGGAAATGATACACAATACGGGGCTTGTCAACGAAGATGCGTCCATCGGCATCATCTTCCCGCTTCTATTCTCTGTAGCCATTATTTTGGTCAGCCTATACAGCGGTAACGCTCATCTCGATGTAGATACCGCATTGCTTGGCGAGATAGCCTTCGCCCCCTTTGATCGATGGATTGTGAACGGCATCGATTTAGGGCCTGTATCACTATGGATTTCCCTAGGCGTGGCGCTCATCAATTTAATGTTAGTCATGCTATTCTACAAGGAATTGCAGCTCTCCACCTTTGATCCGCTACTAGCAGGGCTCTTCGGCTTTATGCCAGCCCTCATTCACTATGTACTGATGACAATGGTATCCCTCACCGTTGTGGCCTCGTTCCAAGCGGTAGGTGCCATCCTCGTCATCGGTCTCATGATTGGGCCTGCGGTCATCGCTTATTTATGGACGGACTCTGTGAAAGCCATGCTTACTAGTAGTATCATCATCGGTATTATCTGTGCTGTTATCGGTACGGAAGTTGCTTTCACCATGGACGTGTCTATCGCAGGTTCCATTGCAACCACCATCGGCATCGCACTGATTATCGCTGTTATTGCAACACCAAAAACAGGCTATATCGCCACATACCGCCGTCAACGTCATTTGCGTCGTCACTATCGAGAAACGATGATGCTGTGCCATATTTATACACATATGGATACACCTATTGCGCACGTTGAAAACGGCATTGGCACCATTCACGAGCATTTGAACTGGAGACCTGACTATACACATCAAGCTGCTTCACAGCTAAAGAAACAAGGTCTATTATATGTGACAAATGGACACTACGTGCTGACTGATAAGGGTATAGCACAGGTAAAAGAGATTATTTAATTAATCTCAATCATATATCTCTAAAGATAAACATTTTTCCCAACAAAAGATAAATATTTTCCCAACAAAAAAGAAGCTGAAATCAATGCTGCTCTGCAAAGATTTCAGCTTCTTTTATTATTAACTAATTATTTTACAGCCTATTAATATAACTGGATTCACGTCAATGATTATCTATAATAAATAGTTCCAACACTATAATAAGCTCAACGCAATCACAAAGAATCCTATTAATTAATAATAGCTTCTAATGGAATTACATGAGGTAGCCCATTGTCATCCATATAAATTTTCGTTTTAACACGGTATACATCTTCCATCATGGCTTCTGTAAAGATGTCTTTCGGCGCGCCTTGAGCGTATACTGTACCCTCTTTGAGCACGATGATTTCATCTGCGAACATAGCCGCCAAATCAAGATGATGTAATGTTACGAGCGTTGTAAAATCATTTTCTTGAGTCAGATTTTTTAGCAATGTTAACAAGTCAAATTGCTTGTGCAAATCTAGAGCACTGGTAGGTTCGTCAAGAATTAAGATTTTAGGTTCTTTTACAAGGGCCTGAGCCATGAACACAAGTTGTCGTTGACCACCGCTGAGCTCCATAATGTTGCGAGATGCAAACTTCTGTAAGTTCAACCGTTCCAGCACCTCTTGTGTCGCTTGGATATCCTCATCCTTTACACGGAAGGACATAGATCCCATGCGCCCTAACATGACCACTTCAAAAACAGTCAAATTGACTCTGCAGTCATTATCTTGTGACAAATAGCTGACTGTGCTACTGAAATCCTTGTTGGAATATTCAGATACAGATTTTCCATTTACAAAAATTTCGCCCTTGCCTTTCAAGATGCCCATGATGGTTTTTAAAAGTGTAGATTTGCCAGCACCGTTAGTACCGATGAGAGCCGTTAATTTACCTGTCTGAGCAGCAAAATCAACGCCCTTTAGTATTTGTCCGTCTTCCGTGGAGGAGTAGCCAAAGGTTAGATTATGAACTTCAATCATTTGAAATAGCTCCTTTTCCTAGTTAATACCAACGAGAAGAAGAAAGGTACGCCGATGATTGCCGTCACAATACCGATTGGGAACATCGCCCCAGGAACGAGCATCTTACTCGCAATAGATGCGAGAGACAAAATCGCCATGCCACACACTGCAGATAACGGTAAGAAATACCGTTGATCCTCACCCACAAGCATACGTGCAATATGTGGTCCTACAATACCGATAAAACCAATGGTTCCAACGAAAGAAACGGCAACGGCTGTAATGATGGAGATGAAAGCAAACACTTTTACCCGTAAGCTTTCAACATTAACACCAAGACCAGAAGCCTTTTCATCGCCTAATTTTAATGCTGTTAAACGCCAAGATTCACGCATCATAAGCGGAAGCATGATTGCTAGCACGATAAGAACAATAGAGATGTTCACCCAATTTGCCTTAGCTAAACTCCCCATCGTCCAGAACACGATGTTTTGAAGGGCCTCAGGAGATGCCATATATTGCATCAAGGATTGAAGCGCTTGGAACAAGAACATCATGCCGATACCGGCGAGAATCATCGTTTCAGAGGAGAAGTTCTTAATCTTATTAATGGAATAGATAAAGAAACTCGTCAAACTAGCAAATACAAAGGCGCCAAATGGAACCATAAAGACACCTAAAAACTCTAATGCACTAGCGCCTACAACAACCATAAGAGATGCACCGAAGCCAGCCCCTGCGGATATACCTAGTGTATATGGGCTAGATAACGGATTATCAAGAATAGTCTGCATGCCAGCACCAGCAATGCCCAAAGAAGCACCTACGAGCAATGCCATAATGGCCGTCGGAAGACGAATTGACCAAATGATAACATATGCGTTTTTGGAAACCTCTGCTGGGTCTGTTAATGCGAGCCATACATCACTTAACGTAAGTGATGCAGGACCTACAATAATATCGGTAACAAAACTTACCGCACAAATGATTAGACCGATGATAATAAACAACAGTTTTTTATAACTCTGTTTCTTATAATCGTACTGATTTTTAACTTCAGTCACTATACAAAACCCCTTTTTAGTTCATATGCATAAACCAAACGCCACCGTAAGAGAATGGAAGGAATTTATCATAGAATTCCTTAAGTGTGCCTTCTGGATCTACGTCCTTAAATTCCTCAGGATAGAATGTTTTAGCTAAGTATTCGAATACTGCAACGTCATATACTTCACGAGGTAAACCATGGTGAGTAGAGAAAACGTTTTTAGATTGAACCGCTTTCAATTCAGGCCAGCCTTGACGTTCTGTGGTGAAAGCTTTCAATAACGCTTGAGATTTTGCTTCATTTGTATCAAAACCTAAACGCATGGAAGTCGGTTTCTTAGGCCAGTAAGAACCGATAATCATGATGATATCTGGGTTTCTTTCTAAAATAAATTCTGGGTTAACTGGACCGGCCTTTTGAACTACATCTTTAGTAATAAGGTCGCCACCAACTTGAGTTGCTAATGCGCCCCAGGCTACGTTTGCACTATACGCAAAACCTAAACCTTCCGGACCTTCGTTACCTGTTTCAATATAAACAGTTGGTTTTGGTTTATTGATTTTGCTAATGCGGTCCATAACTCTTGTTAAACGGTCAGTATAGAACTTGTTGATTTCTGCTGCACGCTCTTCTTTACCCAATGCTTTACCGATAGCTTCGATAGATTTTTGGTGATTTTCAAGCTTTTCAGCATGGTAATCGATATAGATAGTAGGGATACCAGCTGCATCGATTTTAGGTTTGTAATCAGCTTCATATTGATCTTTAAAGTATAAAGGCATGAAAATAACATCTGGGTTTAAGGAAATTACTTTTTCCACATCAAATGTTTTGTCATTTACGTTACCAATGAGAGGAATTTTTTCCAACTCTGGCACTTCAGATTTGTAGCGATCCCACATATCTGTACGCAATTTACTCAAATAAGGGTCAATACCAACAATAGTTTTAGCCACATCTTTGCCTTGCAACGCAGCCATAGTCAAGAACGCACCACCAGAAGCACTCAATTGAACTACTACGCGTTCTGCTGGTTTTTTCAACGTAACCTTTTGACCCGTTACGTCGGTAATTTCAATTTGTTTGCCAGATTGTGCCGCATCCTTTTTCGTATCTGCTGGACCACCACAAGCTGTCATAATCATGCTCACAACTAGCAGGAGCACCGTGGCAAGATAAACCATAAATTTCTTTTTCTTAACCATAGAATACCTCGATTCCAAACTTAATAAGTTCTAATAAACACAATATATAACAGCATTTATTTGGGTTTTACATCATCAGCTCCTTCACACACAACACAACCCTAATTCATATGCATAAACCAGATGCCACTATAAGAGAATGGCAAGAATTTGTCATAGAACTCTTTAAGTGTAGCTTCAGGATTTACATCCGCAAACTCTTCAGGATAGAAGGTTTTTGCTAAATATTCAAAGACTGCTGCATCAAAGACTTCACGAGGAAGACCGTGGTGCGCAGAGTAAACTTGTTTATTTTCAACGGCTTTTAATTCGCTCCAACCTTGACGTTCTGTGGTGAAAGCTTTCAACAACGCCTGAGACGAATCTTCGGTTGCTTCAAAACCTAAACGCATAGAAGTCGGTTTTTTAGGCCAGTAAGAACCCATTATCATGATGATATCTGGATTTTTTTCAAGTATAAACTCTGGATTAATAGGAGACGTTTTCTTAATAACATCCTTGGTGATGACATCAGCACCAGCCATAGTAGCTAACGCCCCCCAAGAGTAATTACTACTAAAAGAATTACCAAATTCTTCCGGACCATTCATACCAACTTCAAGGTAAACAGTTGGTTTTGGCTTATTAATTTTACTAACACGGTCGAGAACTCTTGTCACACGATCCGTATAGAACTTGCTAATTTCTGCAGCTCGTTCTTCTTTCCCCAAAGCCTTGCCTATGGCTTCGATTGATTTTTGATGACTTTCAAGTTTTTCAGCATGGTAGTCAATATAAATCGTTTGTACACCTGCTGCATCTAATTTCGGTTTGGCATCAGACTCATATTGTTCTTTCAAATCAACAGGAATGAAAATAACATCTGGGTTCAAGGAAATAACTTGCTCCACGTTAAATGTTTTATCACCGATGGTACCAACTACTGGAATCGTAGCTAACTCAGGCATTTCTGCAGTAAAGTGCTTCCACATATCCGCTCTGTAATCCTGTAAGGATGTATCCATGCCAGCAATAACCTTCGGTGTATCCTTGCCCATAAGTGCGGAAATCGTAAAGAATGGCCCACCAGCGCCACTCCATTGTAAAACAATTCGCTCTGCAGGCTTTTTGAGCGTTACCGTGCGTCCTGTTACATCTGTGATTTCGATAGGCTTGTTACTTTGCGCTGTATCTTTCTTTGTCTCACTAGGACCTCCACATGCAGCAATGAGCATACTCACAATTAGGAGGAAAACCGTGGCTAAATACGCCATAAACTTCTTCTGTTTAAACATAAGTATCCCTCTTCTCTCAACTAAAACTATCACTATAAGTGCACATAAAAAGCCCGTTCCCCCACGAAGAGGAAACGGGCTGTCATCTCAGTTAGACTAACTACCACGCCTAATAAGCTAGCATATAGTATGAGCTTTCAACTATGCATAGCTAGTATAAATTCATCTATATCAATCCCCATCCCTGTCTCTCGCAGGTCAATTGGCAATTGTTAATTAGGCAGTTCTCCTGGCTTCAGTTTAACGTTACTTTGCGCCTTCCCAAAAACTTCAGTGACCGAGAGCATTTTACCCTCTATGCAAAGTACCTCGCTGTTACAGTGGCGTGACCGCTTTGGCTTGTACCAAATTCTCTATTAAGTCAATAGACACCTAACCCAATCATATGTGATTTTCCTCGTCGTAGCATGAGAGGCATACCATGTCAATAAACACATAGGGGTACTGCTATAGTCTAATCCGCATTTGATACCATTTAGCGCCGCCATGATTAGACTCCGATTTACCTTCATTTAGAAAGCCAAACTTGGCATAATAGGGAATCTTTTCCTCCTTACAAGTTAAAATAACGCCCCTTCGCTTTTCTTCTCTCGCCAGTTCTATGAAAGCCTCAATCAGTCTGCCTCCTACGCCACGGTTCTGATACTCAGGCATTGTATTCAGGCCAAATATCATCTGCCAAGCACCATTTGGATTATGCAAGGAAGCGTCAGCAAACATCTCATCCGTTAAGATTTCATCATCAGACACAAAACCATCGATAAAACCAATAGGTGTGTCTCCATCAAAGGCAATCAAAAAATGATCTGCGTAATACTTTAACCGTTCCTTAAAAGCCTCACGAGGTGCAGCCTCGGCAGGAGGGAAGCACGTTGCTTCTATATGTGTAACTAAATCTAAATCTGCGATTGTCGCTTTCCGTATTAACATATTATGTCCTTCTTTATGTACTTATATATTTACTTTTTCGTATACTTAGGCACATTGCGATACTGCATCGGTAAGGAATTCTCTTTTACTTTAAAACCATATTTCTCGTAAAATGGTGCATTCGTGCTGTCTCCAATCATAACATTGATATACAAATACGACTTGTAAGCGTCTTTCACCATTTCTAGCAAATGTCCAGCAATGCCTTGACCTTGATAATCAGGATGAACCAGTACATAATTTATGAAGCACACAAGCTCGCTATCATCCATGACGCGGATAAGACCTACTAAACGATCACCGTCCCAAGCGCTAATTACACGAGATGAATTCATCAAAGCCTTATGTAATCGGTCAGGATACTTGCCTACCACCCAACGAACAGACAGAAATAACTCTGCTACCTGCTGGGGCGTAAAATTCCTTTCTTCGGTATACGTAATCGCCATAAAAGCTCCTCCAACGAATTCCGAGATATTCACTATCAAATAAATGGTCGCTACCATTTAGATAAACTATAAAACTAAATAATCTCTATTGAACTAAATAGTCTCTATTAAACGAGCTCCCTACTCATATAGATAACATCATCCATAGGATTGTGATAGTACGGCTCACATTCAGTAAAACCATGCTTCCTATACAGATGAATAGCTGCCTTCAATGGTTCTATTGTATCTAGCACCATTTCCGTATATCCAGAGGCCTTAGCATGGTCCATAATACTTTCAATAAGACGATCACCCAAAGCATATCCACGGCCCTCAGGACGTACATAGAGGCGTTTCATTTCACAGCGTGTATCACTATGTTGATAATAAGCCACCATACCTAGCACAACCTCATTTTCATCAATAGCAACCAATAACTCACCATTGGGCGCCGTATATTTCTCAGCAATATCTGCCAATTCTTTATCTAAATTTTGAAAGGATAAATCGCGGCCAAGCCATTCTGTATATTCTATAATTAACGCTTTTACCTGATCTAAATAAGGTTTTCCATCAACAATCTTAATCATTTAAACTCCAATAATAGTGATTACTTTAACTTTCGCATCTCACGAATAAACGCCTCTGCCTCTTGTAGATTCTTAGGGAATTCAAAATAAATACAGCTTTCATGACCACAATAAGGATTTCGGAAGTCATATCCACTCAACAACAAATACTCGATAATCTTCCATTCTTTGTCATTAGATTTTTTAGGAGCCTTGAACTTCTCGTTCACAAAGTACATTTTACCTTTGCAAGTAGGGCAGGTTTTATTTCTGTTAAATAACTCGTAGTTTGTGCCCTCCGACAAGGAGATCCGGCAATTTACACATACATTTTTATAGCCCATAACTATTTACTCCCATATGGTTTATGTTGAAAGATAGCTTTTACAATCCCTTCACCAACAATATTGCCACCTTCCATGATAAGAAACTCTGCACCTGCCTGTATAGCAGAATAATCTACCGTTTCATATACTGGCAAAGCATTCGCTTGAATCGGTTTATCAAAGCTAACATCTTCACCATCAATAAAGTTAATACCAAGATATTCCTCAGTACCTTTTATAACGATATGAGGATAGTACATTCCATAATTTAAATTCGGTGGACTCGTTCTCTTCTTACTGAAGAACGTAACTGTGCAGCTAATAGTAAAATCTAAATCGCTCATATTGGGCCTTAAAACTTTAACCTTATTATATAATAATTAATTATACTAATTAACCATTTTGTCTTAATACTTCACTTACTCTCTTATATATATAAGCCGTTTGTTTTTTATAAGAAAAGCCAAATAATACGACAAAAAATATTAAACTTCCCCACTCTTTGTAATCCTGAAAGAAAGTAATTCCATGACTCAAACAGAGTACATTCACCATTATTCCTATTTTAAGCAATAATAGAAAAAAAAACATAGCTAATAACGTTCTATAGGTATTATTTGTCTCTGATAAAATATTAATAGGTGTATTAATATTACTAGCTTTTATATAATCGGAATAAGAGATATATTCTATTATTGAAAGTTTTTTTAAGCCCGGCTCAATTACAATAGATCCAAGCCTACTCATTATCATACCAATAAAATAGCACACGCTTATAGCTTCAATCCAGTTCTTCCATTCTAGCTCTATGCCATAAATGTTTCTTAATAAGAAAACAAATAAAACCCCTGGATATAAATTATTGAAAAAATTATACGACGTGAATTTTCCTAATATATTTATTAATAATTCCATCATAATATTATTACGCTCCCTATATCTCCATTATACACCAAGCATTATATTGTGTATCATACGTATGAGTATTAAACGTTTTGGCAAAAGCTTCATTTGATACATAAATTTTCATTTTATTATTGTTTGTATCAATAATTATATTATTCGCTTGATTATTTGTAATATGTTCTAATTTTCTATTATTCCATGATGAATAATCTAAATATTGACTCTTAGCATTACCAAATAGTGTTAATTTAGGACGTAATATATTTAAATAACTTTCATTTCCACCCGTTTTTCTTCCATGATGTGGTGCTATCAAAACATCTATATTTCTTACAGTTTCTTCATGATTTTCTAAAATGTACTCCCAGGTCTTTTTTCCAGAATCTCCTGCAAATATAATTTTTTTATTATTAGTTATATATAAAATAACATATGAACAATCATTATAATCTTTTGATCTATTAGCTTCTTCTACCAAAAACTTTGTAGGAGCCAATATATGTAATCCATCACCTCCATTTTCACCACCTGCCTCTTGGTTAAAATATTGTCCTCTCTGACCTGCATATAAGTTTAATACGGTAGGCATTGAGATAGACTTTCTAATCTCTTGATAAAAATCCCAATCAGATTTATTATATTTTCCCCACTCAGAGTTATCATCCATCACTTTTGTATTCTGTGTATCCCAGAAGTTCACTACCTTAAAAGAACTAAATAAATCACTAATTCCATCCATATGATCCATATCAGGATGAGTTAAAATAAAACGAAAAATAGTGTGTATATTTCTATTTTTTAAATAGTCAATAGGATTTTCAGGATAAGACTTTTGATTATAATTTTCAGAAAAAAATCTCTCACAAGTATCTATTACTTTTTTCCCATTTGATATATCTATTAAAGTTTTACGCTGAGAAGGATGCTCTATCAAAATACAATCACCTTCATTTACATTCAAAAAGTGTACAACTCCCATAATATTTTTCACCCTCATAATTAATAAATCTTTTTAAATTATAACCCTAACAATACACAATTTAATTTCTAAAACATCTACTAAAAAACATAACTTGTATCTAGTATCATTCAATCGATATATTTTCCCTCCTCACATAATCAAATAAACTTTCTACATACCAATCATTAAGTAAGAACAATAACACGAATAATATTATTTTAAAAAACTACTATATTACTAATATACAATTACATCGATATAAAGTCACCTATTATGTAACAAAAAGCACCTTTAGCTCCAATTTGACAATCAAAGTTAAAGGTGCTTTAGTATTTTTATTATTCCCACTCAATTGTTGCAGGTGGTTTAGATGTAATATCATACACGATACGGTTAATGTGTTGTACTTCGTTTACGATACGACGGGAGATTGTGTCCAATACGTCGTAAGGGATGCGTGCCCAGTCAGCAGT
>ENA-UPWP01000837-UPWP01000837.1-human-gut-metagenome-genome-assembly--contig:-NODE-837-length-21641-cov-10.670979_pt1 | contig 21641 bp, 24 predicted proteins | sample MGYA00250052_ERZ773380 | MGnify/ENA primary metagenome ERZ773380 (study PRJEB29103, sample SAMN06112063) | human gut metagenome | biome: human gut; feature: ankylosing spondylitis patient; material... | reverse complement strand
GGTTCGCGCGGTTTTATATTGTCTGTGAAGAGGTGCCATTAGGGACACCAGAAAGTCCGCCCATTGTCTCCGGTGTGCCGGACATGCACCCGTCGGATTGTCCAAACGTGGAAGAGACACGGAATCCGATGCAGACATTCAGCCGGAAGAAATGCTCACATTTTTTTCCAACGAATGTCCATCTGCATTTCCACATGAAATCCCCAAGTGTGTTTCTTATAATATTACTTATCACCGCAAAAGCGGTATATGCTTATCGTGGCAATTTCTTTTTGCGTTGATGCACGGTTTATTTTACAAGAACCTTGACGAATTTTTTCTTGCCGCGTTTTACGACAAGACCGTCAGCACCGAAGGAATCAGCGCTGTAGGTGGTCTTGATATCGGTGACCTTTGCATCGGCAACGCTTACGCCGCCCTGCTCAACGGCACGTCTTGCATCGGAGCGGGATGGAGCAAGCTCTGTCTTCACGAGAAGTGCAAGGATGTCGAGATCGCCGTCTGCAAAGTCAGCAGCCGAAAGCTCTACGGTCGGCATGTGTGCGGAATCTCCGCCGCCTGCAAAGAGTGCATGGGATGCCTCGCGTGCCTTGGTGGCTTCCTCCTCGCCGTGTACCAGCTTGGTCAGCTCGAAAGCTAAGATCTCTTTTGCCTGGTTTAACTGCGCGCCTTCCCAGCTCTCCATCGCGTCGATCTCCTCGAGGGGGAGGAAGGTCAGCATACGGATGCACTTTAAGACGTCGGAGTCAGACACGTTTCTCCAGTACTGGAAGAAATCAAACGGGGAAGTCTTCTCCGGATCAAGCCATACGGCGCCGGACTGTGTCTTGCCCATCTTCTTGCCCTCGGAATTAAGAAGCAGGTTGATCGTCATGGCGTAAGCGTCTTTTCCGAGCTTACGGCGGATCAGCTCTGTACCGCCGAGCATGTTGCTCCACTGGTCGTCGCCGCCGAACTCCATGTTGCAGCCGTATTTCTGGAATAAGGTGTAGAAATCGTAGCTCTGCATGATCATGTAGTTGAACTCAAGGAAGCTTAAGCCTTTTTCCATACGCTGCTTGTAGCACTCAGCGGTCAGCATGCGGTTTACGGAGAAATGAGCGCCGACCTCGCGCAGAACATCAATGTAATTTAAGTCCATCAGCCAGTCTGCGTTGTTGACCATGAGCGCTTTGCCGTCGGAAAAATCAATAAAGCGGCTCATCTGCTTCTTGAAGCAGTCGCAGTTGTGCTGGATGGTCTCCGGTGTCATCATCTGGCGCATGTCGGTACGGCCGGACGGATCACCGATCATGGCAGTACCGCCGCCGATTAAGGCGATCGGCTTGTTGCCTGCCTGCTGGAGGCGCTTCATTAAGCAGAGCGCCATGAAATGTCCGACATGCAGACTGTCTGCAGTCGGGTCAAACCCAATGTAGAAGGTTGCTTTTCCGTTGTTGATCAGTTCTTTGATCTCTTCTTCGTCTGTTACCTGCGCGATTAAGCCGCGGGCAACTAATTCATCGTATAATGTCATGATGTCAGTTCCTTTCTTTGTGGTTGTATTTGTGGTTGTCTTTTTCTGGCGGCGGTACAACAGCCGGACGGAGCCGGATCTTTGCTGCCGCACAAAAAAACCCCCGTCCTTCAAAAAGGACGAGGGTATAAACTCGTGTTACCACCTTTGTTCACAGACCATTCACATGGTCTGCCTCTGCGAGTGTCCGACAACACTCAGGCGCTTGTAACGTGCGCCGCTACGTCACAGCCTACTATCGCATCGCCGCAAAAAGAACGGTCATGCAAATTGGGTGTGAAGCTCGGGGATGTATTCGTAATAAGCTTTCCGTGCACCTCTCATCAGCCGGTTGCTTTCTGTTCGTTCCGCTTATTCTTACTTCTTCCCGTCAAAGCCTGTGTTCTGCTCCGATTAACGCCATTATAGACGCGTCCGCGCGCATTTGTCAACCGGAAAATAAATATTGTGTATAATTGCGGAACTTTTTCCCAATAATACCAGCATAGAAAAAAATAAGAAAAGAGGTAACAACGATGGTATTAAGTGAAAAAGAGACAGCGGCGATCAAGGATCTTCAGACCCAGGAGAAAACCTGCGTGGAGAAGTATTCCAGATACAGCAAGGAGGCAAAGGATCCGGTTCTTGTGAATTTGTTCACCGATCTTCACAAGAAGGAGCAGCAGCATTTTGATTCGCTGGGACAGGTGTTAAACGGTACCGTACCGAACTGCAACTGCAACGACAGCGACGGAAAGAATTATAACCCGACCGCCACCTACTCTCTCGCGGAGTCCGAGGACAAGAAAAACGACTGCTTCCTTGCGACTGACTGTATCGGTACCGAGAAGCTGGTGTCTTCCGAGTATAATACCGACGTGTTTGTGTTTGCAGACCCGGGCGTCCGCAAACTACTCGCAGACATTCAGGTGGAGGAGCAGAATCATGCGGAGATGCTCTATAAGTATAAGACCGTCAACAGTATGTCATAAAGCAGATAAAGTATCATGTATAAGAGAAGTCCCGGTGCAAAGAGTTCCGCACGCGGGGCTTTTTTTATGTAATTAGGAAACTTCGTTCCTATTACATAAAAAAGCTCCAGAATGCAGCAGAATCCCGTCTGCCACCTTGAAATTTGCGCCATGACTCTTTAAAATAGAAGTAACGGATAGAAATACGTTCCAAACAGCGATGTTGAAATCGAGTCAGGAGAAAGGTTGGATTCTGTATATGAGTGAAAAAGCAAACGTATACTTTTCAAAAGAAATCAGTCCGGAGAAGGTATTAGAGATGTATCAGCTTCTCGGGAAGAAGCTGGACGGCAAAGTGGCGATCAAGCTTCACTCCGGTGAGGCGGGGAACCAGAATTTCTTAAAACCGGAATTCTGGAAGCCGGTCATTGATTACGTTGGCGGTACCGTTGTGGAATGCAACACCGCATATGAAGGAGAGCGTAATACAACCGCCAAGCACAAAAAGACGCTGGAGGCACATGGATGGAGCCGGTACTTTAAAGTCGATCTTCTGGATGCGGAGGGACCGGATCTGGAGCTTGCGATCCCGAACGGCAAAGTCATTCAGAAGAACTTTGTAGGAAAAGACCTTGCGGATTATGATTCGCTTCTGGTTCTCTCCCATTTCAAGGGACATCCGATGGGGGGATACGGCGGAGCGCTCAAACAGCTTTCGATCGGCATTGCATCTTCCGCCGGTAAGGCATATATTCATGGTGCAGGAAAGCCGGAAGATATCTGGACGGCAGATCACGACTCTTTCCTGGAGTCTATGGCGGATGCGGCATCTTCCGTTGTTGATTACTTTAAGGGGAATGCAGTCTATGTCAATGTCATGAAAAATATGTCGGTCGACTGTGACTGCTGTGCAGTGGCGGAGGATCCGTGCATGAAGGATATGGGTATCCTGATTTCGACAGATCCGATTGCAATCGATCAGGCATGTCTTGATCTGGTCTATGCGAGTGATGATCCGGGCAGAGATCATCTGCTCGAGCGAATCGAATCCAGACATGGCGTACACACGATCGAGGCAGCCGCAGCCTTAGGTTTTGGAACCCGCGAGTACGAATTGATCACGGTTGCCTAGGCCAGGAACCAACGAGGTGACGAGGCAGATATGGCTTCATTAAAAAAAGATACCGCATACTATCACCTTCCGGGGCTGTTTGAGTTTTATGAACTGTATCGTGTGTTTCTGCCGCTGTTTTATGAGCACAGGGAATATTTTTATGACTGGTGCGACATCGGATCGATCTATGGCGCACCGGCGGACTGCCTCTGGGGAGGCGGACGCGTCGGGTTCGGAGATCATGACCCTGCGGAGGTTCTGGCGCTGCTGCGGGAGTACGGAATCTCCGCCCGGCTGACGTTCAGCAACTCTCTGTTGCGGGAGGAGCATCTCTCGGACCGGAAATGTAATGACCTGTGTGCCCTGTTTGAGGAAGGTGGGGATCAAAGAAACGGTGTGATCGTTCACTCGGATCTGTTGTTAGCGTATTTGAAGCAGCAGTATCCGGGGTTCTATTTTGTCTCCTCGACCACCAAGGTTCTGACGGATTTTGAGGATCTTTGCGGGGAGATCAACCGGGAGGATTTCCGCTATGTCGTACCGGATTTCCGGCTGAATAAGGCGTTTGCGCAGTGGGATACGCTGACCGGATGGCAGAGAGACAAAGTGGAATTTCTGTGCAATGAATGCTGCTGGTTTGGCTGCAGGGACAGGAAGCGCTGTTACGAAGCCGTCAGCCGCAAAAATCTCGGAGAAAGCGGCGGGGAGCATCACTGCGCGGCTCCGGATGCAGAGGGCGGCTATCTGTTTTCCAAAGCGATGGCTAATCCGGGATTTATCGGTATGGACGCCATCAAAAATGTCTACCTGCCCATGGGATTTTCCCAGTTCAAGATCGAGGGGCGGGGACTTGGCAGTGCGCTGATTCTGGAGTTCCTTCTCTACTATATGACGAAACCTGAGTATCAGCTGCATGTCAGGGAAAAGATTTATCTGGACAATATGCTGGATCTGTTCTGAGCAGCAGCAATGGGCGGCAGGCGGGAAATGGCACTGTTTTTCAAAAAAACAGTGCTTTTTTTGCGGGAAGATGTTAAGATGATCAGATAAACACACAAGAGATCTTATAGAAGGAAAAGAACGTATGAAGTTAGCAGAATTTAAGGAAAAATATATCGGAGACCGGGCGTTTTATAAAAGATATTTATATCTGGCGCTGCCCATGATTGTACAGAATGCGATCACGAATCTCGTCAGCTTTCTGGATAACATCATGGTGGGACAGCTCGGCACGGAACAGATGTCCGGGGTTGCCATCGTCAACCAGCTCATTTTTGTATACAATCTGGCGGTTTTCGGCGCGGTTTCGGCAGCCAGTATTTTCGGGGCGCAGTATTACGGCAAGGGAAATCACAAGGGACATATGTATTCCTTCCGCTTTAAGCTATATGCGGCGCTGCTTGTGACGGGACTTACCATTCTGTTGTTTTTAACGTGCGGGGACAATCTGATCTCACTTTATCTGACGGATACCGCCGGAGACGGGGCGACGGATGTGGCACTTGGGTATGGACTCCAGTATCTTGGGATCATGGTAGTGGGACTGGTTCCGTTTGCGGTCAACCAGGCGTATGCGACGAATATCAAGGAGACGGGACAGACAATGGTGCCGATGGCTGCGAGTTTTGTCGCTGTGGGAAGCAATGCGCTGTTAGATTATCTTCTGATCTTCGGAATCGGACCGTTCCCGGAGCTTGGTGTTGCCGGCGCCGCGCTTGCGACGGTGATTGCACGCTACATTGAGGCGTTCATCATTATTGTCTGGGCGCACAGCCATACCGGACAGAATCTGTATTTAAAGGGAGCCTATACCGGATTTGGCATTCCGGGAGAGGAATTGAAGGCGATTATCGTGAAGGGATTTCCGCTGATGCTCAACGAGGTTCTGTGGGCGGCGGGTATGACGGCGGTCACACAGTGCTATTCCGTGCGTGGACTGGAGGTTGTGGCAGGACTGAATATTGCGACGACGATCACAAACCTGTTCAACATCATCTATCTGCAACTTGGTTCCTGCATCAGTATTGTGGTCGGACAGTATCTGGGCGCCGGCGAGCTGGAAGAAGCAAAGGACGCAGACAACAAGATGATCGTGTTCAGCGTGTTCTGCTGCGTGATCGTGGCAGGTCTTATGCTGGTGGTCGGAGGATTTTTCCCGCAGATCTACAATACGACGGAGGAGATCAAGGCGCTTGCGACAAGCTTTATCGCTGTATCGGCGATGATCATGCCGTTCTGTTCGTTCAGCCATGCGTCGTACTTTACGCTGCGCTCGGGCGGAAAAACGATGGTCACGTTTTTATTTGACTCGGTTTTCACGTGGATCGTTGTCGTGCCGGCCGCGTTTTTACTGGCACATTTCACGGGACTTGGCATTGTGGGCGTGTACTTTCTGGTGCAGGCGACCGAGCTGATTAAGGTGGTGATCGGATACCGCATGGTGCGGAGCAATGTATGGCTGGTGCAGATGGTGTAGCTGCCCGGGCGGAGAAAAAATCCGCGCAGAAAAGCAGTGATAAAATAACGGGAGCAGGTGAGACAGGATTTATGCCGGATATTATTATTGTAGAAGATAACAGGGAAATAGGTACGCTTTTATGTGATTTCCTCAGAAAAGAAAATTATACGGTCAGCCTTGCAGACACGGGAGAAAAGGCGCTTGATATTTTTGAACGGTACGGTGCGAATCTGCTGGTGCTCGACATCGGTCTGCCGGGAGTGGACGGTTTTTCTGTCTGCGTAAAGATCCGGGAGAACTCGAATGCGCACATCCTGATTGCCAGTGCCAAAACGGATAAGGAGAGCACATTAAAGGGGTTGCAGATCGGCGCGGACGACTATATCAGCAAACCCTACGATATTGATATTCTGCTTGCGAAGATCAACGGGATTTTTAAGCGGAAATATGCACTGGATGAAATCGTCTGCGACCATCTGCGGTTAAACAGTGTTACACAGACACTTACGGTCGATGGCATGCCGGTCAATGTCACAGAAAAAGAGTTTCAGCTGTTAAAGCTTTTGATAGAAAACAGGGGAACTACGTTGAAGAAGGAATATCTGTTCAATCGTATCTGGGGCAGCGACAGTGAGTCTGAGATGCAGACGCTTACTGTCCATATCAAATGGCTGCGGGAGAAAATCGAGCAGGATCCGAAAAATCCAAAACATATTATTACGGTCTGGGGGACAGGATACCGGTATGAAGCATTATAAAAAATTGGCGGCGGGGGTTCTTGGCATAGAACTTTTTTTCATCATGGCGGCGAATGTGTTCTATTATATGGCAGCAGTGACCCGGGAACCGCGTATTGAGAGAGCGCAGGAAAAAACAGATACCATCTATAAAATTATTTACACACAAACAGACTACGGAACATGGATTTTCATGGATATCGTCCTGGGAATCATGTTTTTGTTGTCTGTTTTTTTCGTATGTTACGTTGGAGAGAAAGTGATAAGACCGTTTCAGAATATGCAGAATCTGACGGAGGAACTGGCAAAAGGAAACCTTTCTGCGCCAATCAAGGCAGAGAAAAGCAGGTTCTTCGGCAGGTTCCTCTGGGGAATGGATATGCTGCGGGATACGTTAGAGAGCAACAGGAAGAAAGAACTGGAGCTGCAAAAAGAGAAAAAGACCCTGGTTTTATCGCTGACGCATGATATCAACACTCCGCTGTCCGCCATCCGCCTGTACATAAGGGCTTTGGCGGAAGGTCTGTATACAGAGGAAGATAAACGTATGGAAGCATATCGGGGAATTGAGAAGAATGTAACAGATATTGAGGAATATGTGAATGAGATTACCCTTGCATCAAGGGAGGAGTTCCTTTCTCTGACCGTAAATCTGACGGAAGTGTATCTGTCAGATGTGATAGAAGCAATCAGGAAACTTTATATGGATAAATTTGGCAGTCTGCATACGGTATTTGAGATGGAACCCTATACGGACTGTCTGCTAAAAGGTGATGCAGACCGATTGATCGAAGTGATGCAGAATCTTTTGGAGAATGCATTGAAATACGGAGACGGGAAAAGGATTATTGTTTCTTTTTCGGAGGAAGAGGACTGCCGGCTGATTACAGTCACAAATTCCGGCTGTACATTAAAACAGGAGGAACTTGTGAATATATTTGATTCATTTTACCGCGGAAGTAATGTTGAAACGGCAAATGGTTCCGGACTTGGACTGTATATCAGCAGACAGCTGATGCATAAGATGGATGGCGAAGTGTATGCAGAGATCAGAGACGATGATTTCTGTGTGACGGTAGTTGTGCGGAAGGCATAACGGGCATTTAAGGATTGTTTAATAAATTCTCCTGTAAGATGAGTACATCAAATAAAGGTGAGGAAAACAAGGAGGAAAATCCTCTGCTCACCAGAGGGTTCGCATTTTCCTTCGGAAAACAAGGAGGATTAGATGTTTTTTCGTATTTTGAAGAAAGACTTAAAAAGAAAAAAGGCGATGAATGCCGTTATGCTTTCCTTTATTCTGCTGGCGACAATGTTTGTGGCGAGTGGAATCAGCAATGTCGTTTCTGTCACGAACGGAATCGACTCTTATCTGGATAAGGCGGGCATCGGAGATTATGTTGTAATCTCTATGGGAACGGACAGCGGGGCGGCACTGGATGAGATGCTGCGTACGGAGGAGAAGGTCATAGAATACCGCACGGAGCCGGTTGCCTGGGGCGACAAATCCAATCTCAAGGATGTGGACGGAAAAGAACTGGAGGCTAAGAACTCGGTGGTCTACCAGGCCATAGAAGACAGCCGGCTCAAATTTTTTGACAAAAACAATGAGCAGATTACGAAGATTGAACCGGGACATGCCTATGCAACCGGAGATTTTATGGAAAAGAATCACCTGAAGCCGGGCGATCAGATTACCATCACGCATCATAGCGTATCGTTTTCTGTGACGTTAGACGGCATGGCAAAGGATGCGCTGCTCGGATCCAGCATGATGGGAAACAGCCGTTTTCTGTTTAGCAAAGCGGAGATTGAGCAGCTGCTTTCCGATGACAGTATCCGCAATGGATATCAGGGTCAGATCTGTTACATTGATCTGGCAGATGATACCTCACTGTCTGATATTGCATCCCTGATAGCCGGAGTTCCGGAGATTACGTTTTCCGGAACGCGTTCCATGATAAAAATGTGTTATGTCCTGGATATGATCGTGGCATTCACGATGTTAGTCCTTAGTATCTGTCTGATTCTGGTATCCTTTGTGGTGCTGAAATTCTCCATTACATTTACGATTTCGGAGGAATTCCGTGAAATCGGAGTGATGAAGGCAATCGGAATCAGCAGCTTCAAGATTCGCAGTCTGTATCTGGCAAAATATCTGATGCTGGCAGTGGCAGGAGCCGTTGTGGGGCTTTTGCTCAGTATTCCGTTTTCTAATCTGTTGCTGCGGTCAGTCAGCAACAACATTGTGCTTGGAGCGGACAATCATTTTGGACTTTCTGTGCTTGGAGCGGTTCTGGTCATTGTTGTGATTCTTCTTTTTGCATTCCGGTGTACTGGCCTGGTGAAGAAGTCTTCCCCTATCGATGCAATCCGCTCCGGTCAGACAGGGGAGCGCTACAAGAAAAAATCGCCTATCCGGCTGGGGAAAGGTCATGGCAGCACGAGTATGTTTCTGGCAGTCAATGATGTGCTCAGTGCGCCGCGGCAGTATGCAACGATTGTGATTACATTTTTTATCTGTACCCTGTTTGTGCTGGTGTTTGTCAATCTCATCTCAACAATGCGGAGTGACACACTTATCACGACATTCGGATCCCGGAGTGATCTGTATTATACCGATCTGGCGGAAGCGATGAGCAGTATGAATCCGGACGGGTTAGAGCGGGTCGAGAACTATCTCAGGGATACGGAAAATCTGCTGGAAGCGAATGGAATGCCGGCAAAGATGTGTGTGGAGGCGCAGTACAAATATAAGGTGCGTGTGGATGGAAACGATTATTCTATCGTCTGCGAGCAGGGAATTGATGTCGGTGCGGCAGATTATGAATACACGGAAGGTATTGTCCCGCAGAGCAGGAACGAGATTGCGATCACACCGACGATTTCAAAACTGACGGGGGCAAAACTGGGAGATACGGTAACGATTGATTTTGGAACCGAAACGCTGGATTGCATCGTAGTGGCATACTTTCAGAGCATGAATCAGCTTGGAGCCGTGATACGGCTTCACGAGGATGCACCGACGGATTTTTTCTATATTGCAAGTCTGATGTCCTATCAGATTAACTTTACCGATCATCCGTCTGCAAAGGAGGTTGAGATCCGCAAGGATAAGATAAAACAGCTTTTCGATAATGATAAGGTAATGAATGCCGCAGAATACTGTGATGACTGTATGGGAGCGGCGTCAACGATCGAATCCGTACAGTACCTTTTGCTTGGGATTACACTCATTGTGGTGCTGCTGGTGTGTATTCTGATGGAACGGTCATTTCTTGCAGATGAGAGAAGTCAGATTGCAATTTTAAAGGCGATCGGTTTTTCAAACAGCAGAGTGATAAAATGGCACGTGATCCGGTTTGGCATAGTCACGCTTGCGGCGGTATTTTTGGCGGGAATCTGTTCCATTCCCGCAACGTATCTGATCGGAAATCCGATTTTTGGCATGATGGGGGCGGTAGAGGTTTCTTATGTCATCAACCCGTGGAAGATTTTCCTGTTGTATCCGGGAATCATTTTCCTTATGACGCTTCTGGCATCGGGAATCACGGCATTGCAGATTCGGACAATTAAGAGCAGCGACACTGCAAATATAGAGTAAAAATAAAATGGAGGAACATCATATGGCAGCATTACTTTGTGCAAAGGATCTTTGCAAAACATATGTAATTGATAAAAGGCAGAATAACGTATTAAAAAATGTAAATCTTGAGGTAAACGAGGGGGAGATGGTGGCGATCATGGGACCGTCCGGCTCCGGAAAATCTACACTTTTGTATGCCATTTCGGGCATGGATCGGGCAACGAGCGGACAGGTGCTCTTTGAGGGGCAGGATCTGACGAAGCTTGGAGAAAAAGATCTGGCAAAGCTCCGTCTGGATGAAATGGGATTCATTTTTCAACAGATGTATATGATGAAGAATCTGACGATTCTGGATAACATCGTGCTCCCGGCAGTGGAAAGCAGGAAATCAAAGGAGAGCAGGGAAGAGAAGCAGGCAAGAGGCGAGCAGCTGATGCGTAAGCTCGGAATTATCGAAATTGCAGATAATGATATGAACGAGGTGTCCGGCGGACAGCTTCAGCGGGCATGTATATGCAGAAGTATGATGAACCGCCCCAGACTGTTGTTTGCGGATGAGCCGACAGGTGCATTGAACCGCACGTCCTCCAATGAGGTTATGGATGAACTTGTGAAGTTAAACGGTGAGGGGACAACGATTGTCATGGTGACGCATGATGCGAAAGTTGCCGCAAAATGCGGCAGAGTTCTCTTTATTGTAGACGGCAATATCAAAGGGGAGTATACCAATTTGAAAAATATTACCGACGAAAAGGAACGGGAAAGAGGACTGAATAACTGGCTGCTGGATCTGGGATGGTAGCAGATTCCTTTTAAAAGTGTGTTACCGCTTTTTTATGCTAAGATAGAGGGAGAGCAGCAGTGTATGGAAAAACAGGCACATACGGCAGAGGAAGGAAAACAGAAGATGGATGAATTTGAAAAAGAATGTCAGCTCATTATATTTATGCCGCAACAGCGGCGAAATACGGAGATCCGCTGGGACCAACCTATGACATGCTGCGCAGAACGAAGAACTGCCGGGAGATTATCGAATCCGCTTCCAGACCGAATGAAAATCTGGACAAACGATTGACGTTCGACGGTTTTCAGGCGTGGTATCTGGAGCGGGCAGGGCTTTTAGGGGAATAGCGTGGAAAGGGATTTATTATGATCAGCAGATTACAGAGTGAATACACAGGCAGGGTTGCCGAGATATGGTTAGAGGGTAATTTAAACGCCCATTGTTTTATTCCGGCTCAATATTGGAGGGATAACTTTGAACTGGTAAAGGAACTGTTGGGACAGGCAGAGGTTTACGTATATGAGGATGCCCGGCAGATACAGGGATTCATCGGATTAAATGATGAATATATTGAGGGTATTTTCGTTTCTGATGAGATGCGGTCGCAGGGAATTGGAAAACTTTTACTGGATTTTGTGAAAAACAGAAAAGCAAAGCTAAGCTTAAATGTGTATCAAAAGAACATACGGGCGATCCATTTTTATCAGCGGGAAGGCTTTGCGATCCGGTGTGAAGGGTTGGATGAAGCTACCGGTGAAAAGGAGTATGTGATGACGTGGGAAAATTTCTATAATCAGAGATGATGGGAGGGTGTATGGTACTTGATTTTTACTATTTTTCATATCAATGTCCGTTGAATGACAACATGATCCGGCTGTTAAATGAATATCGGGATAAAATAGATATCAATCTATATGACATTTCTAACAATCATTTATTGGCGGGGGAAATGAAGATGTTTTTTCCCACACTGATTGTTCTGGATAAGAAAAAAAGATACTATAGTCCGCTCAGGAAGTCTTTTCTGGAGCAGGCAGCAAACGGAATATATCCTGAGGAGAAGCCTTTTTTGCCAACGATATCCCGAACCTTCATCAAAGGGACGGTAGAACAGCTTTCCTTAGACAATTTCGATATCGCCTGTGATTGCTGTGGAGACAAAACGTCTGAAAACTATAAAAAGAAAATAGAATTTCTGAAACAGTATGATTTGGATATCTATGGTTTTATTCATAAAAACGGGAAGGGAGAGCTCGTTGGCGGTGTGGAATACCTGCCTGCGAAGGTCATTCCATACGACATTCCACATGATGATGATACGGCGTTTCTGACTTGTGTATACATGACGGATGCAGCCTATGATTATAAAAGTGCTCCCCTTATGGAACTGGAAAAATATTTAGCGGGCGAATATAAAAGAATCCTTGCAATATCCGATGAGAAAGGCGTCTTTCCGAATGGGGATTTGGACTTTTTTATCAGCAATGGATTTCGGGATGAAGGTGTCATTTTTGAAGATGAAAATTATTGTAGATTACATTTGATGACGAAAAAACTGTGATGTAGAGGTTAAAGCAGCAGGTTTGAGGGCGGTGTCAGACGCTCCGTAGATTTCTCACAGACTGCATAGTAGAAATAGTGCAATTTTTGCATGATATTATACAAGAAATATATGCAAATATATCGTATTATTGATAATATAGATTACGTTAGCGTATAAGGAGCATCTGAGGAGAAAATATGGCAGCTGGAAGAAAAACATTGACACAGCTATTTGTGCCAATATGCGTAGAGACTTTATTTTATATGCTTTCAGGTATGGTTGATACACTTATGTTATCATCTGTAAGTGACCAGGCTGTGGGAGCTGTTGGAACAGCAAATACATATATAGGCGTTTTTATCATCATGTTCGGGGTAATATCATCAGGTATGGTAGCCGTTATGTCACAAAATATCGGAGCGGGAAGACCTGGAGTTGCATATCAGGCCAGACAGCTTGGACTTATGTTTAATGCAGTGATGGGTATCCTGATGTCTGTTATTCTTGCTGTTTTTTCTGGTGGAATACTTAGAATAGTAAGTATTGCCCCGGCTTTGTTTGAGCCGGCGGAAACATATCTTAAAATTGTTGGAGGCGCATGTTTTTTAAATGCACTGATTCCTATTTATTCCAGTTATCTGAGAGTGTTTGGATATACAAAGCATTCACTGATAGGAACGGTTGTTGGAAATCTCATTAATATAATACTTAATTCGGTATTTTTGTTTGTGCTTAACTGGGGAGTAATGGGAGTTGCTGCTGCCACAGTTATTTCAAGGGTTGTAAATCTAATGATTGTAGCAGGCATGGGCGCGGTACTTATAAAAGCAAAGCAGAGCCCGGAGCGAATTCCGCCCCGGAAGATACTTGCGCAGATCGTTAAGATAGGTTTTCCTTCTGCATTAGAAACAGCGCTTTATAATGTGGCAATGACACTGATAGTACGATTTATGAATCAGATGGATGCGGACGGAATGAATGTTACAGCACGTTCGTATACTATGCAGATAGCAAATTTCTCGTACTGTATAGGAGCTGCACTTGCACAGGCCAATGCTATTATGACTGGCTGGAGAATTGGGGCAAAGGAGTTTGAAGAATGTGACAGGGGTACGCGAAAAGCTGTGATATATGGTCTTATAACAGCAACGTGCTTCTCTGCGGCATTTGCAATGTCCGGACATTTTATCATTCATATATTTACGGATGACACACAAATGATAAATCTTGTGGTAAAGCTGTTGATAGTAGATATATTTCTTGAGTTTGGAAGGGTGACAAATCTTGTATATGGACAGGCGTTAAAAACCAGTGGAGATGCAATTTTCCCGGTTATCATGGGTGCGATATTTATGTACCTGTTTGCAGTTGGCGGAACGTATTTTCTTGGAATACATATGGGACTTCAGGCTGTAGGAGCATATATTGCCATGGCAGCGGATGAGTGTGCGAGAGCTGTTGGAATGGTGTTTAGATGGAAAAGTGGAAAATGGAAAAGTAAGAGTCTTGTAGAACTGTAGGAGAGAATATGTACTTTGAATTGAAGGAAAACAAACCACATGGCACAAAGGACGACCCATTTAGCACATATCATATAGAGAATGCGGGGCGCTCATTTCAGATACCGGTGCATTGGCATGATGAATTTGAAATTATATATGTAAGAAGCGGTTTTCTGACGGTAAGTATATCCGGAGAGAGCTATATTGGAAAAACAGGGGAAGCGTTTGTGGTGTCGCCGGGCAATCTGCATCTTATGGGATCACAGACCGGTACTGTGGATTATTATACCTTCCTATTTCCGTTAAAGTATATATCTTTTCGTACAGATGACATGTTAGATGAAAAATTGCTTGAACCATTAAATAGCGGTCACTTGATGATATGTCCAAGAGTAAAGGATACAGCAAAAGAACTGTGTGAACAGCTGATAGAGATATATGAGGCAAAAAACGATGAAAGTGTGTCAAAAATAACGACACAGGTCAGGACAAAAATAATTCTTTTACAATTTATTCTTGAAATGTGGAAGAAAGGATTTGTAATAGAAAATGATACAAGTGGCAGAAATACAATAGAAAAAGAGATGGTTTCCTATATACAGCAGAATTTTACAGGAAAGATATCGCTGAGGGAATTTGGGGAACAGTTTCATCTCTCGGAAAAATATATATCGAGGTATTTTAAGGAACATTTTCATATTACACTGTCACAATATGTAACATACCTGCGGTTGGAGCATGCAAAGCAGCTGTTACAGGACACCGATATCCCGGTTACGGATGTAGCCATGCAGAGCGGCTATCAGAATGTAAGCTATTTTATCAGAAGTTTCCAGAAGGCATATGCGGTATCACCGCTGAAATATAGAAAAAATAATTATAGCAGATAAATTGATACAGGAAGCGCAGCAGAGTTTCTATGATGCCACGATCATTGATAAATATACGATCGGGTGCAAGAATAGCAGCCGATCCGGCGGCTATAGGAAGGACAGGTAAGGTGGGAGTCGAAAAATAAAGATACTTTTTTCCATATAACGTTTAAAATAGCTTGATTCCATCCCCAAAACAACATATCATGTACATAAAAGCAATCGTGAAGAGGACAGGAAAATATGAGCGCAGAAATGATAAATAACCATAAAAAAGTGGTGTTTCTGGATGTGGACGGCACGATGGTCAATGACCGGGGAGAGATACCGGAATCTACCAAAGAGGCGGTCCGCAGGGCGAAGGCGAACGGTCACAAGATGGTCGTCTGTACCGGAAGAAGCCGTTTCCAGATTTATGATGAGCTGTTGGAACTTGGGTTTTCCGGGATTGTCGGCGCGGCAGGCGTGTTTGTGATCGCCGATGGGAAGGAAATTTATCACGCATATATTGATGAGGCGCACAGGAAGAGCGTTTACGATTATCTGGAGGGCAACGGATTCCTGTTTTGCTATCAGGCGGACGACGGTGTGGTGCTGAACCGCCGCAGCAGTGAGGGAATCTTAGAGATCTACCGAAAGATGGGGATGAGCGAGGAGCGCCTTGTGCGTCTCACTGGAAACATGCATCTGACGGAAGAGCCTTGGAAGAATCCGAAAAATGAAAAGCTTCTATATTATAATGCGCCGTTTCCGGTGGCGAAGGTACATGCGGATCTGGAGCCTTATTTTGACACGGTGGCGATCAGTCTGGAAGGTATGGGAGAATATGCGGGCGAGATTGGCATCAACGGAATCAATAAGGCAACGGGCATGGAGCGCTATCTGAATGCGGCCGGCATTGCGAGAGAGGATTCCATTGCCGTGGGAGACGGTCCGAATGATCTTCAGATGATGGAATACGCAGGAATCGGTATTGCGATGGGCAACGCGAGAGAAGAAGTCAAGGAACGGGCGGATATGGTTACATCGTCCATCGACAATGATGGAATTTACCGGGCATTTGAAACATTGGGATTGCTGGCATAGAGGATAGTGCTATGGAAAAAAGAAAGCTGCGGATACTGACAGTCGTTGTATTTGCCGGTGTGCTGATATTTGGCGCACTGCGTCAGAACAGTACGGGAAGAGGAGAACTCGGAGAGATTCAGGTTGCCATGTGGAATTTGGGAAAAGTGGACAATCTGCAGCTTTCCTATGAATATTGCTGGAAGCAGAACGGAAGCGCCGGAGGAGAGACGATGCATGCCTGGGCGGATATGCTGACAGGTGAATGGATAAGCGAACATTACACGACGGATGAGGACGGGACAAGACTCTATTTAAAGCAGTTCTGTGACGGGAGGAATCTGTATCATTACATTGACTGGAGTGGTGAGTGGGAGCAGATACTGCCGCAGCAACGGGAGAACACCGTCATTCCCGATTACGAAATGGTGACGGATCTGGGTTACGACGGGACAGATGTGGAAGACCTGGAGCGTGTCACAGAGGACGGGGCTGTGGAGATTACCTGCTCTTTTACGCAGGAATATTTAGAGGAGGCATGGGAGAATCAGGTGGCACAGGTGGAGAAGTCCTATGCTTTTTATGAAAAAAGCGGAGCGGACGGGGACGCCGTGAAGACGGCGGCGCTATCCGTCCAGCAGCACAAGCAGGCACATTACGAGGATATGACGGCAACCTATGTGATCGATGAGAATCAGATTCTGCGAAGCATGGAATATCAGATTACGCTGATTATACCGGAGATCACACAGGATCTTTCCGGCAATAAGATGCTTGGAAAAGACCGCAAGATGCAGATTACGGTGACGGCGGAAGTCGACCGCTACAATCAGGGCGGGATTGCCAATAAGGTGCAGCAGTATAAGACGCTGGTGCAGGAATATATGGAGTAGGAGAAAAAGCCGCGCAGGGAGACCGATCTACGCGGCTTTCTTTGTTTTATAGAGCGTATTCTACGGTGAAGGGATTGCGCTTTTCGGGTCGGTAAACTAAGGTGTAGCTATAAAGCTGCAGCTTTACAAAAGCATGACAGGTCCCTCGGAACGGTAGACAGCGACCTGTCCGGAAAATGGAGGAAGTATATGGATCAGACGAGGATCGGAACATTTATCGCAGTATTGAGAAAGGAAAAAGGTCTGACGCAGAAAGAACTGGCAGAACAGATTGGCATCAGTGACAAGACGGTATCCAAGTGGGAGACCGGGAACGGAATGCCGGATATTGCATATCTGTCGCCGCTCTGTGAGGTGCTGGACATCAATGTAAACGAACTTCTGTCGGGTGAGAAGCTTCCTTCCGAAGAATATCTTGGAAAGGCGGAAGAAAATATGAAACATTTAATGCAGGAGAATCAGAATAATAAAAATGCAGGCAGATGGCAGGGGCTGGTGGGAATCGCATTGCTCGCAGTGGCAGTCTTTCTGGCATTTGGTTTGCCGCAGGCGAAAATCGGCTGGTATGTGGACTGCCCGTCCCTCATCCTTATAGTATGTATCTGTGCGGCGTGCGTGCTTTTCAGTGGCTGCCGAACAAAATATGAGGTGGTTCATTTCTTAAGGAAAACAGTGCTGCCCGCCGGTCTGGTGGTTATGGTCATCATGGTTCCGGCATTACTTCATTCTCTTTCAGATCCAGCTGCCATCGGACCGAATATTGCTGTGATGGTACTCACGCTTTTGTATGCGGCGGTGGCATATCTTGTACTTTACGTTGCAGAGACACGTATGGAGCGCAGGAGGAAGCAGAACTAGCGAGCTGCCTCTGCGGCTATGGGAAGAGAGCCCCTGATGGCTCTCCGTTTCACAGACAATATAAAACCGCGCGAACCGGACTTGCCGGCATCTGCTATTGAAAACAGGGCAGATGCCGACTCAGACATCGGCTTCGCGCGGTTATGTTTTGTTAGACAACAGGTGGCGTATAGTAAGCGGGGCTGGGCAGTTATTGTAATAGCCAGTCAGATATGGTATGGTAAAACAGTCTAACAAATCGAAGTTTGTAAGGAACAGAAACTTTGAATTTGTCGGGAAGTTGCAGAGAGCGTAAAATCGGAATATTGCTGCTATCAATATTTGAAAAATTGTGCTGATTTAACAGAAGTTTTTATAGGAGACACGAATGTGATAACAGAAATAATTTTTTCGGATTATTATAGAACATTTTTATTGTGTATATTATCTATTGGGGTTGTTTTTTTTATGCGAAATGCAAGTATAAGAAAAAAAGTACTTGCATTAGCAGGATACGAATTTATTGTATTTTTACTTTTTCTTTGGATATTTATTGTATGCATAATTTTTACTGAATTTGATTATGAATCAATAATAGCTATTGTGCAATGGGAATTAAAGTGGATACTTTATTTTACAATAAGTATAATATTGCAGTTTGCAATGTACTATTTTTTCTGGAAAAAAAGTAAAATATTAAAGATAGTGACTTTACTATTTAGTCTTATTATTGTTATTGTCCCATTGCATGTATTTGATTTTACTTGAAATAACAAAATAAAAAAATGAAATCCGACAAATGCAAACTATAAAACAAATAGAGCAAACATAATCAGTTTATTTATATGCGTAATATTGTACAGACTTATGTGTATTGTATGAAAGAACGATAAAATTTGAATTTGTAGAATTAGTAAATCTCGATTTTGGGAAATACAAGAATGTGTCTCATTATGGTTTTAATGCGGTTTGTAAGGAGAAACAATATGATTGGGTTTGTTATATGGTCACTTTTGGGAGTGTTTATAATTGGATTAGGAATAAAAGATATGTTTTCTAAGAATCCCGTTGGATTCTGGGCTAATACCGAAACAATAAAAGTAAAAGATGTTAAAGGTTACAATCGTGCGAGCGGACTATTGTTTATAATCTATGGAATCATTTTTGTTATATTAGGAATTCCGCTGTTAGATGGTCAAAATACACCATACGTTCTGTTGTCGGTTATTGGTGTGATGGTGGAAACAATTGTAATTATGGCTGCTTATAGTTTAGTTATCGTTAAAAAGTATGAAGAGAAGTAAATAACTTTGAAGTTGCAAGGAGGAAATTATGAAATTTATGCAAACAGAGAAAAAACAGCTATTGATTTATGTGATTATAGCATACGGAATCACATATGTAATGGGACTTCTGATGTGGTATGGCTATGGAAAAGGTCTTGATCTCAGCGCTTTTCCAAATGCGCAGATGCTGTATCCAGCAGCAGGTGTGATGATGGCTTATTTAATTACCAAAAAAGGAGATAAAAATCTTCCAACGGCTTTTTTCATATTCTTTGTAGCTCTCACGGCGGTGCTGGTTGTCTGCACGGCGGCTTCTGTTCTGGCTCCCCAAAATAGAGATCTGATGAGCATGCCATATTCTCAGTGGGCAACGATCATGGAGTACGTTATAATAGGTGGCAGCGTTATTTTCTGGATTCTTCTTCTGCAATCCGGTAAAGAAAAGCGCAGATCCTATGGACTGAACAGCGAACATTGGAATATATCTATTCGTATGATCCTGTTGTTTATTGGATTATATCTTCTCAGATTTGTGATTGCCTGTGCTCTGAGCGGCCAGCTTTCTGAATTTGGCAAAATAATGGCAAATCCTACTACCTGGATCATTTTTTTTACTGTTTTGGTAAACTTTTTCCTGTCAGTAGTGGCATTCTTTGGAGAAGAATACGGATGGAGATATTATCTTCAGCCTCTTCTTCAGAAAAAATTTGGACTAAAAGGCGGCGTAATCCTTTTGGGCTGTGTGTGGGCTGTATGGCATCTGCCAATAGACTTCTTCTATTACACTACGCCGGATATGGGGCTGACGGCTCTGGCAAGCCAGTTTGTTACCTGTATTTCACTGGGGATTTTTATGGCATATACTTATATGAAAACCCAGAATATCTGGGTTCCGATAATTATTCATTTTCTGAATAATAATATGGTGGTAGTTTTTTCAGGAACGTACTCTGCGGATGTACTTCAGAATCAGCAAATCCACTGGGGAGATATTCCTGTTGCACTGGTAATGAATCTGCTGATCTTTGGATGGGTGATCTTTCTGAAGCCATTTAAGGAGAAAAAAGCATAATATTGAATTCATTCAAATTATTTAGAACAATTTGCAGGAGTACCTGCATTTTTAGGAATAGTTATTTTAATTCATGTATTGCAGATTGGATGATATTTGCAAAAATTGAAGTGGCATAACTTATAATAGGTTAATCATAATTGTAATCAAAAATCAATGTCCATTCTGTGGCAAATCATTAAGGGTTGTACCTATAAATAGTGAAGAATATTGTCCACACTGTGGTTGTAAAATAGAACAGGAGCATAAGAAAATTCAAGTTTGTAACGGAGGTATTTGCTATGAAAGGAATTAAGATTGAGTTATTGGGGATTGCAACAATACTTTTAGGAATTGCTGTGACAACAAATAATTTCTTTGGATATGTCCTAGGTTTTCTTGGATTTGGCGTCGCTGTAGCTGGCTGTTTTCTAAAAGATAAGCACTAATAACTTCCAGTTTGGAGAATCGAAAAAAACGGAATTTACCTATTAGGACATATAAACTGTTGACAATAAAGCTCCTATATAGTATATTTTTGGTAAACTACTATATAGGAGCTTTTGTATGGAAATGAATGGAGGATTTCTTGTCACCAAAATAAAACAGCTTGGAGACCGGATTTTCGAGAAGATTCTCAGTGAAAAGAATATTGATGCGTTTAATGGAGCCCAGGGACGTATTCTTTATGTGCTGTGGCAGGAGGATGGTATCTCAATCAGGTCACTCTCGACTAAATGCGGATTAGCGATAACATCTCTTACTACGATGCTGGAAAGAATGGAAAATCAAGGGCTGATAAGCCGTGTTCAGTCTGAAACGGACAAAAGGAAAACACTCCTGTTTCTGACTGAGAAAGCACATGCCTTAAAGGGCGAGTACGATTCTGTATCTGATGAGATGGGCAGTATTTACTACAAAGGTTTTTCAGAGGAAGAAATTACCCGGTTTGAGGAATGCCTCGACCGCATCAGAAAGAATCTTGAGGAGTGGCAGAAGTCATGAGTATTTGTATCAAAGATCAGATTCAGAACATGAATATCGTCATTGGCTGCACAGTGGGGTGTACATATTGCTATGCCCGCAACAACGTGAAACGCTGGCATATGATTGATGACTTCGCTGACCCTGAATTCTTTCCGGGTAAGCTCAAGATGATGGAAAAGAAACGTCCGCAGAACTTTCTTCTTACCGGCATGAGCGATCTCTCCGGATGGAAGCCGGAATGGAGAGACGAGGTATTTGCAAAGATCCGTGAAAATCCACAGCATCAGTTCCTGTTCCTTACCAAGCGACCTGATTTGCTGGATTTTGATACCGATCTGGAAAACGCATGGTTTGGCGTTACGGTGACGAGGAAAGCAGAACTGTGGCGTATCGACGCCCTTCGGAAAAACGTCAGAGCAAAACATTACCATGTTACCTTTGAGCCGTTATTCGACGATCC
>ENA-UPWP01000832-UPWP01000832.1-human-gut-metagenome-genome-assembly--contig:-NODE-832-length-21738-cov-4.930936_pt1 | contig 21738 bp, 16 predicted proteins | sample MGYA00250052_ERZ773380 | MGnify/ENA primary metagenome ERZ773380 (study PRJEB29103, sample SAMN06112063) | human gut metagenome | biome: human gut; feature: ankylosing spondylitis patient; material... | reverse complement strand
GACAGACCGCTTTGTGAAATATTGTATGCCGTGCTGCTTTATGGTATAGTTAGTTCAGAACACAACAGGGAGGAGCACTCATGCGCATTATACTGTGCGATGACGATACCGCATTCACGCAGGTCTTTGAAAAACGCCTGCTGACCGTTTTCAAAAAATACGGAATCACACCGGAGATCGTGTCCGCGCACACGGGCGTGGAAGCCTTGCGCGAGATTACACGCAGGCCGACGGATGTGCTGTTTTTAGACATTGATATGCCTGAAAAAGACGGCTTTTCGGTCGCGGAAGAGCTGTCAGCCATGCCGTCGAAGCCTCTTATCATTTTCCTGTCCGGCATGGAAGATCTGGTGTATCAGTCGTTTGCGTTTCAGCCGTTCTGGTTTCTCCGCAAAACGCATCTGGAGGAGCTGCCGCAGGTAACCGAGAAAATGCTGCAGCTTCTCAACAGCCGTCAGATTCACTACACGGTTACGATGAACGGCAGCAGCACCCGCATTCCAATCACGGAGATTGCGTATTTTGAGAGTCAGGGACATTATATCGTTGTGCATTACAACGAGAGGTCTCTGCGGTTCAAGGCACGCATGAGCGATATCGAAACGGCACTCAGCAAATACTTTTTCGTGCGCTGCCACGTTGGCTATCTGCTGAACTGCCGGTTTGTTCAAATCTGCAGCCGGACAAGCGTCACCTTGACGGACGGGACGGTCCTGCCGGTCAGCCGCGCCAAAGCAGAGGAAACACAGACCGCCTTCATGGCGTATATGAGGAGCCTGCGCCCATGAATTTCTGGTTTGAGATGGCAGTCAATGCCGTGGAAGTAACGCTGATTCTCAGTTTTCTGGTGCAGTATTTCGGATATAAGACGGAAACCTCAGCGAAATACTGGGGAACCGCATTGATATGGATTCTCTCGTTTTGCATTGTAGCGTTTTTCTCGTGGACACATTTGTATGGAAATTATGCAAGCTCATTGCAGATTCTGGTCAATATTCTATTTTGCGTTACCCTATTAAGGGGTAATATTTTCCAAAAAATATTCGTGTCCGCGTTTACTATGGGTCTGGTGGCCATTACGGCAACGCTTACAACACTGCTGGTGGCCAAGCTGTCCGGTAATCAGGTGGCGTTTCTGTTGAGTCATTTCAGCGGGATTCGCGTTACGTCCATCTGCCTGACCAAGCTGTTGTTTTTTGTTATCACGCGGATTATTCTGCGTATCAAGGAAAGCGGAAAGCTAAAAGGGATGGACGTTATCGCACTGGTAATCGTACCGATGCTGTCCGACCTGGCTATTACATTGATGATGTATGCGGCGATACAGGAACCGAGCATTCAGACGATTGTTCTGTATGCCGTAGGTATTGTATTGATACTGAATATCGTTGTCTACTTTTTGTTTATCCGTTTGGGCAAAGCCGGAAAAATCAAAACCGAAATGGCGCTGCTCGCGCTGCAGAACGAATGTCTGCAGGAAAACGCCAAGGACATTGAGAATATGTATGACACGGTTCGTGCGCTGCGGCATGACCTCAAAAATCACCTGCTCTGCATTTTATCCATGGCGGAAGAACGGGATGTCGAGGGTATCAAGCAGTACACAGGGCAGCTTCTGCAGCAGCAGAATACCGTCAACAAGCTGATCATGTTTTCGGGCAGCAAGGTGCTGGATGCGATTATCAACAGCAAAAGCGCAGCCGCGGAACGGGCAGGCGTTCGGCTGAGTGCTATTATCACAACCCCGCTGGCGGGTATTTCGCCGGAGGATATTACTATCATCCTCGGCAATGCGCTGGACAACGCGATTCGTGCCGCAAAAGACAGTCAGCGCAAGGTGGTGGATATTCATATTCAGCCGCAGGGAGCATACAGCTCGATTGTAATTGCCAATGATATCGCACATCCGGTGCTGCCGGACAATCCGGCACTGCGTACCACGAAAAATATCCGGTATCGCCACGGCTTCGGCATTCAGAATATGCGGCAGGCGGTGGAACGTAATCAGGGACTGATTCGGTTTTACGAGCAGAACGACCGGTTCATCTGCGATATTTTGCTCCTTAACGTGCAAAGCAGGAACGAATAACGACTAAGCAGGAATAGCCGGTTGCAATTTCGGTGAAAAGCAGTTATCTTACAGATAGACCATGACAAATGCAATGTGCATGGGTTATCTGCTGAGATAACTGCTTTTTTGAGGTGAGTGCGATGGTATGTTGAAATGAAAACCGGTAAGGTGTGGATAGTAATTAGAGAGCAAACAGGGAGGGTTAAATGATGAACAGATTTCGAAAAATACTGAGCGCCGCGCTGGCAAGCTGCATGGCGGTCTCTGCGCTAATGATGAGCGCCGGTGCGGCGAATACCGGCACAGAAGCCGCACGCGAGAAGGCCATTTACGGCAGTCAGGCGTGGACGGTGAATGGTGCGGCAGCCATTCAGCACAGCGACGGCACAGTAGAGCTGGTACCGGAGTTCTCGGCGCTGTATCCCGGGTGGACAGTGCCGAAGCAAGCGGCTTCGGTATCGAGTACGGCACTGGCTGAGGTGGCTGATGTCGGTTCGCATTCGATCAGCGGCTATTACCGGAATGTGTATTTGACGCAAGATGTGAAGTACAAGCCGTTTTACAGTTTTATGGGAAACGGTGAGACGGTCAGTGCGTTTGCGGTGACGATACCGGGCAGCAAATACAATCTGGGCATTTACAACGAGACAGCGCAGCAGGACGCAGGCTGGCTGCCGAATCTCTCTAAGGGCGATCGCGTGCTGCTGCAGACCGCAAATGGTGTATACTGCTCGATTCGCGCAAGTGTACCGTTAAATATGCCGATTGGGTATTCACGCATGAAGGTAGAGGAGGCAGGGGGGAATTGAAAATGTGTGAAAGAGCTGAAACTTTTGGGTTTCAGCTCTTTTGGTGATGCGGAAATTGTGCTTTTGTTGCCGATCGGTAGCATATGTTCTGAAACGATATCCGGTTATCCTAAAACTCGTTAAAAAGGTGCTGAACCTGCACTAAAATCAGCACTAAAATGAAGCGCTGCGATTTTGGTAGACACTCGTGGTAGACAGCAGTTTTTCACAAATTACATCACAAAACTAAACACTGTAAAAAGTATAGAAAAAGAGCTTCAAACGTAAGTTCCCCCCTCACAGGGGTAACAAGTAATTCCTGGGATACCCCGGCAGGTCATCGTGTTTACGATGCCTGCCGGGGCTTCTCTGTGTCCTGGGTTTGTAGGGGTTCCGGTGCTCCCATCGTTTCTTCCACATCCTGCTGACCACTGCTGACATAGCCAATGCCGTTGTAGTAGATCTCCACGGTCTGCGGTGCGTGCTTAGACCACTTTACCTCTTTCTCGTGAACCACGATCTTCTCAATAAACAGCCGCAGCAGTTCCGGCGTCAGCTCCGTGATATCCGTGTACCGCTTCGCCTTGTCAAGAAAGCTGTCCGTCCCGCTCACCGTTTCCCGCAGGCGCTGGATCTCATTCTCTTTCTGTGGGATTCCGACAGTGATGAGGTTCTGTTCTTCAGTGTAGCTGCCGGACAGCATCTGGAATTGTTCCGTTGTGATGCGGCCCAGCACGCTGTCCTCATACAGCTTTTTGAAGATCGCGTCCAGTTCCGCTTTCCGCTTCCGCATGGCTGCCAGTTCCTTCTCCTGCCTGCGAATCTCCCGCTGAAGTTCGGCGGACTGCTTGCTGCCAATGTAGGCGGCGAACTTTTCCGGATGTTCCCGCGCCGCGCTCGTCACCCGGCGCAGGTCCTCCAGTACGATCTCGTCCAGAACGCACTCCCGGATGTAGTGGCCCGTACAGGCTTCCCCATCCTTCTTGTAGGTGCGGCAGGTAAAGTGATTGTAGCTGGCGGACATGGTATGCGCCCGGTGCAGCACCATGTTGGAGCCGCAGTCGGCACAGAACACAAGGCCGGAGTACTTGTTCTGTTCTTCCATCTTTGTCAGACGGCGCTTGTTCTTCCGCACTCTCTGTACCATGTCCCAGACCTCCCGCGTAATGAGGGCGGGATGGGTGTTCTCAAAGACCAGACATTCCTCTCTTGGATGTTCGACCCTTCGCTTGTCCTTGTAGGATCTGCTGCTGTGCTTCATGTTGACGGTATTGCCCAGATAGATCTCATTCTCCAGCAGATTGGCAATGGCGCTGTCTGACCAGTTATATGGATGTGCTGTATCCAGACAGGTGTGCGTGATGCCGAATCTGGTGTAGGCGTACATGGTGGGCGTCAGGATTTGCTCCTTCTTGAGAATGCGGGCAATTTGGCTGGGGCCACTGCCGCTGGCGCACATGGCAAAGATCCTGCGGACAATAGCTGCCGCCTCATCATCCACGATTAGTTTTTTTGTGCCTGGGTCCTTTCGGTAGCCGTAAGGTGCTCTGGTCCCCAGCCGTTCGCCCCGTTCCGCTTTGGCCTTCAGCACCGCACGGATCTTCCGGCTGGTGTCCCGAATAAACCACTCGTTGAACAAATTCTTGAACGGCATGAGGTCGTTGCTCTCGCTGCTGTCGGTGTCCACATTGTCATTGATGGCAATGTAGCGGACGCCGAACATGGGGAAGCGTTCTTCGATGTAGAGTCCCGTGTGAAGCTGATTTCTACCGAGGCGACTGAGATCCTTGGTCACAATGATCCCGATCTCGCCGTTTTCCATGTCTGAGATCATCTGCTGGAACGCCGGTCTTTGGAAGGTTCCTCCCGAAAAACCGTCATCCACATAGAAGCAGGGGCTGGGGAAATGGTGATCTTCCGCGAACTTCTGTAAAATGGCTTTTTGATTCTGGATCGAGTTCGAATCGCCCTCTATCCCATCGTCCTGGCTGAGACGGCAGTAAAGAGCGGTTTTCCTGATTTGGTTTGACTGATTCATACAGTCCTCCTTTTCTTTGTCAAACCGTTCAGAGCATTGCGACACCACAATACCCCGAACGGTTTGAATTGTCCAGCACTTTACGCACACAGCTTTCCCTGCTGAAAGTCCAGTTCTGCCAGGGCTTTCAGCTTGTCCTCCACGGTTTCGCTGCCATGCCGGGAGAACACGGAGATGACTCGAATCTCCCGCCCGCAGGCTGTCTGCGTCCGCTCCACGGTGATATGCTCCTTATTGATGGTGATATTGGCTTTTTGCTCCATAGGCTCTCCTTTTTCTATTGTTTACTAAGTTTGCCCACACGCCGCCTGTGGGGCCTCTGCCGGAGAGGATGGGCAAGGACACTGCCCATTACGGAAGAACGCCGCACGGGGCGGCACGGGGCGAACGGGTGGGTGTTTACCAACGGCTTTGAACTTCTAAACCGCTTCCGGCAATGTTGCCGAGAGCGGTTTTCTGTTTTTTCAGATGCCCCCTCACTACCCCTCCCGAAAAAACAGCGTGATGAATACCCCGGAATCAAAAGCTCCTGTAAAAGATTTAAGGTCAAGGGTGTGCAATAGACACCCTCGCCGTCCAACCTTGGGTGTCTTATTGACACCCAAGGTGAAAAAAATTGGCAGACAGGCTGTTGTAAAGTCTGTCTGCCGATGGTAACATACCGCAAATCGAAGAAGGAGGCTCGGAACATGATGTATGCTGTTTTATCATTGGGGCTGGCGCTGCTGGGCGGGATCGTCCGTCTGGCACAGGTGCTACGGCTGTCCGTACCGCTGCTGTACGGTGCACTGGTAATCACGGTATTCCGCCCGTGGTATCTGGCCCATACCGCTCTGGCGGACGGCATTTTCCTTGTGCTGGTGGGTCTTGCGGCGCTGTCATGGGTGGTGACGCTGATTCGAGCGGTGCGGGAGACGATCTGGTAAAGTAAGGGTTGGCAAGATTGCCAACCCTTACTCTCAGACAACCTTGTCAAAAAGTCTGAAGCGCTTTAGGGCAGTCCGCTGTGATCGGGTTTGGCAATGAGCCGAACCCGGTTTTTGCACTCACTTTCCGGCAATGCTGCCGAAAAGTTTCCGCCCGCAGGCGCATGGGGGACTGGGGATTTCCCCAGCAAGCGCGTTTGTCATACAAATGCTATGCTTGCGTCAATGCCGCCGCAGGCGTTGTCAGTCCATTCTCCGATGTACTGCCCTGCACCGTCTGGATCGTTCGGCGGTCAAAGAGCATACAGCCGCAGTGTCCCGGAAAGGTTGGGAAACAGATGATTTTGAGTTCTGTGTCGATTTCCGGACTGTAGTCGGTGATCTCCAGAGTTTCGCCATAGAGCGCCGTGCGCTCATAGACCCGCAGCCACTTGGCGTCCATATTGGGAAAGATGCTGCCGAAGGAGTGGTCGATCAGCTGCTCCAGCGGCAGCTTTTCCAGCTCCGCCAGCGCCCGATTGCCGTAGCGGAAGATCCAGTCCACCGCCGAATGTTCCTCACTGAACACCATTTCAATGTCGGTGAAGGCAAAGGGCATATGGTCAAAGCTGGCATAGTGGCGATGGTACTCCTCTTGTGAGGCAGGAACGTCATTGCGTTCCAATGTCCGACCGATTTTTTGCCGTTCGATACGCAGCTGCTCCACGATCTCCCGCTTGCGGCGGCGTGCGTAATCCAGCGATTCGCCGTTGATCAGATCGATCGTTTTCGTCACATCGTGGATTGCCTTGGCAGACACGAGATAGCATCGATCCACGCGGATAAAGGTACTGCCAAGATTTTTTGCCAGTTCATCAATAGGGGTATAGGTCTCATAAATTCGGCCGCTGGTAATATGGATCACCGTCTTTCTGCCGCTCAACGAGAGATAGAGAATATCCTCCGCCAGCAGTGTGATATGTGTGCGGTTAGAGATCACAGAAATGCCGATGGTATTCATAATGCCTCCTCACAGACTGTTTTTTACCAGTATAACACATTTCAGCCGAAGATACTATCTATTCGCGCAGAAACGACTGCATTTCGCGCAAGGTTTATTGAAAATCCGCAAAGAACGTGTTAGGCTACAGAATGAAAACAGAAAGGCATCGGAATCGGGGGTACCCCCGATTCCCGTAGGGTCACCCTACGGGAATGAGCCTTGCTATCCGAAGGGAGAAATGTCTATGAAAAAAAGAATCGTAAGTGCTGTGATGGCCTTGATTCTGTGCCTGACGCTGCTGCCTGCAACGGTGTTGGCGGACGACACCGGAACGGCAAGCAGTGTAGCAGAAGTCAGCACAATGAAAGATCTGAATGCTGCACTGAGCGATGCAAGTGTAGCAGAAATTCATATCATCGCCGATATGAATTATAATGATTCGCTGGTCGCATCCAAAACCGTTCAAGTGAATGCAGGTGTGACACTCACATTGGATAAGTATGAAACGACAGTGTCCGGTACGATTATAAATAATGGTACAATTCAGGTAAACAGTAAGAAATGCTTCTGGACAGCAACGACTACCGGCACTGGTAAGCTGATTGGCGGCACGGATCCGTGGGGGGACCCTTCCACCTATGTAGACTATGGATGCGTCCCGGAAACAATGCTGGATGGCTGCCGCATCAATATTGTGAAGGATATTTCTCAACCGGTTACTGCAACGCTGCCCGATACTATGCAGACCGGAGATACCATCAGCGTTACATTCAGCAATCTGATTGAGGGCGTCGATCCGTCCAAAGTATTTAACTTTGTCTGGAAAGACGGCAGCAGCTCCAAAATATATGGTGAACAAGCAACGCCGACATTAACGCAGTCCGGCACGTTAAAACTGAGCCTTTCTATGAAAACGCCCTATGTGATGTGCACATCTTCCGGAACTAATGGCAGTCTGGATGCGCAAGGTACTGTGACGCAGAAACTGCTGGATACGATCTATGTCGACCAGACAAATGGAAATAATTCCAATCTGGGTGATACTGCGGCACAGCCTGTGAAAAGCATAGATAAAGCGCTGGATAAGGTCACCGACGGCGGCAAGATCGTTCTGCTGAGCAATTACAGAGGTCGGATCGTTTTCGACAAGAGTGTTACGGTTAAGAGCAAAGATGGAAACGATTTTGCGCTGACGTCTTCATCTTCCAATTATGTGTCGGATGGCATCACCGTGACGTTTGAAAATCTGAAATTTACGGAAAGTACACAATTCAGTAGATACAGCAGTACTGCTTTGGGCACCGGTTCGCTGGTTTTCATGAACTGCACCGGCAGCCTTTCCATCAGTTCGGGTGATATTTCTAATATTACCATGGAAAGCAGTCAGTTGAGCGGAACCATCTTCGCATCCAATTTGCTCACTATGAAAGAGTCCACATTTAGCGGTAAATTCAATACCAAGAATTTCACTGCTAATGGCGATTGCACCATCAGCTGCAAAAAGAATGCTCCCAGCTACATTAGTGGCACGGTTACCGCGGCAGCACAGGTCAAGCTGGTTCCTTTTGAAAACGCCAAAGCCGGAGATAAGTTGTTAGAGGTTCCTGATTCGACAGCGGCAACCAGCTTCGCATTATCTGACACAAGCGGTGCGTATGGTGTTGTGTTCAGCGAACAGTATAACGGAAACTATCTGTGTCTGGCGCAGCGCATCAATGCCGCAGACATTAAAATTGCCGTGGGCTATGAGCCGAAAAACAAACTCGTGCCAAACAATTCTGCTTATGTCGGCTCAACTGGAACCGGGATTACCACCTGCGATGCGACATGGAGTAAAGACACTGCATGGAGCGTGGGGGATGTACCAAAACTGACCGTAACACTGAAAGCAAATGACGGCTATATCTTTGATAACAACTTCAATGTAAGCGACTTGCTGGTCTACTCTTGGACAAATACGACTACTTATCCAAGTTACGAAGACGCAGCCCGAAATACCAGCGTTACTTGCAGCACAGAACAGGGGCAGGGAGTCGGCGAAGACGGAAAGACTTACACTTTCACTGTTCAGTATCCTACAATCGAGCGTTCTGCACAGACCATTTCTGTAAATACCACAGACCGCACGGCAAACTGCGGCGATACTCTGAATCCACGTCCGGTTTCCGCACAGGGCACGATCCGTTACGAGAGCAGCGATACAACTGTGGCAACCGTTGACGCCAACGGCGGTGTCAAGGCACTTAAAGCCGGTGAGACGACCATCACCATTCAAGCTGCGGAAACTGAAGATTATCAGGCAGCAGCAACCAGCTATAAGCTGATCGTCAGCCACAAGTACGCCAACGAGTGGAAAAAAGACAACAACGGATATTATAAGGAATGCGCCTGCGGTGGCAAGAGCTACGCATCGGCGGTTCCAGTGCTTGGCGTAACGCTGGACAAGGCAACCATGAGCCTGACCGCAGGTTCCACCGGTACGCTGATAGTGACCATTGACCCGACGGATGCTGCAAACAAGAGTCTTACATGGACGAGCGATAACGAGGCAGTTGCCACGGTCGATGAAAACGGCAAGGTGACCGCAGTTGCGGAAGGAACAGCGCATATCACTGCGAAAACGGTAGACGGCGAGAAAACGGCTGTCTGCGCTGTGACCGTGACTGCAAAGAGCAGCGGCGGTTCTTCTTCCGGTGGCTCCTCCTCTCCGAGCTATTCCGTGACCACACCCGGCAAAACGGAGAACGGCACCGTGACCGTCAGTCCGAAGAATGCTAAGAAAGGCACGACCGTGACCATCACTGTCACGCCGGACAAGGGCTATACTCTTGAGACACTTACCGTGCTGGACAAGGATGGCAAGGAAATTCAGCTCACCAAGAAGAATGACATCCAGTACACCTTCACCATGCCTGCCAGCAAGGTCGAGGTCAAAGCAACCTTTATGGATGACAACGCGATGCTTAACTACTTCGTGGATGTCAAGGCGAACGATTACTTCTATGATGCGGTGCTTTGGGCAGCGCAGAAAGGCATCACCTCTGGCACGGACGCCGAGCATTTCAGCCCCAACCAGCCCTGCACCCGTGCGCAGATCGTTACGTTCCTGTGGCGTGCCGCCGGTTCTCCCGTGGTGAACTACGCCATGAACATGAGCGATGTCCCCGAAGGTAGCTACTACGCCGAGGCCGTCCGCTGGGCGCTCAGCGAGGGCATCACCACCGGCACAACGGGAAGCACGTTCTCTCCCGATGAGACCTGCACCCGCGCCCAGAGCGTAACCTTCCTGTTTCGGGCCATTGGCAAGTTGGTCGATAGCAAGGCCGAGTTCAACGATGTGCTCACCGACAGCTACTATGCAAACGCGGTGGCGTGGGCCGTGGAGAACGGCGTGACCAACGGCATTGGTGATGGCCTATTCGGGCCGGACAGCGATTGCACCCGCGCTCAGATCGTCACGTTCCTGTACCGTGCCTATCAGGGCCAATGAGGGGAATGCGGACGGAACATTTTTCCCATATACAAAATGCAAAGCGAGGACGCCGGATTTCCAGCGTCCTCGCTTTCTGCTCATGAACGGTATTGGGTTGATACCCCTGCGCGGGGGTGCCTTAAGTTTGAAGCTCTTTAACTTGGTGCGGATGGGGGGACTTGAACCCCCACGTCCTTGCGAACACTAGCACCTGAAGATACTTTTTCTGTATATGGAATAGGCTGTAAAAACAGCGCATTCTGTCTTTAGTGGTGAAAATGTGCCGAATCTATTCGCAAAACCCAACAGAAAAGCATCATTTGCTATATAAAATGTTCAAAAATTCCTCTGGGTAATTTTCTCAAAAACGAGATAATTCTGCTCAGGAATGCAATCTATTAGACAAGTATTAGACAGCAGCGAATCTATATGGGCGATGGAGATTACTCGATACTTTAGAAAAAACACATAGAATATGTGACAACGCAAAGCATAGAGTCAATGTGCTAAAGTCATAATGGTCATAAGGGCGGAATGCTTGGTAGCGGCAAGGAAAGCTGGATGGCAGCTCTCGAGAAGGAAAACTACCTCAAGGCAACAGAGATGTCAATTGAGGATGATTACGGCATGATTGACGGGATCATCAACAACGGTTAGATGGAAGAGAAGACCGCTGATGCCAAATCTCCCGAAAAGAGTGTGCGAAGACCTCCATCATGGACAGGCTCAAGTCTGCAAAGGCTGGAAAGCCAAAAGAGGGCTGCGTCATGCAGAAGAACAGAGTTTTCAACCTATTTCATTACCTTTTCCAGCAGGGTTTGGTAACAGTCCACCACGTCATAGACCACATTTCCGTTGCTGATTGCTTTGAAATGCTCTCTTGCGCAGTGAATTTTCGATTCCTCGATGAGGCGGAGCTGCATGGACGACATAGATCCTTTCGTTTCGGCAACGAAATAGATATGCTTGACGGTGCCTTCATAGAAAGCAATCGCCCAGTCCGGGTTATAGTGTCCGACCGGCGTTGCAATATAGAAGCTGTCCGGCAGTTTCACATAAACCGCAACATCCGTGTCGGTGTCCAGATCGGCCGCGAAATCATGCTCGTTCGTGGAATCATACACAATATGATCGTATAGATGTCGCTGCGCCTTCATCGCGTTCGTTCCGAGCTTGCCCTTGATGGTCGGTTCGGTAAAGATGTCCGTGTCATAATGCTCATCCAATACATTGTAGGTGATGTGCTGAATGATTGCGGTTGCCTTTTCGTCATTGATCAAGGCGGCTGCTTTGATAATAAACTCTTCCGGATTGAATTTGAACTGCTCAAAAACGGGTTTTTCAATACCGGTCAGAATTGCAACAACTGCTTTTCTTGTCAAACCAGTCTCTCCGACCAGCTTGCCAACCAGATCATACTTCACGCTGCTGCCCGCGCGAATTTGCCTGCTGCTGTCATAAGTCGAGGACTTCGACTTCGAGAATGCACTTCCGCCAAGAAGCGAATCCTTTGATTTAATCTCATCCATTGCGCCGATTTCAACCTTAAAGTAGATTTTCGGTACATGGAGATTCCGGTTGATGGAAGCAATCGCCTTGTCAACCAGTTCAGCGGTGTCGAAATCAACGACATAGACGGATTTTGGACTAATGCGTTTCCAGAGAGCCTTGAACTCCGGCATGGCGAGCTTGTCGAGATCAACCTGCAGCTCGACATTCTTGTCGCGGGCATTCTCCGGCTGCATGGTACGGCTGTCATAGACGGAATCAAGAATATTGATTACAGAATCGCGGCTGTCTGCCACTTCCTCCGCCACCTGAATCGCGCCATTTGCTTTGTCGTCATAATATTTATCGGTCAATATACCGCGCTTAACATATCCGTTGGAGATCAAATCTTCAAAGATTGCCTGAGCTGTATCGTCGTCCACAACCTGTTCGTTGCCTCTTGCGTCCACAATGACCCTGCCTTTGAACAGATCAGCGGTAACAGCCACAGGACGTCCTGCAACCGCATCGGCAAGCTTGCTTTGCAGGCCTTTAGCAAAGCTGTCATAGCTCTCACTGGCGATGACGGTCAGTACATTAATAGAATGAACATCGTTGCCGAGAACGTTGGCATCCATACGCTCGCCGTCCTGATTGACACACAGACGCAGACCACGACCGACCTCCTGTCGCTTGCGAACCTCGCTGCTGCTCTGTTTCAACGTGCAAATCTGGAATACGTTCGGGTTATCCCAGCCTTCGCGCAGCGCGGAGTGAGAGAAAATGAAGCGCACCGGAGATTTCTTCGGGTCACGATCCAGAAGCAGCTCTTTGTTCTTCATAATCAGATCATAAGCGTCCGTATCATCCGAAGTTTTTTCCTTTTTGTTGTTCAGCTTGCTGTCGGTCATCTTTCCCTTTTTGTCAACGGAGAAGTAACCGGCATGAGTGTCATGGGCCGAAATTGCATCCAGATACCGTATGTAGTCGTCGTCTCCGATTTCCCGCTGCATGGAGCTGAGAATGTCGTTGTACTCTTCCTCGAACACATCTGCATAGATGCCGTTGAACGGATGTCCGGCCTCGTCGTACTGCTTGTACTTCGCTACCTCGTCGATGAAGAACAGGGACAGAACCTTGATGCCCTTATGGAAAAGCTGTCGTTCCCGCTCTAAGTGAGACAGAATCGTTTCTCGGATCTGGATGCGGCGAAGCTGGTCTTCGCTGACCTTGCCGATGACGTCACCGGCAAAGATTTTGACGCCGTTCAGGAACTCCACGGAGTTATCACGTCCGTCAATCGACTTGACCACAAAGCCGACTTTGTACTCGTCCAGACTGCCGGAATTATCATAAAGGTTGTAGCCGATGCCGACCGTAGCGGTTCTCTTGCGAACGCCGGACGCACCCTTGCAGTCAAACTGGATGGTTGCTGTCGGGTCTTTTTTGGAAAGATTGATGCTTTCCAGATAGACAAAGCCCTCGGTGGCCGTGCTGCCGGATTCGGTGATGCCCTTGACGGCGATTTTCTTGACCAGCCGTTTGTTGTAGGCTTCCATTGCGTCCAAATGGTACACCATGTTGTAAATGCTGTCCGACTTGTGCGTTGCGGAGTAGCGCAGCGTCAGCAGCGGGCAGAACTCCTTCAGGCGTTCCTTCGTCTGCTTGCCCTCGACCGACTGCGGTTCGTCGATAATCAGAATCGGGTTCGTCTTTGCTATAATGTCAATCGGACGGCGGGAACGGAACTCATCCAGCTTCATGTAAATGCGCCGCACGTCCTTACCTCTGGCATTGAATGCCTGAGAGTTGATAATCATGACATTGATGGAGCTGTCCGACGCAAAGCGGTCAATTTCTGTGAGCTGGGCAGAATTATAGATGAAGAACCGGATTTTCTTGCCGTATTCCTCTGCAAAATGCTCCTGTGTTATTTGAAAGGATTTATAAACGTCCTCGCGGATGGCGATGCTCGGCACGACCACGATGAACTTGCTCCAGCCGTAGTGCTTGTTCAGCTCGTACATGGTTTTGATATAGGTATAGGTCTTGCCGACGCCGGTCTCCATTTCAATCGTCAGGTTGTAACGACCTTCCAGCTTGTCCGACGGCTTGAGCTGATTGGTTCGCTGCACCTTTTGCAGATGCTCCAGAATCAGTTTGTCGGAAAGCTTCGGCACGATGCGCTCATTGCGCCAGCCGGTGAAATCCGTATCGTCCGTCATGGTCTGCTGACCATAGCCTCTGTCTATCATATAGGTGGGTGTGAGGTACGGCTGTCCGGCAAAGACGTCAACGACTGCTTTCGCCGCATCCGCCTGAAATTTTTGATGTTTGAATTGCAGCTTCATAACCGATGTCCCTTGCTTTTCTTTTTAATTATTTTTATATTTATGGTTTTACAATTTTTACGATTTTCACGAAACTTTTGATCTATCTTATCATCAGATTCTAGTCCAATCGCAGGACAAAAATCTACATTATAGTGAGAAAGCATCGTACAAATAGCTGCATTTGCCCAGACAAATAAAAATCGTGAATCAATTGCAGGTACAGGGTTATCCTCGAACGCATAGCGCCAGTCAACAAATGCATTTGACAGTAAAACTATTTCATCAAAGCATTTCTCAGCATCTTTGTATTCGGGTGCCTTTTCAATTAAGTATGTCCACATCTCATATTGCAAGGAATCTGGAAGCCGCTGAAAAAGAATCACCAAATTATGTTCTCGCCCGTATTCAATTCGATTTTTTTGTCAAGATTGCTTTCAATGTAAGTTCAATTGAAAAAGCCCCATTTACAATCAGAGGCGCAGCCAGCAATGGTATCCAGTTTGAATCTGTTCTGTTCAATTGATCTAGCGCTATATATGCGTTATAGAATGCTTTTGCTTGATAAACTAGCAGATCAGAATTCATCAGATCACCCGCACGCGCTTGGAAATATCGTTGGCGTCCTCCGGCATATAGAGCTTGAAAATCTCGAACACGTTGATCTTCTCCGGGCTGGATGCAAAGCCGGAATCGCGGAAGACGGCGCGGAGCGGACGGCGCTTCGCGATCTCCTTGACCACGCTTTCGGGAATATTCGCATCAAAGCAGGCGATGAGGTCGCCGTCGTTGTAGGTATGGACGGTGCAGCCGTCGATTTGCTCTGACTTGTACGGCAGGGACAGCGGCAAACCCCAGTTAATCAGGCAGCCGAACAGCAGGTCAAGGTCGGTGCGGTCATCCTTGATGTTGGATTCCAGACCGGCAAGCATATTCTGATCGTAATCATCCGGCGCATAGTAGACGTCCTTCATGTTGGTATCGTCCAGCTTGAGGACACGGAAACCGATGTCGAGGTCTTGCGTGGTCATGGGACTTTCGGACTTGATCTTGTCTCCGGCGCGGCGAATACGCTCTTTGCCGATCTCGCAGATGGTTGAGAAACCTGCCTTATACGCAGTGCCTTCCTCGTCACATATTTCCGGTAACTGCACCATGGCATATTTAATATGGCTTCCTTTGTCAGCGTTCATCTGCATAACCGCATGAGCAGTTGTCGCCGATTCGGAGAAGAAATCCAGCACGATAGAATCATCTTTAAGGTTTGCCAGCGTCGCCGCGTCAGCAACCTTAAAGGTTTGGGCCCATCGAATGCACCAGCGTCCAGAAGTTTTGTGACCTCCTTCGCTCCTTCTTGACTATGACCTACATCCTTATAGAACATAATAGAAGTTGGAGCCATTCCGTCATATTTTAACTCGGTAAGGAACCTCTTCATACATGGAACGCTGTTGCCATCTGCTCCAAAATATATTCTATTATCTTGGAGTCTCTATTACACGCCCGGAGGGCGTTGTAATAGGATAATCACAAGCTGTATTATATGTTTTTACCGATAAGTCGCTCGGTTTCCAAACTCCTCTTGGGTCATTGTCGGGGTTCTGGTAGCGTGCGTTAGCTTCTTCTGTGCGAGGTAGCCTACCAATTACAAAATTAGCAAGATTTCTGGCATACATCAGTACATAGTCATGGCTATTTGAAATAAAGCGAGCATCGTTTTTGGGGGCATAAGCCCTTTCCCACACCAACTGCGCTACGAAGTTTTGTCCACCAAATACTTCATCACAGCATTTTTTGAGGTTTTCCTGCTCATTGTCATCAATGCTGATAAAGATAACCCCATCATCTGTTAGCAAATTTCTTGCCAGCAATAACCGGGAATAAATCATGCTGCACCAGTCGGAATGAAAACGTCCGTTGGTGTCGGTATTCTTGAACAGACGGTTTTCGTCCTCGTCGTATATTCCCATCTGCTCGTTTTCTTCTTCCTGCGAGCACATGAAATCGTCGGCATAGATGAAATCGTTGCCGGTATTGTACGGCGGGTCGGTTGCCCTTACAAAATTGATACAATCACACGATTTCCCCTTTTGTACTCGTGAACGATGAACACTATGTGCATTATGAACGATACGCACAGTGTGCAAGGTGTGTGCATAATCGAACGATAGCTTTTGTGCGCACATCGGCAGGTCTCCTTTCCTAGGATTTAGGTATTGCAAACTAGAATTTGTCAGCCTAATTGCTTTTTGATTTCAGCTTTCACTTTATCCAAATCACTGCAAGTCAAGATTGGAATCAGCCGGTTGATTTCGTCAATGCTCCTATCCCACCACTTGAATCTCAGCAGCAATTCAATCAGTTCATCGTCAAAGCGTTTTTGAATTGCTCTTGCAGGATTCCCAACAACCTTCGTATATGGTGGAACATCACTTCCCACAACGCTGTTTGCACCAATGATTGCACCATCTCCAATGTGAACGCCGGGAAGGATTACCGAATTTTGCCCGATCCAAACATCATTTTCGATAACGGTATCTCCTTTTAATGGCAGATCCGTCTTTGCAGGCGGCGACATTTCCCATCCCTCCAAGGTATAGAACGGGAATGTAGAGACGGCGTTCATCTGATGGTTTGCACCGTTCATCACAAACTCAACTCCGGCGGCGATTTGACAGAACTTTCCGATGATGAGTTTGTCATCATTCCACTCGTATAAGTGTGAAACATGACTTTCAAAATCTGAATCGGCAATGAAGCCAAGTGCTTTTAATTCCTGTTATGATACTGAGGATATCCCAGCAATACTTGCTATCCCTGATACCTTATTCTTTCTACCAGCGTTTCCTTTTTCAGATTACTGCTTAAAACACAGGAAAGCACAATTTGTAGAATACCAACCAGAAGAATCATAACAAGAATCGGGATAAGAGGAACGTGATAAACGTTCATTCCAAAAATCCCATTATGCTTCGCATAGGAAAACAGTGCATAGCCAAGGGGCAGACCGGCAGCAAGTGCGACGCAGATGGTGCCAACCGTAAAAATCAAGCCCTGTATTTGTAAGCACAGATTCAACTGCTTATTGGTCATGCCTACCGCTTGCAGCACACCGTATTCCTGCTTCTTCGTGGTGATATTGATGATCATGGTGTTTGCCAGATTCATAAACCCAATGAGACCGACAATTGCCATGAACAGATAGCAGCCAAGTTTCATCATACGGCTTGCGTATTCTGCGGTTTGCAATTCTGCGTGATAGGTGTTCAGCTTGATATGAGAAGTATCGGAGAGCAGGTCATTCAGGCTTTGCTCTACAGATGCCACATCTTTTTTAGCACAATCCACCCACAGGTATCCATAAGATGTCCCTTTCGGATTTACAGAGCGGTATACTTCTTCCGGAATGACCAGATAAGTGTCCGCGCTTACAAAGGAGCCTGCGATTTTTCCATGATAGGTATAGGTTCCGCTTCCGTTATCAAAGTTGAATGTAATCGGTGCACCCGCAGAATACCCGTCAGCTTCCATCCACATGGACCAGCCAAAGAAAACATCCCCGTTTTTGACAGCCTGTGCATAGTCCATGGAACCGATATCGCCATCCCCGCGCATCATTTCAAAATCCTCTTGATTTACGATTGCAACCGGAAATTTTGTTCCGTTCAAATCTGCAGAGACGATTTCTCTCGTCAGTACATCCGTTACACCGGGGATGGATTTGATTTCTTTAATCAAAGAATCATTCAGTGGGTTGTTCTGTAGGATTGTGTCCAGATTATTCTCCGAATAGGCTTCATCATAATTCTGGGAATAATCCAGCTGCAACTCAAATTGTCCATGGTTGATTGCAATCCGCGCCTCGTGCTCCGTGTCAATATTCCCAACATAATTAGAGATAATTACAAACAATACACAGGAAAGCCCCATGGTAAGAATCGTAGCAATGGTTCTTTTCGGATTGCCTGTCACATTTGCCATTGCCATGGAGAAAACGGTGACATCTTTTCTGCCTTTTCGTCTGCCCTGTTTTTGCGTTTTGGAGCCGTCAAGATACCGTGTCGCTTCGATGGGTGAAATCCGGGAAACAATTTTCATGGGTTTGCGCAGAGCCAAAACGACCGTAAGAAACGATACAAAAATGCAGATGAGCATAATTGTCAGTGAAAACAGAGGCACCTGATGGTTCTTGATTCCGGACGATACCAGATTTCCCTGCTCCACCAGCCAGTTGAAGCTGACTTTTGCAATCAGGAAACCAAACAGCAGCCCCAGCGGTATCGAAGGAACCGCCAGAAGAATGCCCTCACGAAAGATCAACTGCTTCATCTGCTTTCTGGTTGCACCCAGCGCCTTGATTTTTCCGTACTCCTGAACCTTCTGGGCGATCCCGACCTGGAAGATATTATAAATGACCACAACGGAAAACAGCACGATTCCGAGGATCAGGGTTCCACAAACCACAATCATTTCATAGCTCGGCTGCAATACCCACTGCAGGTAGAGGTCATTGATGATCACGTTTTTCTGGTCAATGCCGCAGGAATCCGCGATTTCTTTTATAACAGGCGCAACATTATTCATAGATACATTTGCAGAATCGCTCAAGGTAAAATAGATATTATATTGCCTGTCACCCTCCGCAACACGCTCATTATAAAAATCCTGCGAACCGAATACAACATAGGAAGCCTCGATGGTATATTCATCCCGGTCATATAAAATCCCGCTGACAGTAAATTCCACCGGTGCGTATTCCGACTGCATGCCGGAACGGTACTCCAATGTTACGGTGTCTCCGACCTTTACATCATGGTATCCCACTGCATCAAAGAAAGCGCGTCCTGCGGCAATTTCCTGCGCCTTTTCCGGATAGGTACCTTCCTTCAACACATATTCCTGATTATAGGGAAGCATTTTCCTGACCGTTTCATCCGCACTGACAAAGCCGCCATTTTCATTTCCTTTCAGGATGCCCTCCGTACACATGATGCCGATATCAGATATCTCAGCTCTGCGTTCCACTTCTTTTAATTGCGTACCATCTGCGGCGATAAACAGGCCGTAGTTGCTTCCGTATGAGCTTGCAGCCTGATCCTTCTGTAAGAGGATCAGGCCATTTCCAATTGTACTGATAATGACCAGAAGCATGGTAGTCAGGCAAATCGCCGTCATAATGAGGACACTTCTTGTCCGATTTCTTTTGTCGTTGCTGAATGCAATTTTGCTGATCGTCCTCAATTAAAACCCACCACCTGTCCATCCTCGATGACTAAAATACGGTCAGCAACCTGCGCGATCTCATCATCATGGGTAATCATTACAATCGTCTGTCCATATTTTTTTGCGCTCATTTTCAGCAGCGCGATCACCTCGTCACTTGTCTTGGAATCAAGATTTCCGGTTGGCTCGTCCGCAAGCAAAATCTCCGGTCTGTTTACCAAGGCTCTTGCAATCGCAACACGCTGCTGCTGTCCTCCGGAGAGGGTATTCGGAAGATTATGAATCCGGTGTTCAAGCCCCAGTGTGGTGATAATATCATTGACATAAGCTTTATCCACTTTTTTTCCGTCAAGCCCCAACGGAAGAACGATATTTTCCCACACATTGATGGAGGATACCAGATTGAATGCCTGAAATACAAATCCGATCTTTCTTCTCCGGAAAACGGCAAGCTGATCCTCCTTCATGGAATACAGGTCCTTGTCAGACAAGATCACGCTGCCGCTGGTTGGTGTATCCAGCCCGCCCAGCATATGCAGCAGGGTACTTTTTCCGGAGCCGGATTTTCCGACAATGGCGACAAATTCTCCCTGCTCAATCTGGATATTCACATGATTGACGGCTTTGACCTGATTTTCCCCCGTCCCATAAAATTTGCAAAGCTGATTCGTTTCTAATATCACGCCCACTCCAATGGCCTCCTTTTCTTATTTACCAGCATTGTATCAAAGGAACCTTTCATTTCACTTTCAAAAAGAGAGCAGAAGTCTTACAGATTTGAAAGACTTCTGCTCATCATCTCTACGAAAGTCCATTCTCCGGCAGCTGAATCAAAAAGGTACTTCCTTTTCTGACTTTGCCGGAGGCTACCGTGATTGTCCCACCATGCTGCTCAATAATCTGTCTGGACAGATACAGACCGATGCCAGTTCCGCTCTTTTCGCGGACTTCCGGCGCAGTCCCTCTGTAAAACCGCTGGAATATTTTATGGTATTCACTCTGCGGGATTCCGATTCCCTGATCCTCGATCTCAATTCTCACAAAGCCGGTTCTTTTTTGTAGACGGATCGTGATTTTTGAATGTTCTGGGCTGTATTTGATGGCATTGTCCAAAACGTTAATGATTGCTTCTCCAAGCCAACGTTTATCCTGCATGAGTGCACAATGCTCCAGTGATTCGTTGCAGTCGAAAATAAGTTCTATCCCTTTCTCCGCTGCCTTTGGATACGTTCGGTTTACTGCGGAGATGATCGTATCCATAATGGGAAGTGTTTTCTGATCAAGCTGAATCAAACCTGTCTCCAGTTTGGATATTTCCAGCAGAGACTGCAACAATGTTTCCAATCCGTCCAATGCACTCCGGCAGCGGATGCGAAATTCCTGTAGCTCCGTCTCACTCAGATTGTTCCGCAGCAATATGCTAAAGCAGGTATCCAAGGCTGCAACCGGGGTTTTCAGCTGATGGGAAATGTCGGATACCATTTCCTTTGTGCTTTCCTTCTCCGCTCTAGCTTCCTCTTGCAGCAGCTGGATATGATGTCCGATTGCTTCAAGCTGAAATTTCAGTCTTTCCTGCCCGACATGATCTTCTGGGTCCGGCACTACCTCAAAGTGATTTTCCCGAAATGCAATCAGGATTTGCTCTAGCTGCTCCAATCGTTTCCGACTTTCTTTCGCCTCAACTTTCTTCCGGTAAAACAGGAACGTTAGCAAAGACAGACATAGCACTGCACTTGTACAGCCGGTTATCATGATATTCTGCCGGAAGCGCACATAAAACGAAGTCCCTTTGTTTTCCCAGTACCCGTATTGCTCTAATAATTGCTTACCTTGTTCATTGGCTTGATGGTCGTTTCCTTTCAGCCATCCTGCGGCAACATCCATGCCGGTGGTCTCTGCGCCCGCCGCAACTTCTGTCAGGATATCCATTTTACATTGATAATCCTGATAATATAAATAGGTGGTAAAGCAGTTCAATACCGCAAAAAAGAGTAGAACCGGCAGCACCAGTGACAAGGCATCAACCCACTTTTTACGATGTCGTTTCGTCACTGACTTACCTCCTGATTCCATATATACCCAAGCCCGCGGATGTTTTTAATATAGACCGGAGCCGCCGGATCCTCTTCGATTTTCTCCCGAAGCCTTCTGATGTTCACAGCTACCGTATTTTCATCCATAAAATCACCATCCAGATCAAACACGTTTTCTAACAGCTGTGTTTTTGAAAGAATCTGTTTCGGGTTTTGAAGAAAAAAGGACAGCATTTTCAGTTCATTCTTCGTAAGGCTTATTTCTCTTTCCTTTACGAACGCCCTCATCTCTCCGGGGATAAATACGATATCCTTTGAATGAATTTTTGGAGTTCCGGGTTCATTCTTTCTGCGGCGGAAATGAGCCTCGATTTTCAGAAGAAGTAC
>ENA-UPWP01000811-UPWP01000811.1-human-gut-metagenome-genome-assembly--contig:-NODE-811-length-22339-cov-12.041371_pt1 | contig 22339 bp, 4 predicted proteins | sample MGYA00250052_ERZ773380 | MGnify/ENA primary metagenome ERZ773380 (study PRJEB29103, sample SAMN06112063) | human gut metagenome | biome: human gut; feature: ankylosing spondylitis patient; material... | reverse complement strand
CTTGGCGTTGCACATTACACAGCAGAAGATACAATGTTCCATGTAGGCGTATCTGTTGGTAGCCACCATAACATGGTGAATGCTGGTGTAACTCGTAAATTCGGTACTTCCGATGCGAAGAAAGCAGTTCCTGAACGTTACAAAGGTGGCCCTATTAGCTCCATGTACGTAATGCAAGATGAAATGACTGCTTTGAAAGCTAAGTACGAAAAAGTACAACGCGACAATGAAGAAATGAGAGCACAAATTGCATTATTGATGCAACAAGCGGGCTTAAAATAATATGAAATAACATATTGATACAGCAGTGCTTATAAAAGGCGCCAAAAGCGAAATGCTTTTGGTGCCTTTTTGTATGCAAGAAATAGATGCAATGGTTGTTATGAGCATATATATGTCATGATTAACTTGTAAGATAATCGAAATAGGTGAGTAACAATTGGATCATAATAGTTTACTAAAGTGAAATACATTTTTTTCATGAAGTTAATTTTATGCGAAAAAATTAGTACATTTAGCATATTCATAAGGTATATAGCGGAGTTTTTGTATATTCATAAATATTTATGATTTGGAAGTGAGTGTAGAGTGAAAAATTTTTTACTTTTACCATAGAATATGATATGTTTAATATGATATGCATCGGTAAATAGCCATATATTAACTGTATTTTTACTTTTTAAAATAGTTATAAAATATTTTATTATATTCATATAATCTGATAGTTTTATGCAAGGAGTAAGACGAGATGAACCGAATTTTTAAAGTAATCTGGAGTCGTACAAAAGGATGTTATGTCGTTGTAGCTGAAACAGCGAAGAATATGTCGAAACGTTCGACAATGACAACGGTATTTGCCAAGATGTCAGGGCCTGTAATTGCTGCGGCTTTATGTATGTCCGTGATATCCCCAATGATCGTGCAAGGGAGTACTATTGTGCAAGGGGCTGGTGCTAGGGCTAAAGATGGTACTGTAGCAATGGGTGATAGTAGCACAGCACTGGCGGATAACAGTGTGGCTTTGGGGACAGGAGCTACTGTTAGTAGTGGTAAGGTGCAGGGCGTTGCAATAGGTAGAACAGCGACAGTTTCTGCTGATAATGGTGTAGCAATAGGGAATTTGACTAAATCATTTTCAAAAAATGGATTTGCTTTAGGTAATAATTCCAGGGCTGGATATAATGATGCTGATCAACTTGTAGGAAAAGATAATGATCAGGCATTCGGTACAAATGCGCGCGCCTGGGGAGGATCCTCCATGGCTTTTGGTAATGATGCTAAAGCTGGTGGTGGCGGTGCCATATCGATGGGGAATGGGTCACAATCGCGAGCTGACTGGGCAGTAGCTATTGGTAATGGCGCTAGAGCATTTAAACAAGGATCTTCCGCTTTAGGTACAAATTCTACTACTAATGGATCTCACTCCACAGCACTTGGCTGGGCTAGTACAGCCAACGGTTATGCCGATATTGCGGCCGGTGAAGGCTCAGCTGCATCCGGTGGGAATTCTTTAGCTTTAGGGGTTAATTCTTCCACGTCTACAGGAGCAGAAGGCTCTGTGGCGTTAGGTTTGAGCAGTAAAGCAGAGAAGACAAATTCTATGGCTTTAGGTGTGTCCGCTAATGCCGGACATGAACGCTCAGTTGCATTAGGTGCTAATTCTGCAACTGCGGGTACTCATAGTACTCCGAATCAGTATGTAAACGGTTTGTGGTATAAGAATTTAGCTGGGGGAACGGCAGATTCTACTGTAAGTATCGGTAATGATACGGTAAAACGTACGATTACAAATGTGGCTGCAGGTCGTATGAATGCTTCGTCTACAGATGCTATTAACGGTAGTCAATTATTTGGTGTCGCAAATAGTCTGGGAAATTTAGCCACTACAACTAAAAATATCCTTGGTGGTAATGCAACTCTTGATCCTGATACCGGTAAGTTGACGATGAGCAATATTGGTCTTACAGGTAAAAGCACAATCCATGATGCTATTAGATATAATAAAGACAATATCGATAAAGGTATGGGATTTGATGGAGATACCGGTACTGCATTTAATAGACAGTTAGGTCAAACGACGGTTATTAAAGGTGGTGCCAGAGGTGCTATGTCTGACGGTAACATCGGTGTTCAGGCAGAAGCTAACGGCACATTAAATGTAAAATTGGCTAAAAAAGTAACCGGTTTGGACAGCGTAACAACAGGAAATACCACGATTGATAATAGGGGGTTGTCTGTAGGTGGTAAGCTCTATGTATCTCCAAGCGGTATTTATGCTAATAATCAAAAAATTTCCGGTGTTGCACCTGGGAATGGCGGCAGTGATGCAGTTAACTATAGTCAATTACAAGATGTGGCTAATCGTATTCCTAAATTGACCACGGTGAAAGAACAAGATCCGAACATAAGAATATTAGAAGGTACTAATGCATATGGCGGTAAGGAATATACCGTCGGGTTAAATAGTACAATCGTTGTAGGTCGAAATGCATCACATCCGGTAACGGTAGATGGTTCTAATGGACATATAACAGGTCTCACAAATAAAAATTGGGATTTAAATAATCCAACACCTGTATCTGGTCGTGCTGCTACAGAAGATCAGTTAAAGCGGGTTAATGAGAAAGTTAATTCTAATCAGTATTTTATTAATCGAAATTCGCAAAGTATTTCAGATAACTCAAGCCGTATCGGTAATAATGCACGAGATATCACAAAAAATACAGGTGATATCACTACTAATAAGAATGGTATTAACACTATTAATAATACTCTTGAAAAAGGACTCAATTTTAACGGCGATACAGGTGCTACGATTAAGAGAAAATTAGGCGATACTCTAGTCGTTAAAGGCGGTGCTACAGGGGCATTATCGGATAATAATATTGGTGTTGTATCTGATGGTACCGGTAGATTGAATGTAAAATTGGCAAAACATTTAACAGGTTTGGATAGCGTTAATGCAGGAAATACTACAATTAGTAGAAATGGTTTGAGTGTAGGTGCTAGAACCTATATAACACCAAATGGTATCAATGCTAATAATCAAAAGATTACTGGTGTTGCTAATGGTACAGCGCCTGATGATGCGGTTAATTTCAGTCAATTGCAAAATGCTATCGGTGGTACTGCCAAGGCCACTACGGTAAAAGGGAAAGACGCGAATGTAACCGTAACAGAAGGTACCAATGCGAATGGTGGTAAGGAATACACTGTTGGATTGGGTAATAAACTTGCGGTAGGTACGGCACATCCTGTAAATGTGGATGGAACTGCTGGAACTGTAACAGGCCTTACGAATACTGCTTGGAATGTAAATAATCCGCAAGCTGTAAGTGGTCGTGCTGCAACGGAAGATCAGTTAAAAACTGTTAATACGCAAGTTAACACAAATAAGGATAAAATAGCTCAGAACACAACTGACATTGCTCAAAATGCGACTGATATCGGTAAGAATAAACAAGATATAACTAAGAACAAGACTGATATAGCTCAAAATACTACTGATATCGGTAAAAATAAGACAGATATTGCACAAAACAAGCAAAATATTACTCAGAACACACAAGATATTGCGACCAATAAAAATGCTATCTCTACAATCAATACAACTATTGCTAAAGGTCTTAACTTTGATGGAGACAGCGGTGCTGCAATCAACAAACAGTTGGGCGATAAGCTTAGCATCAAGGGTGGTGCAGCGGCTGCGAATTTGACGGACAATAATATTGGTGTCGTATCTGATGGCAGCACATTAAATGTGAAACTAGCTAAGACATTAACCGGTTTGGATAGCGTAACGGCTGGGGGTACAACTATCAATAGTAGTGGTTTGACCGTAGGCGGTAAGACCTATGTAACTCCGAACGGTATTAATGCGAATAACAAGAAAATAACTAATGTTGCTGATGGTGAAGTGGCGGCTAATTCCAAAGAGGCAGTTAACGGCGGTCAACTTCATGCGGCTAAAACCGAATTAAATAACAATATTAATAATGCTAAAACTGAATTAAACAAAAATATCGGTGATGCCAAAACTGAGCTCAATAAAAATATTAATGACGCTAAGACTGAACTGAACGGCAATATAGATAATGCTAAAACCGAGTTAAACAATAATATATCGACTGCGAAGAATGATGTGATTAACACAGGTCTCAAGTTTGATGCGGATACAGGCGGTGCTAAGACCAATAAATTGGGTTCCAAGGTAACGGTAAATGGCGATGATAATATCACGACAGAAATCAGTCAAACTGGTGACGATACTAAGATCGCTCTTAAATTAAAGAAAGATCTCAATGTTACCACTGTTACTGCCACTGATACTGTGAAAGCTGGCACTGTGACTATGGGCAAACAAGCTGGTGGTGCTGGCGGTGCAAACGGTAACTTTGTGACAGGGCTCGATAATAAGTCTTGGAACGCGGATAATCCTCAAGCTGTAAGTGGTCGTGCTGCTACGGAAGATCAGTTGAAATCCGTTAATGATAAGGTTAATACAAATGTAACTAATATCAATAAAGGATTAAACTTTAACGGCGATAGCGGTGCTACGATTAATAAAAAATTGGGCGACACTGTTACCATTAAAGGTGGTGCTACGGCGGATCTTACGGACAATAATATCGGTGTCGTGTCTGATGGTAGCACATTAAATGTGAAACTAGCTAAAATATTAACTGGTTTGGATAGCGTAACAGCTAGTGGAACAACCATTAATAGTAGTGGTTTGACCGTAGGCGGCAAGACCTACGTAACGCCAAACGGTATCAATGCAAATAATCAAAAGATTACCGGTCTAGCAAAAGGCACAGATCCTACTGATGCGGTTAACTTCAGTCAGTTGCAGGATGCTATTGGTGGAACCGCTAAGGCAAGTACTGTGAAAGCTAAAAACAGCAATATCACTGTAGATGAAGGTACAAATGCAGCCGGTGGTAAGGAATATACTGTCGGATTAGGGGATAAAATCACCTTAGGAACTGTTAATCCTGTATCTGTGGATGGTACTGCAGGCACGGTAACTGGTCTTACCAATACTGCTTGGGATGTAGATAATCCACAAGCCGTAACTGGTCGTGCTGCAACGGAAGATCAGTTGAAATCTGTTAATACGCAAGTTAATACAAACAAGGATAAAATAGCTCGAAACACAACTGACATTGCACAAAATAAGCAAAATATCGCTCAAAATACGCAAGATATTACGACTAATAAAAATGCTATATCCACAATCAATACGACTATTGCTAAAGGCCTTAACTTTGATGGAGATAGCGGCGCTGTAATTAACAAACAGTTGGGTGATAAGCTTAGCATCAAGGGCGGTGCAGCGGCTGCTAACTTGACGGACAATAATATTGGTGTCATATCTGATGGCAGTACGTTAAACGTGAAGTTAGCTAAAACATTAACTGGTTTAGACAGCGTAACAGCTGGAGGCACAATCATCAATAGTGGTGGTTTGACCGTAGGTGGTAAGAATTATGTATCTCCAAATGGCATCAATGCGAACGACCAAAAGATTACCAATGTTGCTAATGGCGACGTGGCGGCTAACTCTAAAGAGGCAGTTAACGGTGGTCAACTTCATGCGGCTAAAACCGAATTAAATAACAACATTAATGATGCTAAGACTGAGTTGAATAAAAATATTGGTGACGCTAAAACTGAACTTACCAACAAAGGCCTTCGTTTTGATGCGGATAATAACGCTGAAAAAACGAATAAACTAGGCTCTAAGGTAACGGTAAACGGCGACGACAATATTACGACAGAAATTAGTCAAACTGGCGATGATACAAAGATCGGCCTTAAATTGAAGAAAAATCTTAATGTTACATCTGTTACTGCAGCGGAAACTGTGAAAGCCGGCACTGTAACTATGGGTAAACAATCTGATGGTGCAACTCCTGCTAATACGGGTAACTACGTAACAGGTCTTGATAATAAGACATGGAGCGTAACTAATCCGACTGCTGTCAGCGGACGTGCTGCAACAGAAGATCAATTGAAGACAGTTACTGAAGCCATCACAACTCAAGGCGCTAATGCAACGGACTTTAGTCTCGTTGCGAATCCTGCGGCGGGTTCTAATGGTGACTACACTGTAGATGCCAATGGTGACGTAGCATTGACCGTACAGGATAAGAACCATCCGGATAAAACAAAAACCGTAACGATTAAAGATGTGGCGTCTAAATCCGAAGTGGACAAAGGCTTGAATTTTGACGGTGATTCTGGCACAACTATTAATAAGAAGCTAGGTGGTACTGTTGCCATTAAAGGCGGAGCTGCAGCTGCAGATTTAACAGATAATAATATTGGCGTTGTTTCTGATGGCACAGGCACATTAAACGTGAAGTTGTCTAAGACATTAACTGGTTTGGACAGCGTAACAGCTGGTGGCACAATCATCAATAGTGGTGGTTTAACTGTAGGTGGTAAGACTTATGTATCTCCAAACGGTATCAATGCAAATGACCAAAAGATTATCAATGTTGCTAATGGCGATGTGGCGGCTAACTCCAAAGATGCGGTTAACGGCGGTCAATTGCATGACACTAAAACTGAGTTAAATAAAAACATTAGCGATACTAAGACCGAGTTGAATAAAAATATCAGTGATACCAAAACTGAACTCAACAATAATATTAATGACGCTAAGACTGAACTTACCAATAAAGGCCTTCGTTTTGATGCGGATAATAATGACGAAAAAACGAATAAACTAGGCTCTAAGGTAACAGTAAACGGCGACGATAACATCACTACAGAAATTACGCAAACTGGCGATGATACGAAAATCGGTCTTAAATTAAAGAAAGACCTTAACGTTACTACGGTTACAGCTACGGAAACTGTGAAAGCCGGCACGGTAACCATGGGTAAACAGTCCGATGGTGCAAGCCCTGCTAATATGGGCAACTATGTAACAGGTCTTGATAATAAGGCGTGGAGTATTGATAATCCTACGATTGCATCTGGCCGTGCAGCAACGGAAGACCAATTGAAAACGGTTAGTGATGAAGTTAAGAAACAAGGTGCTAGTGCAACAGACTTTAGTCTCGTTGCGAATCCTACGGCAGGCTCCAATGGTGACTACACTGTAGATGCCAATGGTGACGTAGCATTGACCGTACAGGATAAGAACCATCCGGATAAAACAAAAACCGTAACGATTAAAGATGTAGCATCTAAATCCGAAGTGGACAAAGGCTTGAATTTTGACGGTGATTCTGGCACAACTATTAACAAGAAGCTAGGTGGTACTGTTGCCATTAAAGGCGGAGCTGCAGCTGCAAATTTAACTGATAATAATATTGGTGTTGTATCTGATGGCAGTACGTTAAACGTGAAGTTAGCTAAAACATTAACTGGTTTGGACAGCGTAACAGCTGGTGGCACAATCATCAATAGTGGTGGCTTGACCATAGGTGGTAAGACTTATGTATCTTCAAACGGCCTCAATGCGAACGATCAAAAGATTACCAATGTTGCTAATGGCGATGTGGCGGCTAACTCCAAAGATGCGGTGAACGGCAGTCAATTGCATGACGCTAAAACCGAATTAAATAAAAACATTAGCGATACTAAGACTGAGTTGAATAAAAATATCAGTGATACTAAAACTGAACTCAACAAAAATATTAATGACGCTAAAATTGAACTTACCAACAAAGGCCTTCGTTTTAATGCGGATAATAACGACGAAAAAACGAATAAATTAGGCTCTAAGGTAACGGTAAACGGCGACGACAATATTACGACAGAAATCAGTCAAACTGGTGACGATACGAAGATTGGTCTTAAATTGAAGAAAGACCTTAATGTTACATCTGTTACGGCTACAGAAACTGTGAAAGCCGGCACGGTAACCATAGGTAAACAGTCCGATGGCGCAACCCCTGCTAATACTGGTAACTACGTGACTGGTCTTGATAATAAGACTTGGAATGCAGGTAATGTCGTATCCGGTCGTGCTGCAACAGAGGACCAATTGAAACAAGCTTTGGCAGGTCAAACTGATACAGGCCTTAAATTCAATGCCAATGTAGGCGGTGTACAAACTAATAAATTAGGCTCTACTATCACTGTTCAAGGTGAAGGAAAAGCTGCTGATGCCGACTATAGCGGTGACAATATTAAGACTTTCATCAAACAAGATGCTGCAACAGGTAATACAACAATTGATGTAAAAATGAGCAAAAATCTTAAGGCTGAATCCGTGAAAGTCGGCAAAGACGGTAAGGATGGCGTATCTCTCACAGGTCCAGATGGGGCTGGCACCGATGGTAAAGTAGCTGTTACAGATAAGAACGGCAAGGATGTAGTGTCTATGTCCGGTAAAGACGGTGTAGGTCACATCGGTTTAACTGGTAAAGATGGTCATAGTGCGGATATTATCGCTGATAAAGGCGCTGCTGATATTAATGGAAATGAAATCACGCGCATTAAATATCAAGATGAAAATGGTACAACCCATCAAGTGGCAACCAAAGATGATGGCATGGCATACGGTGGCGACTCCGGCACTACCATCAAGAAGAAACTTAATGAACAATTGGACATTAAGGGTGGTGTTACCAATGAATCTGAGTTGACTGAAAACAATATCGGTGTTATTAGCAAAAATAATATCCTTAATGTTCGTTTGGCAAAAAATCTGAAAGGTCTAGATTCCATAACTTTCAACAATGGCAATAATGGTGCAAATGGTAAAACCGTTGTTAATGGTGAAGGCATGACCGTTCAAGATAAGGATGGCAACCCGTTGACTGCTGTTACAAAGGACGGCGTGAAGATTACCAACGGTCCATCCATGACGAAGGATGGTATCGATGCGTCTAATAAGAAGATTACGAATGTAGCCGACGGTACAAATCCTAAGGATGCGGTTAATAAATCTCAATTGGATAAAGCCGCTGCCGCTGCTACGGCAATCGTAACAGAAGGTAATAATATCAAAGTTGATAAGATCACTAATGGTGATGGCTCTACAAATTACAAAGTGGGCCTCAAAGACCAAATAACAATGGGATCTGATGCTACGAAACAAATTGCGATGGATGGTACAACCGGTACAATCAAAGCCGGTGACAAGGTTACAATCGACGGCAACAAAGGCACCATTAAAGCAGGTGATAAAGTTGAAATCGATGGTGATAAGGGCACAATCAAGGCTGGTAATGTGGCGATTGACGGTACAAACGGTACAATTAAGGCTGGCGACAAGGTAACTATTGATGGTAAAGATGGTAAGATTGCAGCAGGTAAGGTCTCTGTTGATGGCAAGGACGGTCATGTGACAGGTTTGGAAAACAAAGATTGGGATCCTAACAATATCACAAGTGGTCGTGCTGCTACAGAAGATCAATTGCAGAAGTCCCATAAAGCCTTGGATAATAAGATTAATAATTTAGGTGATGACATTACGAAGAAAGGCATGGATTTTGCCGGTAATACAGGTGATTTCCACCGTGATTTAGGTCAAAAGGTTACCATCAAAGGTGAAGGACAAGGGGCCGATAGCGATTATTCCGGCGAAAATATCAAAACAGTAGCCGAAAATGGTAATGTTACTATTAAAATGGCTAAGAACCTTAAGACCGATAGCATTACTACCAAAACAGTTACTGCTGATACGGTCAATACTGATAAGGTGAAAGTCGGCAAAAATGGTCAAGATGGCGTTTCCATTACAGGTCCAGATGCTGCGAATGGTACAGACGGCAAAGTAGCTGTTACAGGTAAAGACGGTAAAGATGCTGTATCTATGTCGGGCAAAGACGGCGTTGGTCACATCGGTTTAACTGGCAAAGATGGTCGCAATGCGGATATAACTGCTGATAAGGGTGATTCTGATCTCGGAGGCAATGCTATTACTCGTATTAAGTACCAAGATGAACAGGGCAAGACACATCAAGTGGCAACCAAAGACGATGGTATGAAATACGGTGGCGACTCTGGTAATGTGATTAACAAAAAGCTTAACGAACAGGTAAACGTAGTCGGTGGTATTACTGATGCTAGCAAGTTGACGGCCGAAGATAATTTAGGCGTCGTATCTGACGGCACTAATCTTAAAGTTCGTATGGCGAAAGATTTGAAAGGTCTTACGTCCGTAACGACTAAGGATGCCGCAGGTAACTCTACGGTTGTGAACGGCAGTGGCGTAACCATTACTCCTGCTAGTGGTAACATCGTAAGTCTTACTAAAGATGGATTGAATAACGGTGGTAAAACAATTAGCAATGTAGGTCCTGGTGTAAATGGTACGGATGCGGTTAACGTAAATCAATTGAAAGGTGTTACGGAGGGAATGGCCAATGCTATTAATTCCGTGGCGGGCGAAACGCAACGTGTAGGTGCTCATGCGGCGGCTATGTCTGCGTTGAAACCGATTCAATACGATCCGTTAGAACCAACTCAAGTGATGGCTGGTATTGGCAATTACAGAGGTGAAACCGCAGCAGCTTTAGGTGTTGCGCATTACACATCGGAAGATACTATGTTCCATGCAGGTGTATCTGTTGGTAGCCGTCATAATATGGTGAATGCCGGTGTAACTCGTAAATTCGGTTCTTCTGATGAGAAGAAGGCCATTCCTGAGCGCTACAAGGGCGGTCCTATCAGCTCTATGTACGTAATGCAGGATGAAATGACTGCTTTGAAAGCTGAAAATGCACGCATGAAAGCGCAGGATGAAAAATTAACTGCAGACTATGCGGCATTGAAAGAAGACAACCTTCGTCTACAGAAAGATAACGAAGAAACTAAACGACAATTAGCTCTTATTATGAGTCGTTTAGGTATGTAAATCATATAAATTTCATTTTATATTCATGTGGTAAAATCTGTTGATGTACCAGAAAATACCCATGAAGATTAGATGATTTTAACCCTATATGGTATATAAAATGAAAGAACGAAAGTCTACTGTGAAAAGACTTTCGTTCTTTTTTTGTATTTGGCTTCACAAACCTTTCATAATAGTGTATAATACAGAACATATAATTTTAATCGAAAATTATGAATATGATTAATTTACTATAAAATCATTAGTTTTAGATTATAAGTGTTGTTTGGCCCATTGTAGCAAGGGTTTTTATGATTGAAAATATATTTAAATGAATAAGAAAATTAATTTTTAAAAGAAGTTTAAAGTTCTGAAAATAAATGAGCGAAATGTGAAAAAAATATATTTACATTCATAAACTAATCTGATATTTTATATGTATAGTAATTAAATTTTTGATGAAAATTTTATTATTTTTAGTGTTTTAGTGTTGGTTTTAGAATCCCTTATAAAACTGTGTGAAAGGTAGGTACTACTAAATGAATCGTATTTATAGGGTAATTTGGAGTCAGGTACGGGGCGCATATGTCGTTGTATCTGAAATCGCAAAAAGCCATACTCGTGGCTCCAAAAGCTTTGTTAGTAATTCCGCTAAAGCTTCGGTAAAAGTTGGCTTGGCGGCTATGGTTTTAACCTGCGGTAGTGGGTTGATTTCGGGTGTTGATGCAGCGCCTAACAGAGGCCTTTCTTTGGCTCCTGGTGAAGGTCCTAATGATGGTGGGTTTACATATTTATATCCTAGCCAAAATTCTCCTTATATTCAAATGTATGATTACAAAACACCGGGGAATCCAGGACAAGGATATTTATATACAAATAATAAGGTGTTTGGCATCCAAATCGGTAACAATGCGAATGCCCGTGCTAATGATGGTTCTGTGTCTGGTATTTCTATCGGTGACTATTCCCAATCTCGTGCGTTGGGTATCGGTTTAGGCCACTATGCTCAATCTGAACAAATCGGTGCTATTGCTGTTGGCTCTGCTGCGAAGGCAAAAGGCTTTAACTCTTTGGCGATGATGCGTCAAGCCTATGCAGGTGAACAATATGCGGCAGCTATTGGTACGGCAGCATCTGCACAAGGTAAAGCGAGCTTGGCTATGGGTCACTCCGCATTAGCAACAGGTGATCAATCTATTGCTATTGGCTCTGCAAATCCAACACCAATGAAGGATGATAAAGGTACACCGTATACAGCATATGACGGAACTACTAATACTCAAGCTAATGCAGCTCGTTCTATTGCTATCGGTCAAGGTGCTAAATCAAATACCGTAGATAGCATAGCTATGGGTACAGGTGCTAATGTAGTAGCAGGCACAAATTATAAAGGCGAGAATTATACTCACGGCATAGCTATCGGCAGTAATGCTCTTTCTCAGGGAATACAAGGTGTAGCTATTGGTAACGGTGCAGCACATTATCGTGATAATGCGGTTGCTCTTGGTAACAATGCGCAAACTCGTGCCAAAGACGGCATCGCTATCGGTAATAATGCTGAATCCGGCATTCAAAATGATCCTCAATACAAAGTAAATAATTCCGTTGCTGTAGGTAACTCTGCACGTGCTCATGGTGGTTCCGGCGTTGCTCTTGGTAATGATACATATGCATTGGGCGGATCTTCTGTGGCTGCAGGTAATGCGGCATGGGCATTAGGTGAACGTTCCACAGCTATCGGTAACAATGCTCATTCTGAAGGTTACGGCTCTATTGCTATGGGTCGTGAAGCGAGTGCTTTGAGTACTCAAGATGGAGACAAGAAAAATGTTGTGGCTATCGGTGATGATGCACAAGCAACTGGCTCCCGTTCCATCGCATTGGGCGTAAGCGCTCAAGCTGGTACATTAGAACGTGTACGTGATCGTAGCGTTTACAAAGATAATCCTGAATTAATCACTAAACTTAAAGCTCAAAAAGAAGTAACTGATGCAGTAGCAATCGGTAGCGAAGCAAGTGTACAAGAAAACGAAGGCTTAGCTCTCGGTAGCAAAGCAACAGTAAATAATGTTCGTGGCGTTGCATTAGGTGCTAATTCTGCAACAGCTGCCCCTGTAAGCACAGCTAGTGAAACTATTAATGGTTTAAAATACAACTATGCAGGTGGTACTGCTGATTCCACAGTTAGCGTAGGTAATACTTCTACAAAACGTACAATTACAAACGTTGCTGCTGGTCGTGTAAGTGCACAATCTACAGATGCTATTAATGGTAGCCAATTATATGGCGTTGCTAATGCAGTAGGTAATGTAGCTAACAGCACTAAGAATATCTTAGGCGGCAATGCTCAGGTTGACCAAAACGGCTCTATCACCATGACTAATATTGGTGATACAGGTAAAAACACTATTCATGAAGCTATCAAATCCGCAAATTCTGGTTGGGAACTTCAAGTTAATGGCCAAAAGGTTAAAGATGTAAAAGCTCCAAACCGTACAGTGAACTTTAACGCTGGTAAAAATATTAAATTAGAAGGCTCTGGAGACAATGTTACGGTTGCAACAGTTGATAATGCAAACTTCAACTCCGTTACAACTGGTAGCGTATCTATGAGCAAAACCGGTATCAATGCTGGTGGTTATCAAATTACCAATGTACAATCTGGCGGTGATACATTAACAAATGCGGCTAATATCGGTGATATTTCTCGTATTGCTGCAAAATACGATAAATACTTGCAACGTGGTTCTGCAACGTATGAAGCAAACGGTAATGGCAAGATTAACATGACCGGTACAAATGGCTTGACTGCTGAAGTAACAGGTTTGAAAAACACGTATGTTACATCTGGTACAGTATCCAATGACGGTAAGAGATTGACATTGACACGTAATGACAATCAAACATTCGATGTTGATATCTCTAAAATTTCTAATGGTCTTTCCAAAACTGATTACCGTTTGATTGCAAACCCTGCAGCAGGTAGCAACGGCGAATATAAAGTAGCTGCTGATGGTAGCATGACATTAACTGTTGCTGATGCTGATGGTTCTAACCCTAGACAAGTTAAGTTGACGAACCTTGCTTCTAAAGAGCAACAAGATATCAATACTACTAATATTACAAATAACACTAACAAAATCGCTAAAGGTTTGAGCTTCCAAGGCGATAACAATGTTAAAATTAATAAACAACTTGGCGATACTTTAGGTATTACTGGTGGCGCTACAGGTGCTTTATCTGACAACAACATCGGTGTTGTAGCTAAAGATGGTAACCTTAATGTTAAGTTGGCAAAAGACCTAACAGGTTTGAACAGCGTAACTGCAGGTTCTGTTCGCGTAGGTAAACATAGCGACAATAAAAACTATGTAACTGGTTTGGACAATAAAGAATGGAATGTTCAAAACCCTACAATCACATCTGGTCGTGCAGCAACTGAAGATCAGTTGAAAAAAGTGTCTGATGAAATCAAGACTACTAATGCAGCTAAAACAGATTACCGCTTGATCAACAATACAAATTCTGCAGATGGTTCTTACTCTGTAGAAAACAATAAAGTTGATTTGAAAGTTAAAGATGAAGCTCATCCTAACAACCCTGCTAATACGGTAACAATCAACAATATCGCATCCAAAACTGAATTGGATAAATTGACAGAACGTGCTGTTAAATATGATCTTAACGGTACTACTATTAATAAAAACAAGGTTACTTTGGAAGGCCAAGGTGGCACAACAATTACTAACTTGAAAGCCGGCGAAGTATCCTCTACTTCTACAGATGCTGTAAATGGTAGTCAATTGCATGATGTAAAAATCGAAGCAGGTAAACATTCAAAAGTAACTGTTTCTGATGATAACCTCAAATTGACAACTACTCCTGCTACAAGCACTGAAGGTGCTAAATATGATCTTCGTTTGAACAACAAAGTGACATTGGGTAGCGGTAACAATCAAGTAGTTCTTGATGGTACTGCAGGCAGAGTGACTGCTGGTGCTGTTGTAATGGGTGCTCAAACTGTTCAAAATACGAAACATGCAAGCGAAACTGGTAATTATGTAACTAATTTGAGCAATAAAAACTGGGATTCCACATCTATCGTATCCGGTCGTGCAGCGACTGAAGATCAGTTGAAAAAAGTTAGTGAACAAATTACTCAACAAGGTAGCAGTGCAACTGACTATCGTCTTGTAAGAAACTCCAGCGCTGACGGTTCCTACAAGGTAAACGACAATGGTGAAGTATCCTTGACCGTAGAGGATAAAAACCATGCAGGCGTTAAAGAGCAAGTTACAATCAATAACATTGCATCCAAATCTTCCGTAGATAAATTGACAGATCGTGCTGTTAAATATGACATCAATAACGGTGTTGTTGATAAAACTAAGGTAACATTAGAAGGTGCGAACGGTACTACTATTACAAATGTAAAAGATGGTGCTGTAACAGCTACATCCACAGATGCTATCAACGGTAGCCAATTGTTCAAGACTAAAGAAGAATTGATCAATAAAGGCATGAAATTCGGTGGTGACTCCGGTAACGTAATCAATAAAAAACTTGGTGAACAAGTAAACGTTAAAGGTGGTATCACAGAAGCATCCAAATTAACTGCTGAAGATAACATCGGTGTTGTATCTGATGGCTCTAATGACTTGAAAGTTCGTTTGGCTAAAGACCTTAAAGGTTTGAACAGCGTAACTGTAGGCGATACAAAAGTTACTTCCAACGGTGTAACTATTAGCAACGGTGCTACAAACAATGCATCTGTATCTCTTACTAAAACTGGCTTGGATAATGGTGGTAACAAGATTACTAACGTTGCTCGTGGTACAATCGACAGCGATGCAGTAAACTTGGCACAATTAAAAGAAGTATCCAACAGTGCATCTGCAGCAAATACAAAGGTAGCTGAAGGTAAAAACATTAAAGTTGATGAAAGCATCGACAATGTAACTAAAGCTAAAACGTATACTGTAGGCTTGAAAGATGAAGTAACATTAGGTTCTGGTAACACAGCTATCAATATTAACGGTACAACAGGTATCGTGAAAGCTGGCGACGGCGCTAATGCTGTGACTATCAATGGCACAAATGGTACTATCAACTCTGGTAAAGTAACAATCAATGGTACTACAGGTACTGTTAACGAATTGACTAACAGAACTTGGAATCCTAAGGCTATTACTAATGGTCAAGCTGCTACAGAAGATCAATTGAAAGTTGTAGACAATAAAATTGATACTACAAAAACTGAAATCGTAGAAAAAGGCTTGAACTTCCAAGGTGATGCAGGTACTGCAATTCATAAAGACCTTGGTCAAACTTTGAAAATCTCTGGCGGTCAAGCTGACGCATCTAAACTTTCAGAAAATAATATCGGCGTAGTTAATAACAACGGCGTATTGAATGTTAAACTTGCTAAAGATTTGACAGGCTTGAACAGCGTAACAACTGGTGCTACAACTATTAACAACAATGGTTTGACAATCGGTGGCAACACATTTGTTACAAGTAATGGCTTCAATGCTAACGATACTCAAATCACAAACGTGAAAGCTGGTACTGAGGATAATCATGCAGTTAACCTTAAACAGTTGAAAGAAGTATCTAACAACGCAGCGGCAGCTAAAACTGTTGTAAAAGCAGGCAAAAACATCAATGTAACTGATTCTGAAGATCCACTTACTAAAGCTAAGACTTATACAGTTGGTTTACAAGACACAGTAACATTGGGTTCCGGCAATACAGCTGTTAACATCGACGGTACAAAAGGTATTGTAAAAGCCGGCGAAGGCAACAATGCTGTAACTATCAATGGTACAAACAGCACAATTACTGCTGGTAACGTAGCGATTGACGGTGTAACAGGCAATATCAATTCCGGTAAAGTTCTTGTTAACGGTGCTAAAGGTACTGTAAACAACTTAACAAATATCACTTGGGATGCTAATAACATCACAAGCGGCCAAGCTGCAACAGAAGACCAATTGAAAGTTGTTGATAAGAAAATTACTGACAATGGTAGCAACTTGACTAAGAAGGGCTTGAACTTCAAAGGTGATGATGCTACAAGCATTCATAAAGACCTTGGCGAAACATTAGACGTTGTAGGTGGTACTTCCGATAAAGCTAAATTGTCCGACAATAACATCGGTGTGGTATCTGAAAACGGTAAGTTGAATGTTAAACTCGCTAAAGAGTTGACTGGCTTAACAAGTGTAACAACTGGTGTTACAACAATTAATAACGAAGGTTTAACAATTGGTGGTAATAAATTCGTTACAGCTAACGGTTTTGATGCTAATAACACACAAATCAAAAACGTAAAAGCTGGTACTGATGGCAATGATGCAGTTAACTTGAATCAATTGAATGAAGTTAAAAATGCATCTAACACTACAGTTGAAGGTAGCGAAAACATCAATGTTAACTCCACAGTAGATCCTAATACACAAGCTAAAACTTACAAAGTAGCATTGAAAGATAATGTAACTTTAGGTTCTGGCAATAATGCAATCAACATCAACGGTACTACAGGTATCATAAAAGCTGGTGACGGTGCTAATGCTGTAACTATCAATGGTACAAACGGCACTATCAACTCCGGTAAAGTGACTGTCAACGGTACTGCTGGTACTGTAAATAACTTGACAAACATCACTTGGGATGGCAAAAACTTCACAAGTGGTCAAGCTGCAACAGAAGACCAATTGAAAATTGTTGATAAGAAAATCACTGACAACGGCAATGACTTGACTAAGAAAGGCTTGAACTTCCAAGCTGATTCTGGCGAATTAATCCATAAAGATCTTGGTCAAACATTGGATGTTGTAGGTGGCATTACTGAGAAATCTAAATTGTCTGACAACAACATCGGTGTTGTATCCGAAAACGGTAAGTTGAATGTTAAACTTGCAAAAGACTTAACAGGCTTGAACAGCGTAACAACTGGTCAAACAACTATCAACAACGATGGCTTGACAATCAACAACAAACAATTCGTTACAGATAATGGCTTCAACGCTAACAATACGCAAATCAAAAACGTAACAGCTGGCGTAGAAGACAACGATGCTGTAAATGTTAAACAATTGAACGATGTAAAAGCTGCATCTAATACAAAAGTAGAAGGTAGCAAAAACATCAATGTTGATGAAACTCAAGATCCTACTACAAAAGCTAAGACTTATACAGTGGCATTGAAAGACACTGTAACATTAGGTTCCGGCGACACAGCTGTTAATATCGACGGTACAACTGGTATCGTAAAAGCTGGTAACGGTGCTAATGCAGTGACTATCAATGGTATGAACAGCACAATTAATGCTGGTAAAGTAGCGATCGATGGTGTAACAGGAAACATCAATGCTGGTAAAGTTCTAGTTAACGGTGCAAATGGTACTGTAAACAACTTGACTAACAGAACGTGGGATCCTAATAACATCACTAACGGTCAAGCTGCAACAGAAGATCAATTGAAATCTGTGGATCAAAAAGTTACAGACAACGGTAAGAAAGGCTTAAACTTCCAAGCTGACTCTGGTGATTTAATTCATAAAGACCTTGGTCAAACATTGGATGTTGTAGGTGGCATTACTGATAAAGCTAAATTGTCTGACAACAATATCGGTGTTGTATCCGAAAACGGTAAGTTGAATGTTAAACTTGCAAAAGATTTAACAGGCTTGAACAGCGTAACAACTGGTCAAACAACTATTAATAATAATGGTTTGACAATTGGCGGTAATACATTTGTTACAAACAACGGCTTCAATGCAAACAATACACAAATCAAAAATGTTAAAGCTGGTACAGAAGATAGCGATGCTGTTAACCTTAAACAATTGAACGAAGTAAAAGCTGCGTCCGATACTAAGGTAAAAGGTAGCAAGAACATTCATGTTGAAGAAGAAATCAACGATCTTACAAAAGCTAAAACATACACTGTAAACTTGAAAGACACAGTGACATTGGGCTCCGGCAATACATCAGTTCATTTCGATGGTACAACAGGTATCATTAGAGCTGGCGAAGGTGCTAATGCTGTAACTATCAATGGTACAAACGGTACAATCAACTCCGGTAAGGTAACTATCAATGGTGGTTCTGGTACTGTTAACGATTTGACTAACAGAACTTGGGATCCTAATAAGATCACTAATGGTCAAGCTGCAACAGAAGATCAATTGAAAGTTGTAGATAACAAAATTGATAAGAACACTCAAGACTTGACTAAGAAAGGCTTGAACTTCAAAGGCGACTCCGGTGAAGCTATCCATAAAGACCTCGGTCAAACATTGGAACTTAAAGGTGGCGAAGCTGATGCTTCTAAACTTTCAAATGGTAACATTGGCGTAGTTAATGAAAACGGTAACTTGAACGTTAAACTTGCTAAGAACCTTAAAGGTCTTGACTCTGTAACAGTTGGTTCCGATCCAAACAAACAAGTTGTACTTGACGATAAAGGCGTATCTGTAGGCGGTAAAACATACATTTCTAACGAAGGCTTAAATGCAAATAATCAAAAGATTACTAACGTGGCAGCTGGTGTAAATGATACAGATGCAGTTAATGTTCAACAGTTGAAGAGCAGCATGGCGGCAGCAACTACAACAGTGAAAGCTGGCGATAGTGGCAATACAACTGTAGAAACTACAGTTAATGCAGATAAGTCTAAAACATACACTGTAGATATCAAAAAAGACTTGAACTTACGCAGTGTAACCACAACTACAGACGATCAACAACACTCTACTTTAACAAACGGTAGAGGTGTTACAAGCACTGATACATTTGGTAATAAGACTACTCTTACTGCAGATAATGTGAAAGTATCTGATAGTCAAAATAATACAACTCAAACAACAGCTAAAGGTGTACTTGTAGACAATCCAACTCAGTCCACTGAGTTGACTGTTAACGGTGTTGTAACTACTGACAAAAAGACTAAGAGAACAAGCACAACTGCAGATGGTGTGGTTGTTACATCTGGCATGGGTAGTACTAAAGTAACTACTACTGTTAGCAGCAACGGTGTTGCAATTACTACTCCTCCAGCAGGTCAAGGTTCCCCTAAAGATGGTACTGGTGCAGTAACATTGACTAAGGACGGCTTGAACAATGGTGGCAATAAAGTTGTTAACATGGCAAGCGGTTATGGCGAAGGCGAAGATATCAACAATATTGCTGATAATAGCAGCAGCTTAACAAATGGTGCTAACATCGGTGACTTGAAGAAAGGTATTGACGGCCTTAAGAAAGCTGGCTTAGACTTTGCAGGTGATAGAGGCGAATTCCATCGTGACCTAGGTCAAAAAGTGACTGTTAAAGGTGGCGTTACTGATGAAAGCAAACTTTCCACTGCAAACAATATCGGTGTTATTTCCGATAACAACGGCAGCTTGAATGTTCGTTTGGCAAAAGATATTACTGGTATCAACTCCATTACAACTATGGATAACTCCGGTCATACAACTGTGACAAATGGTAACGGTATCACAATTAAGAATAATGGTGGTGGCAGCGTATCCTTAACAAGCTCTGGTTTGAACAACGGCGGTAATAAGATTACTAACGTGGCTCCAGGCGAAATTAGCTCCACTTCTACTGATGCTGTTAATGGTTCCCAACTTAATCGTGTTGCAAACAGCATGAATAATGTTGTAAACGAAGTTCGTCAAGTTGGTGCGATGTCCTCCGCGTTGTCCGCATTGAAACCTATGGCTTATGACCCTTACGAACCTACTCAAATCATGGCAGGTTACGGTAACTACCGTGGCGACTCCGCATTGGCATTAGGTGTGGCTCATTATAAAAATGAATCCATGATGTTACATGCTGGTGTAGCTTGGGCAGGCAGCAATAGCCATATGATGGCAAATGCTGGTGTAACTTGGAAAGTAGGTAACAGAGACGGCGAAGCAGAAACTGCAGATCGTTATCGTAAAGGACCTATCAGTTCTACATATGCAATGCAACGTGAACTTGCTGCAATGAAAGCTGAAAATCAAGGATTAAAAGGTGAAGTAGCTGATTTGAAAGCTGAAAATGAACAAATGAAAGCTAATATTGCTGCAATGATGGCAAGACTAGGTTTGTAATACGTTCATACTGAACATTACGGGTTGAGGATTCCCCTTTAGGGGATCCTCCCACCCGATTTAATTCGTTGATAGAAAAGAGGAATATATAATGAAAAAATCCACTTTGCTTGCTTTCACAGCGGCAGTATTATTTGGCAGTGGCGTATTCCATGTTAATGCGGCATCTGCTACATTTGATGATCCATTGCTTTTACCAAATCCAGCTAAAGTGCCTACAACAGGTTCTGTTGTATTGGTTCCTGTGGCTAGCCCTCAGGCGGTACAAAGTATCCATGAATTTGTGAAAGCATGGGAAAATGCGGAAAAACACATTGCTTTAGCTGAAAGCAAAAAGAATAATCATCAAGCGTTAACTAAAGAAGAAGCTAAATGGTTACATTCTAAAGATAAGCATAACTATGCTGATTATTTCCGTAAACATTCTTTAGGTTATGTACATGGCCAAGAAACTGCATTGAACTGGAATGGTGAAAACCGTAATAAAAACGAGTATAGCTATTACACATTCCCTAAATATGATAAGGACCAAGGTTACACAAATAGCTATGGTTACAATGTATTGCGCAGCATGGTTGATCGCATGAATGAATTGCTTCAAAAACAAAAGGCCGTTGGCGGTCCTTTGACTGATGAAGAAGCACAAGCATTGGAAGATGCTATGCTTGATATCATGGCACAAGATCAAGAACATGTATCTAATGAAGAATTGCGTTATTACATGAATGAAGCAGTTTGGTTTGCTACAAAACAAACTGTAAAAAATATGTCTGCAGAAGAACCTTCTGTTAGAGACATGCACGAAATTAACCTTCGTGAAGCGATTCAGACAGATAACTAATCATCTAATACATATAATCACATTATATGTATAGCTTTTGTTATAAGGAATGTACAGTTGCAATAACCTTATATATAAAAGTTTTTATATACAGTGTTGAGACACAAATAAGGGATTCTATTAACACACTGTCATATAGACAAGAAGTCGCAACAGAATGCAATAGATGTATTCTTGTTGCGGCTTCTTTTTATTTTAAATTCTTTCTATATGACATGCCTAAAAAGTAATATAACTCAAGTTTTAAATCTGTAAAATTAGGCCGTGAAATTGTGCAAAAATAATGATAAAATTTTCCTGAAATTTGTCGTAAAATTTGTCCAAATTTTGTTGACATCAGTATATGGAAATGTTATTATATTCAAGTACCCCATATGAAGGGGCGCAGATCTTTGAAAACTGAACAATGATAGGTAATCAATCATAATGATTGAACATATGCCAGAGTGCGGGTTTTGACACAGTCAAAACCAACCATAATTCAAAGCTACTTAATAGTAGCGACAACAAAACAAATGAGCTATTCAAATAGCTTCAAGATATCTTGGAGAGTTTGATCCTGGCTCAGGACGAACGCTGGCGGCGTGCTTA
>ENA-UPWP01000808-UPWP01000808.1-human-gut-metagenome-genome-assembly--contig:-NODE-808-length-22418-cov-7.345777_pt1 | contig 22418 bp, 15 predicted proteins | sample MGYA00250052_ERZ773380 | MGnify/ENA primary metagenome ERZ773380 (study PRJEB29103, sample SAMN06112063) | human gut metagenome | biome: human gut; feature: ankylosing spondylitis patient; material... | reverse complement strand
CCATGTGGGAATCCGGCAAGGATGCTGATGCTATCGTAAAAGAAGAAGGTCTTGTTCAAATTACAGATACTGGCGCTATTGAAGAAATCGTAAAACAAGTTATTGCTAATAACCCTCAACCAGTGGCTGACTTTAAGGGCGGTAATGGCAAAGCTATCGGTTTCTTGGTAGGTCAAGTTATGAAAGAATCCAAAGGTCGTGCTAACCCTGGTATGGTTAACCAATTATTACAAAAATTCTTAAACGACTAAGACTGTCTTGACTTAGTTAATCATAATATTGTAAAAACGAATTGTCCTCTATGGTATATTTACCATAGGGGATATTTTGTTTCCCTGACTATTATGGTATAATAAATTGTATAAAATTGATTAACAGTTTTGTGATAAGGAATATATCATGAATAACCAAGATACAATGAATGAAAATAAAGAACAAGAAACTAAGACACGTGTCCTAAGCGATACAGAGCGCCGCGATTTTGATGGGGTTACCATTGATGAAGAAGGGGATACTGTACAAGTTGAATTTACACCTACTCAAAAAGAAGAAGAGCAAAGTGGATACGAGCAATTTCAAGACTATGGACCTCGTGTGAAGGTATATCATTTTGGCGGTTCTAGTTGGCTAAGCCGTATCATTATGATTATTGTATTAGCTGCAATCTTAGCAGCTATCGTATTCTTTGGTGGCATCATCTTGTCCATCGTTGGCGTGGTCATCCTAGTAGGGGCTATTATCTCCTTTATCTTAGGCTTGTTTTAATGGTATAATATATCTATTATGACAAGACGGTGGCAAGTCCATTCGATGATGCTAAAGGGGTACTATGAACGTAGTTCTATCAACATTAAATTCAAAATTTATACATTCTTCACTAGCCTTGAGATATCTCAAGGCTTATGGTGAAGCCCATGGACAGGCATACGATATAGTGGAATATACTATTAATATGCCTGTTTTGCATATTCTCAGCGATATTACAGAGCATGATATCGATGTCCTAGGTTTTGCCTGCTACATTTGGAATATTGAAATGACCTTGCATGTGGTGGACATGGTGAAAGCCGTACGACCAGATATTAAAATTGTATTGGGTGGACCAGAGGTTTCTTTCACAGCCGATGAATTATTAGAACGATGTCCGAATATTGATTATATTGTACAAGGTGAGGGCGAGGAAGCATTCCATGCCCTTGTAACAGCCTTACAGCTTGGTAATGATGGGTTAAACCCTGTGATTCCCGGCGTGAGAGGACGTAGGGATGGTAGTATTCTAGGATCTTTAGAGGCTGTAGAGGTTTCTGATTTATCGTCTATACCATTTCCATATACAGAAGAAGATATGGAGGATTTAGAGCATAAGATTATTTATTATGAATCCTCTCGTGGTTGTCCTTTTTCTTGTCAGTACTGTTTGTCGGGCAATAAGAATACTGTACGATTCTTTCCTCAAGAGCGGACATTAGAAGAATTGCAATGGTTTATTGATCATGGTGTGAAGCAAGTAAAATTTGTAGACCGCACCTTTAACTGTGCACCTCATCATCATCGACCACTTATGGAGTTCATGAGAGACAGCGATACAGATATGAATTTCCACTTAGAAATGGAACCGGAGCTTATGACGGAGTGGGAAACCAACATTCTTTGTGAAACGCCGCCTGGACGCATTCAAATCGAGGTAGGTGTACAAAGTACGCATAAGAAAACATTAGATGCTATCAATCGCTATAATGATTGGCCATACATCCAAAAATCTATACGTCCTATTATTCAAGCAGGACGCACGCATGTTCACATGGATCTTATCGTAGGATTGCCTCACGAGGATTTTAATCGGTTTGGACAATCTTTTAACGATTTATTTAGCTTACAACCTCATGCATTACAAATTGGATTCTTAAAATTGCTAAAAGGATCTGGTGTGCGACGGATGCGTGAATATAAATATGTAGCAGATCCATTGGCTCCATATGAGGTTCTAAGTACGCACGTACTACCTTATGATGATGTACGTTTCTTGAAATATTTTGAAGATGTATTTGAGCGTTTTTATAATAGTGAACGATTTAGAACAACATTTGGCTATATCGGACAACAATTGATTCACGGTGAAACGGATGCATTTACCTATTTTTGTGATATGATACGTGCATGGCTTAAGGAAGGTAATCATAAGGTTAATCTTAAGGATATAGACCAAATTGAATTCTTATATCGTTTCTTCCTTGCAAAAGGTGATACGATAGCTGCAGAGTTATTGCAATACGATACATTGGTAAGCTATCGCGGTAAGGTGCGCAGCGACGCAGTAGGATTGCCTAAACAAACAAAGGAATTACTACAAGTAGGCGAAGCGTTTTGGCGCAATGAAGAGCTTGCGTCTACATTTATTCCCAATTATACGTTTAAAGAATGGCGTAAGATTCGTCAGCAATATGTGGAAATGACCATGAGCCGTGAAACAGCAACCTATTTAGGCATTCAACATATACCAGAAGGGGCTTTCACAGTGATTATAGATGTGAATAAAGAGGTGACCCCATTCATTCGCCCCGAAAACATACAATGATATAGAGGAGTGTTATGTCAGATACAACGAGACCGAAACGGTACCGGATGGTGTCAAAATTTTATAAAGAAACATATGGTGAAAAGGTATATAAATTACCTGTTGCATTACCTTTAACTTGCCCTAATCGAGATGGATCAGCTGGTGTTGGAGGATGTACATTCTGTGGGGAAATCGGTGCTGGTTATGAAAATAGACCTGCATGGATGACGGTACGCATGCAATTAGAAGAAAATATTGCACACATCGGACCTAAATATAAGGCTAAAAAATTTATACCTTATTATCAAAACTTTAGTAATACCTATTTACCTCTTGAGGATTTTAAATCCTATATGGAACAAGGTTGTATTGGTGAAGCCGTAGGGATTGCAATCGCTACGAGACCTGATTGTATTTCTAATGAGTATTTAGATGTATTACAGGACATACAACAACGATTTCATAAGGATATCTTCATTGAATTAGGATTGCAAACCGTTAATTATCATACACTTGAGAAGATTAATCGAGGCCATGATTTAGCACAATTTATCGATGCGGTTTTACGCATTAAGCGTTATGGATTTAATGTGACCACACATATGATTGTTAATTTGCCTTGGGATACGATGGAGGATACCATTGAAGGGGCCAAAATTTTATCATCCCTTGGCGTTGACCAAGTAAAGTTACATGCTCTATATATTGTGAAACATACATTGATGGCCAAATGGTATGAAGAAGGTCAAATCACCTTGATTAGCGCCGAGGAGTATGCGGAGCGCGTTGTTCAGTTTTTACGCCATCTCCATCCAGACATCGTGTTACAACGATTAGTGGGTCGTGCCCCAGAGGATAATACATTATTTACCAATTGGTCTATGGGCTGGTGGCGTGTACAGGATTTAATCGACGATATGATGGATGACCTAGATGCACATCAAGGCGATTTATGTGATTATTTAAATGGTAAAGCAGTACGTAAATTTATAGATGGGGGACAAGCATGAGCGAACGGGTATTTACCTTTCCTACCTATGACTTAGCACAATCTATACTAGGTCAACACAATAGATATTTACAAATGATGAATGAAGTCATTCCTGCGGATATTGTATCCCGTGGTGATACAGTTGTCATAAAAGGGGACGAGCTTCAAGTAGAAGCGTTGTATCGGACATTAGAGGAACTGGTATTCCTCTATAAAGAAGGCAGCACGATTACAGAATCTCAAGTTCGCATTGCGGCTAAGATGGTGATGAATGGCAAAGGGGATGCCCTTCACTCTATGTTCGAGGATACTTTGTCCGTAACGATGCGCGGTAAAAGCATTACGCCAAAGACGGAAGGTCAAAAGCAATATGTAGACAGTATTCGCAAGAATACTATCACCTTTGGCATTGGACCTGCCGGTACGGGTAAAACGTTCTTGGCTGTTGCATTAGCCGCATTTTACTTGAAGAACCGCAATGTAGATAAGATTATTTTGACGCGACCTGCCGTAGAGGCTGGTGAACGACTAGGGTTCTTACCTGGCGAATTACAAGATAAGGTAGATCCATATTTGCGTCCGCTTTATGATGCGTTGCACGAAATGTTTGGTATTGAACAAGTACAACGCTTTATGGAACGGGGCACAATCGAGGTGGCACCATTAGCGTACATGCGCGGTCGTACATTAGAAAATGCCTTCGTCATTTTGGATGAAGCACAGAATACGACGGCAGAGCAAATGAAGATGTTCTTAACCCGTTTAGGTAATAACTCTAAAATGGTCGTCAATGGTGATAAAACACAAATTGACTTGCCTCCGCGTGTGACATCTGGTCTCTATGAAGCAGAAAAGGTATTAAAACGCGTGTCTGGTATTCATATGGTGTATTTTACAGATCAAGATGTGGTGCGTCATGATTTGGTAGGTCGCATCGTTAAAGCCTATGATGCGTACCATCAAAAGCTTTCAAAGGAAGAATAAGAATTATGCATATACAAATTAGTTATGATGATGGTATAGCCCGAGATGCTAAGATTGAAGAGGTTATACAAAAGGTTTGCGATGAAGTGAGCCGCGTATATGGACTCGAAGATGATGAACTAAGTATTCTACTATGCGATAATAAGAAAATTCATGAACTAAATAAGGAATATCGTGGCATTGATAGGCCCACAGACGTATTGTCCTTTGCCCTTAATGAAGGGGACGATTACGAAGGTAGTGAAGAGGAACATCATTTATTAGGAGATATGATACTCTCCTTAGAACGAGCTCATGAACAAGCCATAGAATACGGGCATAGTTTTGAACGGGAATTAGCCTATTTAACAACACATAGTTGTTTGCATATTTTAGGCTATGACCATATGACCGATGAAGATAAAAAAGAAATGCGCACAGAAGAAGAATTTGTGCTTTCTAATTTAGGGTATGTACGAGAGGATCAACCATATAATGAATAAAGCAGAACATTTTAAATCCGGCTTCGTAGCTGTTGTAGGGAGACCAAATGTAGGCAAGTCTACCATGATTAATGCCTTGATAGGCGACAAGATTGCCATTGTATCCGATAAGGCACAGACAACGCGTAACCGCATTATTTGTGTTTACACCGATGAAGAAAAACAAATCGTTTTCATGGATACACCTGGCGTACATAAGCCAAAACATAAATTAGGTGAATTCATGGTCGATGCAGCCATTGAATCTTTGAAGGAAACAGAGGCCGTTCTATTTGTTGTGGCAGGTAATGAAAAACGAGGTCCAGGAGATAATTTCATCATTGAACAATTAAAACGTGTGAAAGTACCGGTATTCCTCGTAGTCAATAAAATTGATACACTGCAAAAAGAACAGGTATTAGAAGCTATCGTATTCTATCAAGATGCGTATCGATTTGCTGGTGTCATTCCTATTTCGGCAAAGAATAAAGAAAATTTATCTGAACTTCTTAATGTGCTAGGTGAGCATTTGCCAGAAGGTCCTCAATACTTCCCAGAAGATATGATTACAGACCAACCAGAACGATTGATTATTTCTGATATCGTTCGCGAAAAGATTTTGTTGTCTACCCGTGATGAAATTCCTCATGCCATCGCTGTAGATGTAGATGAAATGAAGACTCGTGATGATGGAACCACATATATTCGTGCTACCATCTATTGTGAACGAGATTCTCAAAAGGGTATCATCATTGGTAACAAAGGTGCGTTACTACGCAAGATTGGTGCAGAAGCGCGCATGGATATTCAAAAGTTATTGGCTACAAAAGTATATCTTGATTTATGGGTTAAGGTTAAAAAGGATTGGCGTAATAAATCGGGTATGCTTTCAGAATTGGGATATAAAAAATAGATTATTTAGATTGATTATAGTTAGAAAGGATTGTTATGGACAGTATAGATGCCCTGTTACCGATTGGGTTCGGCATAGTATGTATTTTCTTAATTAACTTTTTGGTGGTAGCAAAATTCTCTTTTGCACGGTTGCGCAAGGAACACGTAGAAGATATGGAAATCCTACATGAAAAGGATCGCCAATTCTTGTTAAAGCTATACCAAAATCCTGAGTATTTCCTTAATACTACACAATTTCTAATACTCTTTTTCATTCTCACCTTAGCGGGTACTGGCACATATATCTTTAATAGTTTTGTGGCAGGTATCATGGATATTTTTAATATCCATGGTACATGGGTTCATCATATTTTGGACCTGTTTTTGCTTATTATCATTAGCCTTATCGTTCTTATCTTTGGCGAAATTGTACCGAAAGCATTGGGTTTATCATTCCCTACAAAATATGTAAATATGCATAGTCGCATCGTCGTTGGCGTTGGTCGTATTGTATATCCTTTTGTCTGGTTAGCTAGTAAAATATCCAATTGCATTCTTAAATTTTACCAAACAAAATACTTAACTGAACTAGACCTTGTATATACGGAAGAGGAACTACGCATGATGATTTCTAGAAGTCATGAAGAAGGTCAGTTAAATCAGGTAGAATCCGAGTTGATAGACAATGTGTTCAACTTTGTGGAACGTATGGCAAAAGAGGTTATGGTGCCTCGCCAAGATGTGGATTGTATTTTTGTGGAAGATGGTTATGATGAAGCCATGAAGGTGATTCGTTCTACATCGCATACGAGATACCCATTGTGTGTGGAAGATAAGGATCATATTGTAGGCCTTGTACATATTAAGGATTTGATGGAACGTCAAAAGCAGGCTAGAAAAGATTTGCGCAACATCAAACGAGATATCTTGACGGTTCCTGAGGTTATGAAATTATCTACCTTATTGCAATACATGCGAACGCGTCGTATTTACCAAGCCGTTGTTGTCGATGAATACGGCGGTATGGTAGGCCTTGTGGGGTTAGAGGATATCATCGAAGAATTGGTAGGGGATATTCAAGATGAACATGAACCTCATTTGCCGGCTACGATGAGTTATTCTGATGGCTCCTTTGAGTTTGACGGCAAGGTTCTTGTCGATGAAGTGTCTGAAATGATGAATATTCACATTGAAGACTCCGATTCCGATACGATTGGTGGCTATATCTTCGGTCTATTAGGCCGTACTCCAATTGTGGGGGATACTGTTGATGCTTATAGTTATACATTTGAAGTAATTAAGATGCAAGGTTATCGTATTTCACGTTTGCGTGTAACACCTTTACCAGAGTCTGAAACTGTTACGGATGATGAACATGAACAAGATTAGTGGCGCTTTTAATACGCCGGCCATCGTGGTGAGTCGGAAGAAATATAAGCTCTATTCGGTGTTTACCTTTATCACACCGTCCTTAGGCATTATTAGGGCCTCTTTTCCGCATAAACGGTTACAAACATTGCGTAATGCATCCTATTTACGCCCCTTCAGCGCTATGTATATAACAGTTGTGCAGGACGGAGAATTTGTGAAAGTTACACAAATTGATGGGTCCTATGTGGTGGAATCTCTAGATACGAATCTAGATAATATTACGTATGCAGCCGTAGCCAGTGAACTGATACAAGAACTATTTGCATCGTATGATGTTGATCGTAATGTATTTAATGCTGTAGTCAATTATTCAAAATCGATACGTCAACGAAATGTACGATTAGGGACTATCATATTGGGATGGCAAATGCTGTCGTTAGCGGGGATAATGCCACAACATGAGGCTTTTAATACCGGAGATGGAATTGATTTATTCTGGAACGAACTACGGATACATACGCATATGAATCCATCCCTTTCGTTACGCAACGCAATGCCAAATATTTTGGCCTATCAATGGGGCGATGCAGCACCTATTGAACTTCCTGGAACTGTATGGAAGGAATTAGAACGATTACTATTTTCTTATTGTGAACAGGAAATAGGTAAACAACTGCAAAGTGTAAAATTTCTGATGAGTTTATAATATATACTGATAAATTGTTAGGTATCGATTCATAAGACTCCTTATCAAAAATTTTTATAAATTTTAAACCACTTATCTCGAATAGGTTAGATAAACCTATTTAAGATAAGTGGTTTTCTTATATAGAAAAAATATAATGTATTACCTGAACATATATCTCATTTATGAGTTAGAAAATGGGAACAAAAAGTTTTATACTAAATACATTAATGGTTGTTCTCTATATGGTAGAGTGATATTAGAGCCTATAGTGATGGCTCTATTTTATTTTTTTATTTTGAAACTATAGATTATAGAAATTTATTAAAGGATTGTATGGAATGGAATTAATCGAGTATATAAAGACATTAGGTAATGTAGGTGTAGCTCTATCTGGTGGTGTAGATTCATCCTATTTAGCGTATGCTGTCAAACAATCTGGCATTCCATGCAAAGCATATACTGTTAAGTCTCAGTTTGTGCCACAGTTTGAATTAGATGATGCCAAGAAAATTGCAGAATATATCGGTATTCCCTTAGAAATCATAGATATTGATGTACTCGAACATGATGATGTAACGAGCAACCCAAGTGATCGATGCTATTACTGTAAACATCATGTATTCACAACGATAAGTGAACAGGCTAAACGCGATGGATTTTCCATATTATGCGATGGAACCAATGCCAGTGATGAGGTAGATGATCGCCCTGGTATGAAAGCAATAGCTGAGCTATCTGTTAAGTCGCCACTAAGAGACTGTGGCTTAACAAAATCTATGATTCGCCAGTTGGCCAAACAGGCTAATTTATTTACCTGGGATAAACCATCCTACGCCTGTCTAGCTACGAGATTTCAAGCGGGACAGCACATAACAGGTCTTGATTTAGAACATATTGAAAAAGCGGAAGGGTATTTATTTTCGTTAGGGCTATCAGATTTTAGAGTTCGTCTGATAGGGAATACTGCTAAAATTCAAGTCCCAGAGAATCAAATAGCTATTGTTATTAAGAATAGGATTGAGATTCTCATATTTTTTAAATCTATGTTTGATGATGTTGTATTAGATTTAGAGGTGCGTTCATGAGCGATGATATTAGATCTCTTCTAGAGCAAGTAAAAAATGGTCAGGTAGATGTGGATGCAGCCTTATTAAAGCTAAAGATGAAACCGATAGAGGATTTAGGGTATGCAAACGTAGATTTACATCGTCAATTACGGCAAGGTGTACCAGAGGTTATTTATGGTGCGGGTAAAACTAGTGAACAAATCGTGGGTATTATCTCCTCCATGCAGTCTAATGGGCAAGGTCATATATTGATTACACGCTTAGCACCTGATGTGGCTGCAGAGGTTCAAGAACACCATTCCTTGACATATATCAAGGATGCTCATATCGGCTACGTTGGTGATATGCCTACGAAGAAAACAGAGTCAAGTATAGCTATTGTTACCGGCGGTACAAGTGATTATAAAGTGGCTGAAGAATGTGCAATTACAGCTGAATTTTATGGTAATACGGTCAATCGAATTTATGACGTAGGTGTGGCGGGTATTCATCGTTTGTTACAACATTTAGATACTATTATGTCTGCTAAGGTTATCGTTGTCATTGCCGGCATGGAAGGGGCTTTAGCAAGTGTTGTTGGTGGCCTTGTGGATGTACCTGTTATCGCCGTACCAACTAGTGTTGGTTATGGAACGGCATTTGGTGGTGTTACGGCGTTATTATCGATGCTCAATTCCTGCACTAGCGGTGTTACGGTTGTCAACATAGACAATGGATTTGGTGCTGCTTATACAGCGAATATGATTAATCATATAGGTGAAAGTAAATGAAACGATTATTTTTAGATTGTCAAATGGGCATTGCAGGAGACATGCTGACCGCGACATTACTCGGTTTAGTAGATAACCCTGAAATATGGATAGAACGGCTTAATCAAATTGGGATACCTAATGTTATCTATACACTTATTCCGAAAGAAGATAAGGGCTTACAAGGTTATCGGGTAGCAGTTACCATTAATGGTATAGAAGAGTCTGAACATCATACAGGTAGTCCCCATGACCAACATAATACTGATCATCACCATCACGATGCTCATCAGGAACATGGTGAGACAGATACGCATGAAGAACATTCAGATTACCATATACATAGCGAACATCACGTGCATGGTCGAGGCTTACAAGGTGTAACGGATATAATTAATAGCTTATCTATTTCCGATACATGTAAACAGAATGCTATCAACGTATATAATCTGGTAGCTCAAGCGGAGGCTAAGGTTCATAAATCTACAGTGACACAAATTCATTTCCACGAGCTGGGCATGCTCGATGCTATTGCAGATATTGTAGCCGTTTGTGTACTCTTAGAGGCATTGAATTTTGATGAGATTATCATCTCTCCTATACATGTAGGAACAGGTACTGTTCACTGTGCTCATGGAGAACTACCTGTGCCAGCACCAGCAACGATGGAGTTATTAGCGGGTATTCCAATGTACGCAGATTATCAGATTAAGGGTGAGCTATGTACGCCTACAGGCGCAGCGTTAGGTAAGTATTTTGGTACAGCCTTTAGCCATATGCCTGTTATGACACCAACAAAGGTATCTTATGGATTTGGTATGAAACAATTTGAAAGACCGAATTGTATTCGCGCCTTTGTTGAAATAAACAATGATTTAGAAGACACAATCATTGAAATATCTTGTAATCTCGATGATATGACGCCAGAAGAAATCGGCTATGCAGTAGAACAGTTATTACTTTCACCAGCACTAGACGTGTTTACCACATCGATTATGATGAAAAAACAACGACCTGGTACGATGTTAACTGTTCTTTGTAAAGTAGACGATATCGATAATCTGCGTGATTTAATATTCAAGCATACTACGAGCCTTGGTATTCGATATCATCGCTGTAATCGATATATTTTGAACCGGTCTACAGGAGACATAGATTGGGAAGGCAATAGAATTGCTTTCAAAACAAGCAGTGGATTTGGTGTAAAGAGACATAAATATGAATATGATTCACTGGCTGCCATTGCTAAGCAAAATGATATAAGTTTGTTAGACCTTAAACGACAATTGGGTAAGAAGGAGGATTGATTTGTCGTAGCGGGTTATTTATAGTTTGTTAGTGTTAAGTTAAGGAGTGATTCCCATGAAAACATTTAATGTACCCTATGCAAAAGGATTTGTGGATATCAATATTTCTGATCAAAATATTGCAGGTGTATTAGAATCTAAAGCCCATTCCTATAAGGCAGAGCTTTCACAAGAAGCATTGGTAGAACATGCGTTAGATAATCCAATCGGTAGCCAACGCTTAGAAGAATTAGTTAAGGGTAAATCCAACATGGTCATCATCACAAGTGACCATACGCGTCCAGTGCCTAGTAAAATTACGATGCCAATTCTACTTCGCCGTATTCGTGAAGCTAATCCATCTATCGATATTACCATTTTATTAGCTACTGGTTTCCATCGCCCTACTACACATGAAGAAATGGTAGACAAATTCGGTCCTGAAATTGTAGCCAATGAAAAGATTGTAAACCATATCTCTGGTGATGCTAGCCAAATGACTAAAATCGGTGTGTTGCCATCCGGTGGGGATTGCATCATCAACAAATTAGCTGTAGAAACTGAGCTATTAATCTCTGAAGGTTTCATTGAACCACATTTCTTTGCTGGCTTCTCTGGCGGTAGAAAAAGCGTATTGCCAGGCATTGCTTCTGAAGTGACTGTAATGGCAAATCACTGTGCTGAATTTATTAACAGCCCATATGCTCGTACAGGTATCATCGAGAATAATCCAATTCATAAGGATATGGTATACGCTGGTCGTACTGCAAAATTAGCATTTATTTTAAATGTTGTCATCGATGCGGAAAAACATATTATCAATGCTTTTGCGGGGGATATGGAACAAGCTCATGAAACTGGCTGTGCTTTTGTATCTGAACTAGCTAGTGTGAAAGCTGTACCAGCAGATATCGTCATTACTACAAATGGTGGTTATCCATTAGACCAAAACGTATATCAAGCTGTAAAAGGTATGACTGCTGCTGAGGCATCTTGTAAAAAAGATGGCGTTATCATCATGATTGCCGCATGTAATGATGGTCATGGTGGTGAATCACTATACGAAAACCTTAAAAATGCAAAAACACCTCGTGAATTATTAGACCGCATTGCTAAGGTCCCTCGTAATGAAACAATTCCAGACCAATGGGAAATGCAAATCTTGGCTCGTATTTTAGATCAATTTACAGTTATTGTTGTAACAGATCAATGCGACCCTAAGATGCTTACAGACATGCATTTGCAACATGCTAGCACATTTGATGAAGCATTGAACAAAGCTTTAGAATTAAAAGGTAAAGATGCAAGCATTACAGTTATTCCTGATGGCGTATCTGTTGTGGTGAAAGCATAATTAAATAAATATGATACTGAAAGGTGTACTGCTTAGAGGTAGTACACCTTTTTTGCTAAATCTTCTATTGACTTTCGAAAAAAAAACATAATAAAATATAAAATATGAGTTTATGTTTTATTTAGAGAGGAAATATATGATTAAGCGAGCGGTACTTTTGTATCTAGGTCTAGCATGTGTGATACCTTTACAGGGACATGGTGCTAATCCTATAGACACACAAGAACAACTAGATAGAGCAAGAGCTAGTCAAGAAGCGAGAGAGGCACGATTAGGAGAAGAACGGATACAATGGCAACATATATCATCTAATACAGACGGTAAGACACCAAGACCTGCATCAGGACCTATGAGTGTTTCGCCGTCTTTTTATATTACGCAGATACGGTTAGCTGAAGAAGGCGGACACTCAAATTCTTCGATAGATAATTCTGCGCCATATAGTACGAGACTGATTAAGGGGCCCTTATATTATCAATCAAAAGGGCAGGAGATACTACTTGATGTTCCTCAGACATTCTCGTTTCTGAAAAAAGAAATAAAACCATATATTAATCGTAAGTTATCTATTGAGGATATTAATGGGTTATCGACTCAATTAAATAATTCATTATTGTCCCATGGTTTTGTTACCTCTAAAGTGGGAATTCCACAACAATCCCTTGCCACGGGACAATTGCAGTTTAATTTACAAATTGGACGGATAGAAGCCGTTACGTATCGGCCAGATTTACCACATTTACCTTGGCATAATGCATTTCCATTACGAGAAGGGGATATATTAAATATTCGAGATATTGAGCAAGGCCTAGAACAGATGCGCCGAATTGGATCCCAATCAGTGACTGTTGAATTAGAAGCTGGGTCAAAACCGTTATATTCTACTATTATATTGCAAACGTCTAAAAAGCCTCCGATTCATGGCATGGTGTCTATTGATGATTCTGGATTAAAAGATACTGGAAAACTGCAGTGGACGACTTCTATAGGCATTGATCGATTATTCAATGCTAATGATACCTTTCAAGTGAGTTTTAATCAGGATGGAGCTCGAGATGGCGAAGTCAAGGGTACTAAAAACCATAGCATTTCTTACTCGATTCCACGAGGTAAAGATACGTTTTCTGTTTCATATAGTAATATGAAATATCATCAAACGGTACATACTATGGCAAATCCATTCATTAGTTCTAGTCGAGCTAAGACATTTAGAGGAACATGGAATCATGTATTTCATCGCAGTCGAACAACTAAACGGAGTTGGGATATAACGATATCTAAACGTAATTCCAAGAATTATATTAATGATGTGGAAATCGAAGTACAGAGAGCGAATACAGCATCATTGGAATTAGGTCTTTCAGAACGACGGTATCGTAAACAAAATACTATCTTTTCTCGTGTCGCTATAAAAAAAGGTGTTGGTTGGTTTGGATCACAACCTGATTATGGCTATGGTGCACCAACAACGCGTTATACACAACTATTATTAGATGTAGATTATCAAATGCCACGTACATGGGGCCATCGTCCTGCAAGTATTACAACATCCTTTCATGGGCAATGGACATTAGGTGGCAAGCAATTATACTCACGAGATATGATTAGTCTTGGCAATCGATATACAGTACAAGGCTTTGATGGTGAGCATACGTTGATGGCTGAGAGTGGTTGGTATATGCGAAATGAAGTAGCTAGTTATATACCAAAATGGAAATCAAGTATATATGCCAATATAGATTTTGGGGCTGTATATGGACCTAGTACCGATGTATTGACAGGTCGGTTTATTGCCGGTACAGCCATTGGTATGAGAGGCCAATTTAAGTCTGGATTATTTTATGATGCCTTTGTTGGTATGCCGTTATATAAACCGGAAGGTTATAAAACAAATCATATAACAGCAGGATTCCAAGCGGGATTTAGATTTTAGTAAATTGCTGTCATATCTCATATATATAGTTTGGGAGAGAATTTATGAAACAAAAACGATTACAATATAAAATTGCTGTTTGGCTTACAATGGGCCTCATGGTTATGGATCCTTTAGTAGTTCCTTTAGCTTATGCAGAAAATCCTATAGAGGTAGATCGCAATGCGCCTCAACATCGACAAGCACAAGTAGGACAAGCGGCAAACGGTATTACATTAGTCAATATTGCTGGACCTACGGCAGGTGGTGTATCTCGCAATGATTATACAAATTTTAATGTGCCACAACATGGTGTGATTTTAAATAATTCATATCAAATGGCGAATACGAGCCTAGCTGGGTATGTGCCAGGTAATGCTAATATGATGCGTGGCTCTGCTTCGGTTATTGTAAATGAGGTCACATCTCATAATCCTACTAATATGAATGGCTTTATTGAGGTGGCTGGACGTAAAGCATCAGTTGTTGTAGCTAATCCTAATGGGATTACGGTAGATGGTGGCGGTTTTATCAATACTGACCGTGCTGTATTAACGACTGGTAAACCTGAATATGACCCTAATGGAAATCTTAATACCTATCGGGTAGAACAAGGTTCTATTGCGATTAATGGAAAGGGCCTTAATGCAAAAGAATCTAACTCCTTACAAATTTTAACCGAAGCTGCACAGGTAAATGCAGGTGTATGGGCTAATGCAGTAGAGACTCATACAGGTAAAAATATAATAGATGCCAAGTCTTTAGAATCTAAGGCATTGGGTTCCTCTAATCAAATTGGTCTCGATGTATCTGCTATTGGTGGTATGTATGCTAACTCTATTACCATGAAAGGAACTAATGATGGACTTGGTGTTAATGTTAAAGGTACATTAAGTTCTGTTCATGCGACTAATATTAGTGCGGATGGTATGATTCAAGTAGATGGCGGCATAACAAGTAATGGTCAGACATCTATATCAGGTTATGCTATTTCAGTGGGACAAGATGGTGTTGTGCAAGGTGACAACGGCTTAGCTATTGAAAGTCAATCGTCTATGACTAATCATGGTTTGGTAAACTCAAATGGTACTACAGATATTCATGCAAAATCGGTAGATAATGCTGAAAATGGTCGTATATATGGCAATACCGTGTCCATTAAAGCGGATACTGTATCTAATCATACGGATGCAACTATTGAAGCAAGATATACAAGTGCTGCAGATGTTTTAAAACAAGCTAAAGAGGCGCTTGATACAGAGTGGAATTCAGATATAACAGCTTATAAGACTAAAGAAGAGTTGCAAGCACATCGTAATCGTATTCAAGAGCTAACTAAGACTTATGATAAGGCGCAAGAAGCAATGACTAAAGTACAAAAGGAATTAGATAGTCATAAGTCTGGTACAATGGCGAGTCGTGACCATATGGATATACAAGCTAATGAAATCCATAATAATGGGAATGCTTTATTGTATAGTGGAAATACGATGAATCTAACAGGATCTCATGTCATTGAAAATAAGGGCGCTACCATTCAATCAGGTGGTGAGATGACTTTAACGACGTCTAATCTTGTTAATGATAATGCAAGCTTTGGTATGAAGCGTGTTTCAGACGGTATTACAAAGCATGGGGATAAACTTAAGGTTGATGATAAAAATCATCCAGAAGAAAATCAGATCTTTGATGTCTCTGAATTTCCTGGCTATACAGGAAAAGGTGGCTATGGTGTGGCTCATAAAGTACCAGTGAAACAAGCTGATGGTACGATTAAAATGGTAGATAAGGGAGTTCCACCTGTAAAAAACTTTACATTGATTCGAAGTGAAGAGGAGCATACCCATACAGAAGTTACGAATAATCAACCAGGGGTTATTTCTGCTGGTGGCAATATAGTTATCAATGGCGCTTCATCTAATATAAATAGCAAAATTGCATCTGCTGGACAAGTTGTATTTAATGGGGCACATGAGACTGTCAGTGACAAAACCAGTGATAAGGTGTTTAAAACAGGGACAACACAAGTTAGTGAAGCGAAAAGAGTTCGTAAAGCTCATGGTTATAGGCATAAATGGCGCCGATATTGGGATCCCGAAGTATTTATGACGCCTTCCATAGAAGAGCAAAATATACAACCCATTGGTACAATACAGGAACATGCTGAGGATAGCATCGCTGAGGCTAATAAGCGTAAAGTAAATGATAGTCTTGACCCGTTTGGCACAGGAAATCAAGGAAAGTCTAGTATTGGGAACGTAACGATTGAAGGGTTAAAATTACCGACACAGGCGATTTATAATATTCATCCAGATATTACAGCGAATGCATTAATTGAAACAGATAGTGCCTTTACAAATCGTAAAAAATTTGTATCGTCTGAATATATGCTAAATGCGTTGGCTAATGACCCTGAGCGAAGAATGAAGCGCCTAGGTGATGGTTTCTATGAACAAGGTCTGATTAATTCACAAATTCTATCTGCTACTGGTAAACCATATTTAGAAGGCTATACAGATAACGAAAGCGAATATAAAGCCTTACTCGAAGCTGGTATTGCCTATGGTAAAAAATATAAATTGACACCTGGTATTACTTTATCAGAAGAACAGATGAAATCCATTACGACAGATATGGTGTGGCTTGAAACAAAAACTGTTGTTGTAAATGGACAACCTCAACAAGTATTATATCCTAAGGTGTATTTAGCTAAACAATCGGCTAATCAAATCGATGCTATGGGCGCTGTTGTAAGTGGTAAATCCATTATCGCTAATACGGATAGTACATTTAAGAATAGTGGTAATATGATGGCTGATTCTATTGTAGTACAGGCAAATACAGTAGATAATACGGGTCGATTTAATGCGAATACTGTAGCTATTGGTGCTACGGATTCTATTCGAAATACTGGTGCTATTCACGGTAATGATAGTGTTACATTACTTGCTAATAATGACATAAGCGTAGAGGCAGCAACAGACAAATTAGCTAATCAAGATGTACTTGTGCAACAAGGGCGTATTGGCGTATCAAATCCTAAAGGAACCATAGACATTCATAGTAATAAGGATGTACATCTAACTGGTGCTGTTATTACAGGTGGAGAAGGCGGTAACATCTCTATTACTAGTGCGAATACTGTTAATGTGGATACTAAAAAATTAAGTGCCAAGAAAGATATGACATTAAATGCCGCAAATTATCTTCGCACAGATAGAGGTACTGAAATTGGTACACAAATTCTAGGTGATGGCAATGTAACAGTAGCCGCCAAGAATGATGTCAATATTCGTCAAGGTGTAATAAATAGTGAGCATGGCGTGACGACTATAGCTGCTGGCAATGATGTGAATATTGAAAATGGGAATACCTATAGCCGTGATCAATATGGATTACAGTACAAGGAAAAAGGGCTATTATCTCGTACAGTTAATACGATTCGTAAAGATTACGAGCATACGGGTGTGACAGCATCCACTATTGGTGGCAATACAATTCAAGTAGGAGCTAACCAAGATGTAAATGTAACTGGGTCTAATGTGTTAGGCACAGGTGACGTAGTTATTAGTGCTGGTAATAAGGTTCGCACTAATTCTGCAGAAGATAGCAGTCGCAATGATATATATCAACATAGTAAGAAAAAAGGTCTTATGGGAGCTGGCTTAGGATTTACTATTGGTAGTAAAAAAATCACTGATACATATGATGGTCGCTATACTACACAAGAGGCGAGTAATATTGCCTCTACTAATGGAGCGATTAATGTTACTGCTGGAGATACTATACATAGCACAACGACTAACTATTTTAGCAATAGTCCGGTATCCTTAACTGCTGCGAATGTTGATATTGATGGTAAACATAACACATCACATGTAGTACAAACCCATGAAGAAAAACGGTCTGGATTAACGGTTAGTGTTGGTGGGCAAGTTGTATCTGCTTTGAACACCGCACAACAACTTGGCAAACGTGCTAACAGTAGAAAAACTAGTGCTCTATCTGCATTTGAATATGGTGAAGCAGCTAATAGCATAAAACATGCTTATAATGATGCCAAGGCTTATAGTAAGATTAAACCTGTTAATTTATTAGATAAAGAAAGAGAAGTTTTAAGTAAAGCTAATGAATTAAATAAGAGTTATCAATTAGAACATCCAGAAATTGAAAATGCTGTACATCCTGATGTTCAAAATGCAATAGATAAAGAACAAAAATATAAACAAGAACAAGCTCGAAAAGATCGTCTCCTAAATATCAACTTATCTATAGGTTCTAGTAAATACAAACAACGAAATGAGTTAAATGAAGAACAATATATTGGTAGTTCTATAGGTAGTAAAACAAAAGTAGATATTACTGCTAATAGTAATGATATGGCTAAGGGGAATATACACATTACGGGAAGTAGAGTAGAAGCTCCGGTTGTTAATGTAAGTGCATCTAATAATCTTCGAATGGATGCTGGGACTAATACAGTAGTTCAACGCGATGATTATACATCTTCTGGTTGGTCAATAGGCGCAACTGTAAGCCCGCATGGAAGTGGAGTTATTGGTTTAGATGCTAATGTGTATAAAGGTAAAGAAAATGCATTAGAGACAACTAAGACACATACAGGAACCGTTATTCTTGGTAAACAAGTAAATACTGTCTCTGGAAATAATACAGAAATTATTGGTTCTAAGGTTATCGGTGAAAGTGTAACTACAAAAGTTGGACATGATTTGAAAATTGAAAGTTTACAAGATACAAATGACTACCATAAAATTAGTAAAAATAAAAGTATATCTGTATCTTATGGAATGAGTGGGCCAGCAAGAGTTGGATTTGAAAATTCTCGAGGGTCAACAGATAGCCATTATGCAAGTGTTACAAACCAGGCTGGTATATATGCAGGTGATGGTGGATATAATGTACAGGTAAATCATGCAACTACACTTACAGGTGGTATAATTAAAGGGAGTCCTGATAAATCCAAAAATAGATTATATTCTAACTCTTTAAAAATGAATGATATACAAAATGAAGCATCTTATTCTGCCAAGACTTCTGGATATAGTTTATCTACGACTAAACGCACTAAAAATAACCCAATAGGAATAACAGGTAGTCCTAAAATGGGGATTCCTGTAAAAGGTAGCGCAAAGTCTACTACGCATTCAGCTATTAGTGAAGGTGTCATCGAAATTGCTAAGAAAGAATCCTTAGAAAAGATTAATCATGATACGGAACAGGCTCTTAATAAACTAGCACCTATTTTTGATAAGAAAACGGTAGAAGAAAAACAAATCTTATTAACAAAAATTTCTAATAAAGGTTATAGGTTGATCGGTGATATTGCTGTTAGTGAACAAAAAAAATATTTAATATTGGCTGAATCTGCTGAAAACTCTAATAATGAAAAATTAGCAAAAGAATATATGGATAAGGCTAAAAAATGGGATGATGGTGGAATTTATAAAGTTGCTTTACATGGTGCATTTGGCGCAACTATATCGAAGCTTTCGGGATATAATTCTTTAGATGGATTTAAAATTAGTTCAATAAATGAAGTTGCACAACCTCTTCTAAGAAAAATTGACAATCCTGATATGCAAAAGCTAGTTAGTATAATTTTAGGGAAAAGCATTAGTGAACAATCAATAGCCGCGCCTTTGATAAATTCAGCGGTTGATAACAATTGGCTTACTCATGACGATCAGTTAAACTTGTTACGTGATTATAGAAGTTTTAAGTATGGTCAAATTAGTTTAGATGAATGGGTTAGAAAATTGGCTTATTATGAGACCCTTATGTGGTATGAATACAATCATCACTCAATCTATAAAACTAATAATGAAACTTCTATACTTTTATATGATGAATTGAATAGTAGTATACCTGAAGTAATTGGATCTGGTTCATTCCAAGATATTATGAACAATTTAGTTTATAAATATGTTACATTAAATGGAATGGAAGATTCTTTCAATGTATATAAGAATGATGCTAGTAATAAGATTTTAAATTCAAATAAAGCTTATGAAGATCAATTATTGGGTACTCTTATGCATATTTCTCCTAAAATCGGGCGTCAACTTTATGAGGAGGACAAAGTGTATAGAGATAAGAAAGTATATAAAAATGAGCCAATATTAAACTCTACTAGTATGACTCAAAATGAATCTATTACTATTAATAGTCTGAATAATGATATATTAACATTAAGTAAAGATCCTGTAATGCACGATTTACAGGGAATAAATCGTTTAGGAGAAGATAATAATACGAGTCTATCATATAAAAATTTATATTTTTCTACTGAAAAAGGTGATGACAGTAGTGTCATATATAGAAAAGGAATTAAATTAGGTTATAATGCTTCTAATTTGATGAAATCGATTTTAGGTATTAAAGAAACACCTTTACTAATGTATGATAGTGATAAAAATAAAGCCCTAAATGTAAAAGATTTTGGTATTAATATTTCACGTAAAGAAAACAATAATTTTGAAGAAGGCAATAGATTAGAGATATCTCATACAAATTTGGAAATTAATAAACATGGAGCTAAAATTGTTGAGTATAAAGATGTTGATTTTAATTTAACTTCTATGGATTTAAGGTCTGATCCTAAATATAGCAAGGTTATTTCTAAGAGAAAAGCTAATGAAACATTAAAAATACCAGTTTCAGGTACAATCGACTTATCTAATTCTGTGAAATATCATCTTTCCATCTCAAGGGATGTTTTAATGAAAATTGATGAATTATATCCAAATAAATCATGGAATAGTAAAATTGCTTATGCATATTATGAATTACATCCTCTTGAAGGCCATATATATAAAAATAATCAAACTGCTGAAGAGTTTTTTATTAAAAATGGGAATAAAGAAATTTTAATTGAAGATCAATTCATATCCATAAGAAAGTCAGCTATAGATTCTGCTTATACTTTTGTTAAATAAATATTGTTATCTGAAGGTGTTGAGGAGTCATTATGTATTTTTTAAAAAACGAATTAAAGTTATTTTGTTTAAATTTACAAGCAATTAAAGAAAATAATCGTTTGAATAAAATTGAATATACTTTATCTTTATTATTATTCATATTTTATACATTATATATAATGGGCTATCTATTAGCAGCCTTAAGCGAAGGAATAATTAGATTAGAGTTTCAAAGTTTTGATTTGTTTGTACTAAGTGATTTAAGAATCACTGAATCTGAATATATTTTATTAGCAATTATACAATTGCTTATTTGCGCTATAGGAATATCAAAATTAATACAGTATCGTTTTAATGATAGTGATTTAAATACAGGAGGAAAACTTGTTAGTTATTGTTTTGCGTTTGCTTTAATATTCTTTGGCGGAATATATATTTATCGTGTTTTTAGTACGGGTTTAAATTCAGTTACATTTGAATTTTCTCTTTATTTTTGGATGTCAATACGAATCATGTTACTAGCTTTTTTGTTTATTTTACTTAAACATATTAAATCTGATTTAAAATATGGTTCAGCAAGTTATAGCACTTTATTGAGAAAACAAAAAATAATATATAATGATTTTATTGAACATAGAAAATCAAATGAATCAGTAATGGAATATATGGGTTTAAACAATATATTTAAAATGATGAAAAAATCGTTTATTACTAATATATTTAATATTCAAGGGAGACAAAAGCGAGCTCAGATTATATGGTGTAATATTATATTTATTATATCTGTTGGTATATTAAATCAATTCATACTTGCTTTAATTAAAAATAATCTAATGGTATATATTTGGCAAAATTATATAGTATATATATTTTATTATTGGTTAATAGTAGTTAATATATGTATGATAATTCGAAGATTACATGATTCTGGGGCTAGTGCATTATGGCTATTAGGTGGAGTTATTCCTTATATAAATATATATCTTTTATATTTAATTCTTTTTAAGCCATCAATTGCTTGTATTGAAGAATTAAATGATTAAAAAACGATGATTGACATTCATCCCCCTGTATTGCTACAATATTGTGTATAATATATGCGATGAAGCAGAGTAGTAAACCTCTCTAGCGAGTGAGGATGGTGTAAGCTCACATTTGGTTGAAGG